>ERZ773003.705-NODE-705-length-23121-cov-5.354678_pt1 | contig 23121 bp, 20 predicted proteins | sample MGYA00580668_ERZ773003 | MGnify/ENA primary metagenome ERZ773003 (study PRJEB29015, sample SAMEA2738002) | human oral metagenome | biome: human oral; feature: human-associated habitat; material: dental | place: China | collected 2126 ... | reverse complement strand
TGCCTTTATTTACTGTGCAGCAATATTTATTTTGTGCAAATAGTATAGTCTGTTACAGTTTTAAGACACACCCTAGTCAAACTTGTTAGAATTTTTTTTCTTATAATTACATTATAGCAAAGATTTAGGTTTGTGCTTTTTTATTGGCTGAAATATTGAATGAAAAAATACTGTCCAATTGGTATTATTTTGAGATTTATTGGATACATGCACTTAATCTATAATTTTTGATCATATATAAGTGTTATAAAAGATACATTGTCTTGTATTAATAAGAAATGAATAGGGATAAAGACTCGAGTGAAATATCTTGAGAATGTTATTTTTATATGCTATTATTACCTTATAAAAAACACAAATATTTACAAGTGAAATTGATATAATCTATGTTTATTGTGATATTATTAAGTGAAAAAGTAAAATTATATATATGTTTTAGCTAAAAAATGGCAGTTGAAGATAGTTTATATGGAAACGAATACAATGCTGCTTACTCTTTCTTTTTAGTATGTATTCTATACTGCCAATAATGATAGCTATTGGTTTTGTGTCTTTTAGTGAATCGCTAAGATTATTTCATTTTTTGATAAGTAAGCTAAGTAGTAAATTTATTTCGTCTTAAGACAGGAATATTTACTATAGGCTTAGCTGTGTTAAGTTATTATGCAAGTTCAGGGAAAATATAGTCAAGGGGGATAGAGTATTTTCTTATATTGTAAAAAATAGAAAAAATAATCATTGAGGGATAAGAATATGAAGCAGAGGTATAAAATTCGTTGGATAATTATAGTTGGAACGATAATTATTTTGATATCATATATACTTTTAAATCTTAAAGGGTATATAGTTTTAAAAGATAACAAAGTTAGCGGATATAAAGCAGGCTTGTTGGATAAGTCAAAAAAAGGAGTGTTCATAAGTATACCTGAGGGCACAACAGAAATTATGGACAATGCCTTTTATAGCTGTAAGTTTATAGAGAAGGTCTATATTCCCGAAAGTGTAAAAATGATACATAAAGAAGCCTTTGCAAACTGTACGAATCTAAAAGAAATAAATCTACCGAAATTTTTAGAGAAAGTAGGTGATGGCGCTTTTAGCGGATGTATAAGTCTGGAAGCAGTGAATATTCCGGAAACTGTAGAATATCTTGGGGAAAGCGCATTTAGAGATTGCAGTAATTTAAAAGAAATATCATTGCCGCATACCGTTCGAGAAATAAAAGAATATACTTTTTATAAATGTGAATCATTAAAAAATATAGAAATTCCAAATTCTGTTACAAAAATAGAGGCAGCAGCATTTTTAGGTTGCAATAGTCTTGAAACTGTAGAACTTCCTTCTTCTGTAACAGAGATTGGAAACTCTATATTTGCCAGCTGCATAGGTTTGAAAAAGGTAGTTTTATCCGATAATTTGAAAGTTTTGGAAGCTGGAACATTTTATGAGTGTACAAATCTTTTATCCGTATATTTAGGAGATAATATTGAAAAAATCGGTGATTATGCTTTTTATAAGTGTAATAATCTTAAAGAACTTGAGTTGCCGAGTAGCATTAAGGAGGTTGGTATAAGGTGTTTCACTGAAACAGAGTGGCTTGAAAATATGCATGCAGATTTGAATGGCTTAAAATGCTACAAAAATATTTTATTAAAATCAATTGATAGCAAGGAAGATATTATAATTTCCTCAGATATCAATGTAATTGCAGGAAATGCATTTGAGGATTCAAAAAAAATAAAGAGCATAGTATTACCTGAAGGATTAAAAAATATAGAAGCGTGCACTTTTTCAAATTGTGTCAATCTTGAATATATAGTTATACCAAAAACCATAGAATATATAGGAGCAGGAGCATTTTCCAATTGCAAAAGTTTATCTGAGATTTCAATACCTAAGTCTATTACACATATATATGCCTGTACTTTTGAAGATTGTGAGAGCTTGGAAGACATAGAATTACCGAAAGCACTTGAATATATCGGTGAAGATGAATTCAAAGGCTGTATTTTACTTAAAAGTATAATTATTCCAAAGAAGGTGAAAGAAATATATGACGGAGCTTTTGATCTTTGCACAAACTTGGAAGCTGTAGAGTTTGAAGGGGATTTATTATATATTGGTAATTCTTTTTATAATACAAAATTTTATAATAATATCAAAGAGGATGAGTATGGTTGTAAATATATAGGAAATCATCTTATAGAGCTTGTAGATAAAAAAAGAGAAGAGCTTGCAGTAAAAGACGGAACTGTCAGTATAGCAAATAAAGCATTTTCTAGATCCGATATAAGAAAAGTGATTTTTTCAAAAGAACTGAGAATAATCGGAGAGTCAGCCTTCGGTCATTGCTATAACTTAAAAAATATAGAATTACCGGAGGGATTATTGTATATAGATAAATTGTGCTTTATAGACTGTAAGAACTTAAACAAAGTCTATATACCTAAGTCAGTAATGTATGTAGGTATGAGTATCTTTTTAGGTTCAGGCAAGTTAAAGGAAGTTACTGTAAGCAAAGAAATAGCGGATAAGATCGATTTTTACGATAATGTGAAAGTGAGGTATATTGAATAAAATATCAAAAATCACAAGGAAGAAAGAAATTTTGAAAAAGTCATATTGTGGAAATATGGGGAGAAATTTTTTAAAAAACTTAAAAAAGGTGTAGATTGTATACTATTAAAGAGTAAGTAAAATCATACAGTCTGTTAAGGGGAATTCTTCAGATAGAGTATCTGTAAAAACTCAAATATATTAAGTTGTTAATAGTTATAAATATTTTGATGGCTTTTATATCAATTTAGATACTGATGATGGGCATATACCGGATAGTCCATCATGAAGAGGGGGGGCAAGTGAAGGTATGACTCAAAGGGTAATCGAATCAGTATGTATATCAGTACAGATGATAATGATGAGATTTTTCCGGGAAGTGATACCGAACTTATTAGTGAAGCATCGAATTTAGAAAAACTGAAAAAACTTTCCAAGCTGGCGGCATGTATGGCTCATGAAGAAATATATGCAAGACATGGAAAACTATATTCCAAGTTTAGTGCGGAATTTTACTATTTTACAAGAAAAAGATGGTATGAGGAAAATGAAAATTTTGGCAAGAATGATTTAAGTGATATTGAAAAAGAAAATTTTAAGGTGATTTCAGAATATATTGATAGTTTTTAACAGGTATATAGAAGTTGCCTTGGTAGTTGATGCTTTGCGGTATTGTTATTTCCTGTAATATAAAAAGCGATAGAGATGTCCGGTATATGGCAACGGATTTGATGACTCAAAGTATACTTATGAACAGAAAATAACATATAAGAACCTTTCAAAAAGAAGAAGAAAAAATGAAACATATAAGAGTTTGGAACTATATAGACAAAGAATATATATGATTAAAATATTCATTTGAAAGGAGCTATGTTGTTATTGCTTCTATAACATCATACAAGAAGATATGAATGCACTTGAAAAAAACAAACTTAAGATAATTATAATAATTACAAGTATGCTTGCTCTGGTATTTATAGCAATAGTCTTAAAGGAATACTTGGATGAAAAAAGGAAAGATAAGGCATTGACATACTATGATGAAATATCTACAACAGTAATCTTGGCGGATACATTGGGAATGGATTTGGAATGTGGTGATAATAAAGGAAATACTTGGGTTATCAATGGGAATAATAAAAGCTTGCTTAATATAGTTAATCAGGACATTACGGATTATATATCAGGAGAGAAGCAAAGCCTTTATAGCTATAAAATTATAGAAAATGAAAATATGCAGAAATATATAGATAACTTTAATGACAATATGAAGCATATAAGGATAAGCGGAGAGAACGGAGCAGGAATTCCTATTCCACCAAAGACCATATCAGAGGGAGAGGGAATGGAGGAATTTCAGGAAATAAAGGATTTGGACGAACTGTTAACTTATATGCGTAAATTAACAAAAGATGGGGAATATTATTTATATGCTTTGGCGATAATAGGATTGGATGGGTCGAGCTTCAATGGTAGGATAACATTTGATATGGGTGATGGAACAGAACATATTATACATGAGAGCGGAAGAATAAGTATTGGAGAATTGTTTTTTAGCTCATATCGAAATTATGAATATTAGAGAGATGAAAAAGCAGTTATTAATACAAAAAAGCCAAGTATAATAATAGAAACTTATGGAGATTAAATACTTATGATAAACTTCGCAATAAAGGGTTCATATATAACAAATAGAACGACAGCAGAAATATGGCAAATGTTTGATAAATTATCTTTTATAAAATCATTAAAAGGTAAAAAATTTCAAATGATGATAAATGGGAAAAAAAGCGGATTTAAGCATATAGGCTTGTGTTATGTGCAAGGTAGCATAGAAGAGCAAGATAATGGCTGCAAGATAGAGTACACAGTATTTCCTGAGGTTATATGTATAGTGCTGTTTATACTCTACATTTCCGTTTGCGTATGTAAATTATACTTGGATGTAATGAAGGGTTTTAGCATTTCTTTAGATTGGGTAACGGTACTTAGCCTTATACTTATGCTTTTACCTGCGATTGTAATCTTTCTGGAGAGTAGAAGTCAGCAAAATGTATGTAAAGAAAGGCTGGAATATTTATTATCAGAAGGAAAGACGATAATATTGTTATAGTTCGGTTTGTGTGTATTAAACTAAACTATAACAGTACAGGCTTTAAGTATTATAGCTTTCATAATAATATCAAAAAACTCAAACTCACACCCATTGGCTGAATAAAACATATCACATGTAATCAAGGAGAATGGAATGAAGAAAAAAATAGTAAAAATACTTCTTTGTTGTATAGCTGTTTTAGTTATATTTGGTCTATATAAAAGTTATATGCTGTTTTCCGGTGCTGTGACAGACAAAGAAAGGGCAGCGAAACAAAGCACTGTATCTGAAAAGAGCCGACACGAAGAACAGGGCAGCAAGGCGGATGAGCTGTCGGAATCAGATATTGAGGAGCTTAAATGGCTGGTACAGACTTTGCATGTATCTCGGGATACTTCCAATACCATAGGAAAAGGAGGTGTGCTGGATACTAAAGAGAAGCAGGCAAACTTTCTTTATGCTTTAAATGAAAGGGAATACGAGCATATATTTAAAAGTGTTTTGGGTAAGTATGTTGTTTTTGAAGATGATAAAAAATTTATAAGTTCTGAGAATGCAGAGCTTATACTTAAAATGGCAGGAGCGTCTGTAAAGACAGATGTATGGAAATATATGACCGAACAATCTATTTATGGTATGGAATCTGAGGATGTATTTGCCCTACCAATGTATGCGAGGGACGGAAGTGATTACTTTATAGAATTTAGAGATTGGACATTTATAGTTGAGGAGGACGGGAAACTTACAGTAAGATACAAAACCTATATACAAGCTCTGGGCGGGTATATAGAGAGGGTAGAGCTAAGGCTTCATAAAAATGAGCAAAGTACATTCGCCGGATACAGTGCAGACTATATGATGGCTGTTCCCATAGAACCGGAAGATGAAACTTTTGCAAAAGAGGAGCCTTGCTTTGGAAATAATTGGGGTGAGTACAGTCCGCCACTTAGCATGGGAGATTCTATAGATGATTATATTTTCAGACTGGACGGCTATTTATATCAAATGCCTTTTCCGCTTAATGAGCTTACATCAAAGGGCTGGGAATATGACGGAAAACTTAAAGAGGATGAGGAAAGAGAGGAAATTACCCTTAAGAAGGAAGGCAAGGAGCTATACTGTATTGTTTGGAATTGTCAAAGAACAACTGGGCCTATGTGGTATGTTGTAAGTCTAAAGACAGGATTTGGAGAGGGTATTTCTGATGTCGATTTTGAACTTTTTTCAGGTAGAAAAAGGGGAGACTATGCCTACGGATATGGAGTACATGGAATATACGGTTTTTGGGATCCCTTATATTTGGACTTTGGAATCAGTGTTGATGCAGGTACAGGTGAGGATAAAACTATAAAGGGATTTGAGATTACATACGCTCCCAAATACATAGACAGGATCAAAAGGTTAAATGAGATTGCGACAGATGTAGAGGAAGAGCTAAGCATTACAGAAATAGGTGATACTGAACTTGAGCGTGATACTTCCTATAAACTTAGCATATATGATGAGCCTATATATGTGCAGGTCAAGAGCTTGGATAAGATCGGTTGGGGTGAAGAGATGGATATAATATGGGTAAAGAAGGCTGATAAGGAAGCGATTATAGGATATATAGAATACGGCATGGATTTTACCCTATGTATAGATGATAATAAGAAGGCTATAATTAAGGTGCTTCGCATGGAAGACGGTCCAAATGATGAACCTGAGGTGTTTCCTATACACTAGTGTAATATATCATTGATATTTAATTAATATCAGCAATAGCAGAGTAGCTCTTAATTATCTTTGACTATATGTGTTACAATCTATTGACCAAATAGTAATAAAGCCGGATATCAACGATACACTACACTAGTGGTTCGGCGCACTGATAATCGTTCTAATGTCAACTATGCTCTTGACCTTTCAGGTTATGATAGAGACATAGAATATATATTAAATATCAATGTGTCAACGCACCGGTGTATTGTATCATTGTAGCAATATTAGAGTAAATCTTAAAATTCTTTATTATGTATCTGCTGTAATCTATTAACGGTAAGTAAGTTGAAAAATAAACTCTAGTAGGAGTTAGTAATAGATTCTGATGCATATATAAAACCATAAAAGATTTACCTAGGAAAACATTATGATATCGGAGAATAGAACAATGAGAAAAATTTATATAGGAATGATTATTTTATGTATGTTTTTAGGTTTATCATCATGTAAAACCAATTCCGATACTGAATCGGATGCTGCAAAACAGACCGGAAATAAAACAATATCAGATGTAGAAGAGGCAAAAAGTCATAATCTTTCAGATAAAGAATTGGAACAGATAAAATTTTTAATTCAATTAATGCGTTCAGCGGAAAGCACAAGTGTATCTACTCATATAGGTGAGGGGAGAGTACTAAGAAGCGCCAAGGAGCAATTTAAGTTTCTAAAGGCTTTAAATGAAAGAGATAAAACTGAATTTATGCAAGATCTTTTTAAAGATTATATTCACTTTAATGAAGATAAAATGACTATAAGCAAGGACAATGATAAGAGCGTATTTGCCGGATACAGTGTAACTTATATCATGGTAAATTATGCTCACCATGGTGAGACTTGGGAGACTTTACAGAACTTAAGTGGGGTGTTACATACATATTAAGTAATGAAGAAAAAGAAGTAAGCATACAGCTTAGACGACTTAATAAAGTAGACTGGAGCTTAAATATCTGGATAAAGTTGCATGGGGCAAATACACAGTGTGCCTTGTGAAAGATGGCAAAGAGCTTGGTATTTATAACAGTACATATGGCAGATTTATAGAGTATCCTGAAATAACTTTAGATAAAGATACTGCTGGAAATATCTATGTACTAATACAGGGCTGTGATTCGAGAAACAATGAAGGTGAGGAGAAGGTGTATATTAATTATGAAAAGACTTCATAAGGCTTATCTTAATATTGTCGGGAACGATAAGAATGGTAAATGGAAGTTCTTGATTTATATAGTGACTATGTTGATTGTTATTAGTTATATATTTATTAATGCAAAATGTGAATTGATTATTGAAGATGATGTGTTAATCGGACTAAAAAATGGGACGATTGAGCGTAAGGAAAGTATAAAACACATTTTGGTTCCGTCAGGAGTAAGAGGTATAGGAAAATATGCGTTTGATGGCTGTTATGGCTTAGAAAGTATAGAGTTATCCGATACGGTAGAAGATATTGGGAACTTTGCGTTTAATAACTGTAAAAGTTTAAAGACGATAGTTATACCTAATTCAGTTAAGAATATAGGGGGAGGTGCTTTTAGCACATGTAAAGGTTTAAAAAGTATACAAATGCCTGACGACTTAGAAACATTGGGTAGTTTTGCCTTTAGTGATTGCACAGAGTTGGAAACTGTTGATATACCTAAAGGGATAAAAATAGTTGGGAGTAGTACTTTTGAAAATTGTGTAAAGCTAAAGGAGGTTAAGCTACCTGAAGGAATAGAAGAAATAGGAGATAAAGCTTTTTTATCTTGCGAAGAATTATCTGTATTAAAACTTTCTAATGGCATTAAAAAAATAGGCACAAGTGCATTTGGCAATTGTATAAAACTTCAAAGTGTAGATATACCTGATACTGTAGAGCATATAAAAGATAGTGCTTTTTATAATTGCTTAAGTCTTAGTAACATACAAATGTCGGAAGGTATAAAATATGTAGGTAATAAGGCTTTTGAAGATACAAAATATTATAATGAACAGCTTTTAAGTAAAAACGAGTATATTTATATCGGAAAAGTACTTATAAAACATAAAAATATAAAGACAAGGGTGAAATTGGAAGATGGAGTAAGAGTAATATCAGATGAAGCTTTTATTGATAATAATATATTGCTAAGTATTGATTTACCGAAAAGTCTTATATGTATAGGTAAAAGGGCTTTTAAGAATTGTGTAAATCTTAAAGAGGTGAACTTACCTGAAAATTTAGAAAATATTGAAGATGAAGCATTTAACGAAAGTAAGATAAAAAGCATAGAAATTCCTAAGAGCGTAAGAAATATAGGATATGCTGCTTTTAAAGATTGTGAAGAATTAGATGAAGTTAAGCTGCAAGATACTCCGGATACGGTAGGTGCTGCTGCTTTTAAAAATACAGGTTGGATTATGGATATAAAGCTGGATGAGTATAGGTGCAGATATTCTCAAAACATACTTTTTGAGTATTTTGGAAGAGAAAAATTTATAAAAGTAAAGGAAGGAACAAAGGTTATAGCAGGTGGAGTATTTAGAAGTTCGGAAGAACTTGAAAAAGTAGAGTTTCCAAAAAGTTTAGAATATATAGGATACTCATCTTTTGAATACTGTGAAAATTTAAAACAAATTATATTTGAAGAAGATTGCAATCTCAAAGTACTTGATACTAAAGCCTTTGAAGGCTGTGTCAGTTTAGAAAGTCCGGTCCTACCTTCCAAATTGGAAGAAGTAGAAGATCTGGCTTTTGGAGGATGTGAAAAAATTGAAAAAATAAGATTTCCGGAAAGTGTAAAGCATATTAGTAGTTACGCACTGTCAACTTGTGTAAATTTAAAAATAATAGAGTTACCTAAAAGTATGGAGGGAAAATACAAATTTGAATCAATTGATATATACCAAACAAAGCCGGAGATGGTATTTTACTAAACTCCGATTTTAAAAATTTGACTGATTATAAAGCCTTTTACAGATGCTTATTGAAAATGTGCTTTGTATTTTATTTCAGAAATTGCTTATTACAATTATTGATTGGTAAAAGCAGTTTGTAGAATATAATTTTATAAAAGTAAGGGATATAAACTGTCAAATATATAAGGGCTTCGTGTTTAACTTAATTATTTGATGAAAGGGTGAATTTTCAACTGTGAAATATGTAAGTAAGCATAGTAAGTATATCATCTTGGCTATATGTTTAGTGTTGCCGGGAATTTATTTTTATATAAAAGTAAGTATAGAAAAAGATAATATTAAACAAGAAATAAATAGATTGAGTACATATTTTGAGCAAACAGGAGAGTATAGAATTATTGAAGTTCTCTCTTGGGCAGAGGTGCCACCGGCTAATATAAGTATAAACTATCTAAAAAACTATAATTACCTATTGCAGGATGAAGAGGATATAAATAGAAAGGTTAGGACTATAGAAGGAAAGTACTTAGATACATTTACAGGTAGCATACTCTATCCTTTTGGAAGTAAAAAAGAGGCACAAAAATATTATAATAAACTGACTGAGGAAGAAAAGAAAAAGATATGTATAGTAAGTAATAGTCTTATATATTATAAAAATACAAAGGAATGGGAAGATTTAGTAAAGACGGCAGAGATATATTTCAATAATGCAGAAGGGCAGTAACTGAAATGAAGGGCTTAAGTAATGATAAATTTAGAGTGCTTATTTTAAGTATTATTGCAATTGTTTTAATATCAGTGTTTTTTATTTATACAGATGAAAATAACACCGGTCATCTTATTATAAAAAATAATGAGCTGATGGGTTTTCATTATGGTTATATAAATAAATTTGGAGACAATAAAATACTTGAGCTACCTTCAAATGTTACTTTAATTAAAAAAGAAGCATTTAAGGGCTGTGATTTTATTGAAGAGGTAATAATTCCAAACAGTGTCAAAGTTATAGAGGAAGGTGCGTTTTCGGATTGTAAAAACATAAAAAAGATTAGACTGCCTGATAATATAGATAAGATAAGTAGATTTTTGTTTATTAACTGTATGTCACTGGAAGATATTGCAATACCACAGGGTGTTAAAACAATAGAATTTGGAGCATTTAAAAGATATTTTAATTTAGATAATATAGTGCTTCCTGATAAGCTTGAAACTATTGAAGGCAGTGCATTTATGGAGTGCACAGAGTTAAAAAAGCTTGACATACCCGATACGGTTACATACATAGGAGATGATGCATTCGGTTTTTGTATTAATTTAGAGCATATTCTGCTGCCTTCTAAAATAAATAAGATTTCAAAGGAATTATTTATAAGTTGTTATAAATTAAAGGATATTGATTTACCTGAGATGATTCAAGTTATAGAAGACGGAGCGTTTAAGTATTGTAAGATTTTGGAAAATATAGAACTTAATGAAAAACTTACTTTTTTGGGAGAAGATGTTTTTAATAATACTCTATGGTTAGAGAATATAAAGCCGGATAACTATGGCTGTAAGTATTATAAAAATATTTTACTATGCTGTAATGGGCAAAGTCCTTATGTTGAAATAAAGAGTGGAACGAGGATAATTGCAGGAGGAGCATTTAGCTTGCTTTCAACACTTGAAAAGATAAGCTTACCTGAATCTTTAAAGTTTATAGGTAAATTTGCTTTTGAAGAATGTAGCGGATTGCATGAAGTGATGTTACCTCCCGATGTTGAAGAGATTGGAGAGTTTGCATTTAAGGGCTGTCAAAACCTAAATCACATAAATATACCGCCAAAGGTAGAGAAAATACAAAAATATACATTTGCATATTGTAGTAATTTAGAAGAAGTAATATTGGAAAATAAGTTGGTAGAAATAGATGAGACTGCTTTTAAGGATTGTGATAAGCTACGATAAATTATTGGCAACATAAACCGTTAAACTATCTTGCCAAGGACAATCTGAGACCGCCGGTACTTGCTTTATCAAGCCGTCAGGCGAAGATAAAGCTTAGTACCGCTGCGAGGCTTTAGTTAAGAGAGCGTGTCCAAAGCAAGATATGTTTGTAACGGTTTATGTGATAGATAAAACATTAAATTACAGGAATAAATATTTAGCTATAAATACCAGTGATAAAAGATACATAAGCCAAGACATTTTCTTAGCCTTGCCATGTATAAGTGCCAGTGCGGTATAAGTAATTACGCCCATTGATATTCCTTCTGAAATACTGTAGAAGAAAGGCATAGCAAGTATACAGATATAGCAAGGTATGGCTTCGGCTTCCTCATCAAAGTTCATATGTGCCACGCTTGTAAACATATAGAAACCTACCATAATAAGTGCAGGAGCGGTGGCAAATGAAGGTATGGCAAGGAATATAGGTGAAAGTAAAAGTGAAAGTCCGAAAAATACGGCAGTAGTTACCGATGTAAGTCCGGTGCGTCCGCCCTCAGCCACGCCGGCAGCACTTTCGATAAATGTTGTTGCGGTTGAGGTGCCGAAGACTGCCCCAAGTGTTGTAGCAACCGCATCGGCAAGTAAAGCGCCTCTTATATTAGGAAGTTTACCGTCTTTATCAAGCATATCAGCCTTGGTTGCCATACCGATAAGACAACCTATAGTATCAAACATATCTACAAAAAGAAATGCACACATAACAACTATAAAATCAAAACTAAGCAGTTTTGAAAAATCAAATTTCATAAATATAGGACTTAGGCTGGGTACATGAATACCGCCTGAAAAGTCAGGGAAAAGTGAATAAAAGCCCAAATCAGGGTTAGGTACATAAAGCCCCGTGATTTGGCAGATAATACCGAGAAACCAGGTAATAAGCATACCGAGGAAGATATTTCCCTTAACTCTCTTACTGATAAGCATGGCAGTTATAAGAGTACCTATAATGGCAAGAAGTACGGTGATACCTACATCATTATAGCTTGCGGCAGCATTTGCCTCGCTAAGTGCCTTAAAACCTTCAAGTGAGAATATACTTACAAGGGTAGGACTGTCTATAACTATATGGGCATTTTGAAGCCCTATAAATGCTATAAAAAGTCCTATACCCGAACTTACCGCTATTTTTAAGTTCTTAGGTATTGCATCAAATATAGCCTCTCTTATTTTAAGTACGGAGAGTAATATAAATATAACTCCTTCCGCAAGTACCGCAGTAAGTGCTACCTGCCAGCTGTAACCCATTTGCAAAACCACAGTATATGCAAAGAAGGCATTAAGACCCATACCCGGAGCTATGGCAAAGGGATAATTGGCAAGTATAGCCATGAGAAAGCTTCCTATGCAGGAAATAAGTGCTGTTGCCACAAAAAGTGCACCCTTATCCATTCCGGTCGCAGACAGTATGTTGGGATTAACTGCAAGTATGTATGACATAGTCATAAAAGTGGTGATACCGGCAATAATCTCTGTTTTAATATCCGTCTTATGCTCTTTTAGTTTAAAGAGTTTTTGTAAAAATTCCATTTTTATCTCCTTTTAAGAAATTAATTGTGGTATGATATAAAGTAATATCTTGTAAGATTATAGTAATACTTAGGAAAAAATTCAATAGTATTAAAAAAATATAAAATAAGTATTTAGTTATTAAGAGGAGAAAAAGTATGACGCAGCAAAACAAAGCAAAGATTTCCTATGTATTTGCACTATTCCTATATGGAACTATGGGTGTAGTATTAAAATACATAAATTTACCGATTGAATTTGTAGTGTTGATCAGGGGTATAGTAGGAAGTTTATTTTTACTTATACTTACCTTGATCACAAGGGGTAAGCTTGACACTCAGTCAATAAAAAAGAATTTTAAGTATTTATTTTTATCGGGAATGAGCCTGGGTATCAATTGGGTCTGCCTGTTCGGAGCATTTAGAGTAAGTACGGTATCAATATCCATACTTGTGGACTATATGGCACCTGTATTTATGATAATTGTATCACCGCTGCTTTTTAAGGAGCATCTTAATCCTAAGAAACTTATTTGCGTATTTATAGCCTTTATAGGACTTATAATGGTATCCGGAGTTGTGGGCAGTGATATAAGCATGATCAATGTAAGAGGACTTCTTTTGGCTGCCGGAGCAGGGCTTGGTTTTATGGGACTGATAATATTTAATAAGCTTATGGGAAAGGTGTCAGTCTATGATAAGGCGGTAGTGCAGATATCAATTTCTGCACTTACCGTAGTTCCGTTTGCGATAAAGGTAGGGCTTGAAACTGTTGTGGTTTGGGACTTTAAGTCGGTCTTTTTAAGTTTTATGATGGGACTTGTAAGTACGGGAATAGCATATTATTTTTATTTCTACGGTATAAGCGGTTTAAGCGTGCAAACAGTGGCGGTAGTAGGTTATGTGGAGCCGGTGATAACTGTACTGGCTTCGGTGCTTTTCCTAAAAGAGCCTATGAGTATGCTTGCCATGATAGGTGCGGTACTTATTATAGGAGCGGCTGTAAGCAGTGAATTTATGTCAGGTCGGAGTACGGATGAGAAAGAACTGAAGAGTTCTATGACATAGTGGTTTTGGTGCTTATTATAGATATAATATATATCATATATAATATTGATTTTTCTGAAAATATCTGTTACCATTTACCCGAATGAAGAGGGTCATGGTTGTTCGGCTCATGGTCGGAGTTTCCAAACAAGAGTTGGTTCGCTCTTCCGAATAGGCTAAAAGCTGAAAAACAAGTAACCTTGAAAAGTAAGTGAGAATACTTCTGACGATGTCGGGAGCATTTTTACTTTATAGATAGGCGGTTTTAAAATAAGTGATTTGCTATTGCAAAAATATAAAGATTATATTCATTTAAAGAATTGTAGGGCAGAGTATAATTTATCTAATGGTATGGCAATTGATTTTGTATTATTGTAGTTATATTAAGAAAGGACAAACATTATGTTCAGAGATTTAAGAAGAATAAAGCAAAAACTTTCTCATGAAGAATGTATAGAATTATTAAAGAATGAAAAAAGGGCGGTGCTTTCGGTTTTGGGAGATGATGACTATCCTTACGGTATGCCCGTAAACCAGTTTTACAGTGAGGAAGACGGCAAGATATATATACATGGAGCAAAAAAAGGTCATAAGATAGATGCAATACAAAGGCATGATAAGGTATCTCTTTGCGTGTATGATCAAGGTTACAAAAATGAGGGCGAGTGGGCATATCATGTAAAAAGTGTGATAGTGTTCGGTCGTATAGAGCTTATAAGTGATGTGGATAAGGCTATAGATATCTGCGTAAAGTTAAGTCATAAGTTTACCGATGATAAAGAATATATAGAATATGAAATAAATAAAAATGCCACAGCAGTACAGGTACTTGCCATAACACCTGAGCATATTTCAGGTAAGGCGGTAACCGAGTCATAGTTATCAAAAAAACATAGGCATAGTCTGTGCTACGCCCATGTTTTTTTAATGTGTGCAGTTAGAGAAAAATCAGAGTTGTTTTCTATGCTTATTTAAGAAACGAGACTATGAAGCAGGTGATGAGGTATATACAAGACCCTTCACCTGCTTAAAAATTATTTTCTAAATAAAGCATTAAAGATATGAGATTATATCAAGTTTTTTTCTTTTTTGGTTTGGGCTCAGGCAGCTCTTCAAACATTGCTTCTAAAAGCCCTGATAAATACTTACAGTTATCAACATTCTCCACTAAAAGCATTTCTTTTGCCCCATGATAAGGCAGCTCATAGCTTATGTTTGACATATATTCTAATGCTGATTTGACAGGTTTTACAAGCAGTTTGTTATCATATATTCCGCCTACTATCTTACCCTTGTAATATATAATATACTCACCCATCATAGCCCTATAGCTTACATCACTAAGCTGTGATAACTGTCCCATAATAAAATCAAGATATTCTTTATCAGATGCCATACTCTATCCTTCTCTATAACAAATCACATAAGCTTTTATATTATCACTTCCCTCGTACAAGGTCAGAGGTATAGTTAAAATATCGGTAGCAGGGTTTGCTGCGGCTTCCGTTGGAGAGTTAAGATACATGGCTACTATATAGGTGTGCCCTGCCTGCACATCAAGGTTAAACTCTATTTTATCAGTTTTTAAATTTATTGTTTTTCCAAGCCTTATATCTGTTGTTTCAAAAATTCCTTCAAATGAATATTCACCGGAGGGCAGTGCCACTATTTTTTGAAGATTTTCTCCGGTAGTAGGATTAAATTCTGAAATATTCTTGCCGTTTATTTTGGTATTTCTACAATACAGATGGACAAGAGCCATATCCTTATTATTTTCAATAAAGGACTGTGCTTTTTCTTTGCGCTTTTTATGTATAAGCATAAAAAGTATAAAAAGAACTAACCATATTACTATAAAAGCTACGATAATTAAAACTGTTTGATTCGTCATAATGAAGAGCCTCCTTTTTACATAGTTTAAGTAATTAATTCGTCAAAAGGAGTATAGCACATATAAAACAGAAATCAATTTAATATTGAATGAGTATAATATATATAACCTTTGATGAGGAGCAGGGTGTTTTTTGATTTATAAAAATATATACCTACCGAACTCTTACAAGACTTATTAAATGTAGAAAAATGCTTTAATTTTTAAATAGTAAAATCAGGCTTTTTGTGATATATTAAATTGATATTATAACAGTGTGCTTACAGAACAATTCAAGTATAAAGGAAGGTGTAGTATGTTAATAGGAGCGCTTGAAGCGGGCGGTACAAAAATGGTATGTGCAATAGGAGATGAAGAGGGTAATATACTGGACAGGATATCCATACCCACAGACACTCCGGATATAAGTATGCCGAAGGTTGCAGAATATTTCAGATCCAAAGATATCAAGGCACTTGGTATAGGCTGCTTTGGACCTATAGATCTTAATAAGGATTCAAAGACATATGGTTACATTACTTCAACACCTAAGAAGGGCTGGGGGAATTTTGATATAGTAGGTTATTTTGCCAAGGAACTTGGTGTTAAAGTAGGTTTTGATACAGATGTCAATGCTTCACTTTTAGGAGAGCATACCTACGGAATGGCTAAAGACTGTGATACTGCTATATATATTACTGTAGGTACCGGCATAGGGCTCGGTGTTATGGCAAACGGTAAACTTTTGCATGGTATGCTTCATCCTGAGGCAGGGCATTTGCAGGTGATTAAACATAAAGATGACACCTATGAAGGACATTGCCCTTATCATGGAACTTGTATAGAAGGCATGGCTTGCGGTCCGGCTATAGAAGCAAGGTGGGGAAAGAAGGGTGCTGAGCTTTCCAAAGACAGCAAGGTATGGGAGATTGAAGCCTACTACTTGGCACAGGCTATATATGGATATATACTGACCGTTTCACCTAAACTTATTATACTTGGCGGTGGAGTTATGAAGCAGGAGATACTGTTTGATTTGATAAGAAAAGAGGTTAAAAAACTTGATAACTCCTACCTTAAAACTAAGGAAATGGAGAATCTTGACACCTATATAGTACCTGCTTCATTAAATGACAACCAAGGTATATTAGGTTGCATAAAACTCGGACTTAATGCACTAAAAGAGTAATTCTAAGGTGTATATACAGATGGAAGGAATTAAAAAGTTTTAAATGTTTGAATATATAAAAAATAAAATGAAGGCAGGGGACTTAACGGTTGTTATGTACCTTGTTTTCGGTGTGCTTACAACTCTGGTAGATTGGGTTGCATACAGAGTGCTTAGGCTGTCGGGGCTTGATTATATGTTTAGCAATGTAGCAGCTTGGGGGGCAGCAGTTGTTTTTGCATTTGTTACAAATAAATTCATGGTTTTTAACAGTAAAAGTGTTGATAGGCTTATTATTATAAAAGAATTTATAAGCTTTGTAGGGGCAAGAGTATTTAGTCTGTTGTTGCAGCTTGCAGGTATAGAGTTGATGATAGACTATGCAAATATTAACGAATATATTGCAAAAGCGGTAATGACGGTAGTTGTGGTAGTGTGTAATTATGTGTTTAGTAAATTATTTATATTTAAGGATAAGTAGCGGCTAAATAGTACTTGATAATTCGCAAGATAATTACCGGAATTGATTAATGATCGTTAAGTTATAATAAGCAGTGACTTTCTTCTTATTCATTGAAAAGTAAGGCTTGGAAATTATTAATTTATTTTAAGTTATAATAAGAGGTGCCTTTCTTATTATTCATTGAAAAAAGCAAGGCTTGGAAATTATTAATGATTTTAAGTTATAATAATTAGGGGATAAGCTTTTCTCATAAGACGATTAGTTTTAAAAAATATTAAAATCAGGCTGACTATTTAATAAGTATTATAAGATGACTGTTACAAAAATTAACATAGTGTAATGTATCGTTGATATTTAATTAAAACCAAAAATATTAAATCAAAGTTCAGTTCTCTTTATTATATAGTGTTACTACATATCAACAAAACAGTAATAAGGCTAGATATCAACGATACACTATAATAGTAAATAACGCTTGGATTAAAATAGTGTGGGGTAATATATGAAAAATGTAAGTTGGTTTAAAACTCAAGACGCATATGTGGCGGCTTTTTTACTGCCGGTACTTATAATGATTCTTATATTTATACAAAGAGGGATTACACCTTTTGGAGACGAGAGCTTTCTGAGGATGGATATGTATCATCAATACGCCCCCTTCTTTTCAGAGTTTAAATACAAATTATCACATGGCGAAAGCCTGCTATATTCATGGCATATAGGACTTGGGGTTAATTTTTCCGCACTTTATGCATACTATTTGGCAAGTCCCTTAAATTGGCTTATAGTTTTGGTACCGCAAAGCTTTGTGCTTGAATTTATGGCTTATATGATAGTATTTAAAATAGGTCTTGCAGGTCTTAGCTTTGCTTATTATCTTAAAAAACATTCTAAGTTTGAGAACTTCGGAATAGCTTTTTTCTCGTTATTTTATGCGCTTTCAGGCTATATGGCAGCCTATAACTGGAATATAATGTGGCTTGACTGTATAATTCTTTTTCCGCTTATAATGCTCGGTCTGGAAAGTCTGGTATACAAAAGAAAGTTTATGCTTTATACACTTTCTCTGGCTATGAGCATTTCATCAAATTACTATATATCCATAATGATATGCTTATTCCTGATATTTTATTTTTTTGTACTCTTGGTATTAAAGCCTGTTAAGGGATTTAAGGACTTTTTTATAGCCGGTATCCAGTTTGCTGTATTTTCAATACTTGCAGCGATGATTTCTCTTGTAATACTGTTGCCGGAGATCTACGCTCTTATGAGTACCGCTTCCGGAGAGTTTAATTTTCCTAAGTCTTATTCCGAGTATTTTTCTATTATAGATATACTGGCAAGACATATGCCCAATATAGAGACACATACGGGACTTGATCATTGGCCTAATATATATTGCGGAGTGGCGGTGTATATACTTGTAGCTTTATATGTTATAAACGGAAATATAAGGCTTAGGGAAAGAGCTTCCTATGTTACTATGTGTATATTTTTATTGGCAGGTTTTTCTATAAATGTGCTTAATTATGTATGGCATGGGCTTCATTACCCCAATTCTCTTCCGGCAAGACAAAGTTTTATATATATTTTCTTGGTGCTTTATATGTCATATAAGGCTTATGAATATATGTATAAAACAAGTATGAAGAGGATAGGTGTGGCAGTGCTTTTAAGTCTTTCATTTATAGTGCTTGCACAAAAAACGGTTACCGGAGGGAAGATACATTTTATAGTGTATTATATTTCTCTAATACTTATAGGAATATACGGTTTGCTTTTATACATCTATAAAAAGGGAAAGTTCAATATAAATATACTTATGTTTGTGATATTAGCCGTAGTTTCTGTTGAAGCTGCCGTTAATACTACAATTACCAGTGCTTCAACAGTCAATAAAACGGAGTATACCAGAGATAATTCATCAGTGAGACTGTTGCTTTCAAAGCTTGGAGATACAAAGCTTTATAGGGTAGATAAGACGGAGAGAAAGACCAAGGATGACGGAGCGTGGCTTAACTTTAACTCGGTGTCTTTGTTCTCTTCTACAGCCGATGCTTCTCTTACCGATTTTTTCAAAAAACTCGGAGCGGAAGCCACTACCAATGCTTACTCAATTACAGGTGCAACACCTCTTTTTGATATGCTTATGTCTGTAAAATATGCTCTGTATAAGGGTGAGAGCAGCAATAAGAACTTAAAACTAATTGACAGTGACAAGGATACTTACCTGTATGAAAATCCCTATACCTTACCGCTTGGCTATGTTATTACAAGAGATATAGAAGATAATTGGGTGTTGGATCTTAGTAATCCGGCAGAAGTACAAAACGATCTTAGCAATTTGCTTGGATTAAAGGCGGTTATGGAAAGGGTCGATGGTAAGCTTGAGGGAAGCAGCTATACTTTTCGTGCTGAAAAAGAGGGGCTTTACTATATATATGTAACCAACCCCGGTGTTGAAGATGCTGTTGTGTCAAGGATGGACAGCAACAAAACCTATGAAAACTTAAATCGAAGATATTTAATAGAGCTTTATGATGTTAAGGCGGGAGAAGAGATAAGTATAAGCTCTGATACGGAAGATGAGAATATAGAGGCAAATGTATACAGATTTAATTACGATACTCTAAGCGGTATTTACAATGCCTTTTCCAAGCATACAATGGATATTACAAGTTATAAAGCTGACCGTATAAGTGCAACTGTAAGTCTTAGCGATCCGGGGGTCTTGATGACTTCCATACCTTATGATAAGGGCTGGGAGGTCTTGGTAGACGGGGTTAAGGTAACTCCGAGAAAGGGATTCAAAGCCTTCCTTGCAATAGATATGCAGCCGGGTACACACAGTGTTGAGTTTAAGTATATGCCTCAGGGGCTTATATATGGAGCTTTGGGTACTTTATCAGGTCTTTTACTACTTGCTTTGATTTTTGTAAGTCTTAGGCTTATAAAAAAGAAAAAGGATAAAGAGGCTCGAATTTTAGAAGAAAACTTGCTCAAAGAAAAAGAAAGGCTTTTGAAAGAGGAAAGTCTGATTAAAGAGGAAGAAAGACTTGCTGATGAAGAAAATTTGATTAAGGAAGAAGAGCAAGGGATATCTAAGATAGAAGAAGGAGCTGATAATATAAAAGAGGGCAATGTAAATGACAGTAAAGCAGAGCCCGCAAGCCATATACAGAGTCTCAAAAATGAAGAAAATAAAGCAACAACACAGATAAAAGAAACTGATAAAGAAGAAATGTAAGTCTATATGAAAAAAAATGATATTATATTAGTAGGAGTTTTACTTGTAATAAGTCTGATATGTATAGCATATATGTATGCTATTAAAGGTAAGGGCAAGGTTGCCGTAGTTACTTATGGTGATAAAAAAGAAGCCAGGTTGTCGCTTGATAAGAATGGAATATATGATTATGAAAGTAACGGATATACCATACATATAGAAGTAAAAGACCATGCGGCAGCCTTTGTGCAAAGCCCCTGCCCCGATCATCTTTGTGAACATTACGGCTATCTTAAAGATGACGGGGCTATGGCAGTATGCCTTCCGGCAAAGGCTACACTTAGTATAAGAGAGTAGTTAAACCATGTTTTCCGGTTTTACTATTCTATCAAAGTCCTCTGCACTTAATAAAGAGAGTTTAATACAGGCTTCTTTTAGGGAAATACCTTCTCTAAAAGCAAGCTTGGCAGTTTTTGCGGCATTATCATAACCTATATAAGGATTGAGTGCGGTTACGAGCATCAAAGAATTATGTAGGTTTTCCTGCATTTTGGCTACATTTGCCTCTATACCTACACAGCACTTATCATTAAATGAATTGATGGCATCACCTAATAAGTTTACCGATTGCAGATAATTGTAGATAATTAACGGCATATATACATTTAATTCAAAATTGCCCTGACTTGCAGCTACAGATATGGTAGTGTCATTACCCATAACCTGAACCGCAACCATTGAAAGAGCCTCACATTGAGTGGGGTTTACCTTTCCCGGCATTATAGAGCTTCCGGGTTCGTTTTCAGGAATAGTTATTTCTCCAAGCCCACATCTTGGACCGCTGGCAAGCCATCTGATATCGTTGGATATTTTTAGCAGATCACAGGCAAGTGCCTTGATGGCGCCATGGGAAAATACAAGCTCGTCTTTTGAACTTAAGGCATGGAATTTATTTTCCGCACTTGCAAACTCAAGTCCTGTTATTTCTTCGACAGCTCTTGCCGCTTCCATACCGAAATCTTTAGGGGCATTAAGTCCTGTACCTACAGCAGTAGCACCAAGTGCCAAGTCAAAAAGGTATTCGGTACTTGATAATATCAAACTCAAGTCCCTTTCAAGGGTACTTCTCCAACCGCTTATTTCCTGTGCAAAACTTATGGGAGTAGCATCTTGAAGATGTGTGCGTCCCGACTTTATAACATTTACATATTTTCCTTCAAGCTGTATAAATGTATCAATAAGCCTTGATACTGCAGGAACTAAAGTCTCCCTTAAAGAAAGTACTGCGGCTATATGCATTGCGGTAGGGAAGGTGTCGTTGGAGCTTTGGGACATATTTACATCGTCATTAGGATGAAGTAAAGCCTTTTTAGCAATATCATTGCCCCTGTTTGCTATTACTTCGTTGATATTCATATTGGTCTGGGTACCGCTTCCGGTCTGCCATACTGCAAGCGGAAAATGTCTGTCATGCTGACCTTCCAGTATTTCGTTGCATACCGCAGAAATAAGTTTATACTTTTCTTCACTTAATTTTCCTAAAAGACAGTTTGCCTTGGCAGCGGATTTTTTTAAGATTGCAAATGCGTATATTATTTCCTTGGGCATCTTCTCACTGCCTATTACAAAGTTTTCATAGCTTCTTTGAGTTTGAGCTCCCCAGTATTTGTCAGCAGGAACTTTTACCTGCCCCATAGAATCCTGTTCAATCCTGTAATTCATAAATAAAGCTCCTTTCAACTATTTTCTGACTGCAACTAATTTGCAAATTTTTTGACCGTTTTTTGAAAATTTTTCCTCGTATTCGCTCATGATATTTTCAATTCCTTCTTCGTTATGAAGGTCATAAGTATAAAACTCAAGCTCAAAGTCCGAAACTTTTATACTCTCAAGGGAGTATTCAAAAAGCTCGGTATTGTCGGTTTTAAACTCTAATTTTGCTCCTGTTTTTAGAAGTTTGGAGTATATATCAAGAAAATACTTATCGGTAAGCCTTCTGTGGCTATGCCTTGCCTTAGGCCAAGGGTCTGAAAAATTAAGATATATTTTGGAGACTTCTCCGTACTCAAATATATCCGTCAATATAGCGGCATCTATACAGGCATAGTATAGGTTGATGTCGGTTTTGTCATTTTCTGATGATTGTCTGTCAAGCCTAAGACGCTGTATGGCTTTCATAAGTACGGAGGTGTACTTTTCTATACCGATAAAGTTGATATCAGGGTATCTTGCTGCCATACGCCTGATAAAAAGACCCTTTCCCATACCTATCTCTATATGTATGTTTTTGTCATTGTTAAAAAGTAAATTCCACTTGCCCTTGTATGTTCGGGCATCCAGTTCTTCTATACATTCATTTGCTTCATGTATAAAATCTTCACAGCCCTTTATATGTCTAAGTCTCACTGAAGTTCTCCTAATCCTAGATAAAGTAGTTTTATAGATTATATAACACATTCTATTTCTTAACAAGATATTACTATTTTTATAATGAGTTGTAAATAATGATTTATCTATCACATAAACCGTTACAAACATATCTTGCCTTGGACACGCTCTCG
>ERZ773003.702-NODE-702-length-23215-cov-5.231520_pt1 | contig 23215 bp, 25 predicted proteins | sample MGYA00580668_ERZ773003 | MGnify/ENA primary metagenome ERZ773003 (study PRJEB29015, sample SAMEA2738002) | human oral metagenome | biome: human oral; feature: human-associated habitat; material: dental | place: China | collected 2126 ... | reverse complement strand
GCCAGGCTGACAAATATGGTGTGCCGCGTATTTGTTTCGTTAACAAGATCAACCAGACTGGTGGTGACTTCTACAAGTCTCTAGAATCAATTCACAACCGCTTGAGTAAGCAGGCTTTCCCAGTTCACTTGCCAATCGGTTTTGAAAAGACTATTCACGGTGTTGTCGACTTGATTGACATGAAGGCTTACACCTACGATGACTACACTGATCACGAGTTGAAGGTCGGCGAAATCCCGGCTGACATGTTGGAGAAGGCGAAGAATGCCCGCAGCTTGTTGGTGGAGAATGCCGTTGAAGCTGACGATGAATTAATGATGAAGTTCTTGGATCAAGGCGAAGAAGCTATTACTGTTGACGAGCTAAAAATGGCTCTGCGTAAGCGCGTTTTGGCTGGTGACTTTTATCTAGTTACTGGCGGTGATGGCCGCGGTGTGATCGTTGAGAAGTTACTTGACTTGATGGTTGACTTCCTGCCAAGCCCGCTAGATGTTGATGAAATTTGGGGCAAGAATCCAAAGACTGGCGACGAAGTTAGCCGCAAACCATCAGATAAAGAACCTTTGTCTGCTTTGGCGTTTAAGATTGCTACCGACCCATTTGTTGGTAAGTTGATCTTCGTTCGTGTTTATTCTGGCGTTTTGAACTCAGGAAGTTATGTACTTAACACGACGACTGGCGAGAAAGAGCGAATCGGACGAATTGTTCGTATGTTTGCCGACAAGCGTGAAGAAATTAGCAAGGTTGAAGCTGGTGATATTGCTGCTGTGGTTGGCCTGAAGTCTACTGCAACTGGTAACACATTGTCTGACGTGGCGCATCCAATTACTCTTGAATCAATTGAATTTCCAGAGCCGCCCGTATCAATTGCGGTTGAGCCAAAATCAAAGGCCGACCAAGAGAAAATGGCATTGGCATTGCAACGCTTGGCTGAGGAAGATCCAACCTTCCGAATTCATACAGACGAAGAAACAGGTCAGACGATTATGTCAGGAATGGGTGAATTGCAATTGGATATTCTTATTGACCGTATGAAGCGCGAGTTCAAGGTTGAAGCCAACATTGGTGAACCTCAGGTTGCCTTCCGCGAAAGCATCAAGGGTCGTTCTGAAGTCCAAGGTAAGCACGCCAAGCAGTCTGGTGGTCGCGGTCAATATGGTGACGTATGGGTACGCTTTGAGCCAAATGAGACTGGTAAAGGCTTTGAATTTGTTGATGAAATTAAGGGTGGTGTGGTTCCTCAAGAGTACCGCCCAGCTGTCATGAAGGGCATTCGTGAAACCTTGGAAGGCGGTGTTATCGCTGGCTATCCAGTTGTTGACGTCAAAGCAACCCTGTACGATGGTTCATACCACGACGTTGACTCCTCGGAACTAGCCTTCTCATTGGCAGGTTCATTGGCAGCCCGCGAAGGTATCAAACAAGCAACGCCAATCCTACTTGAGCCAGTCATGAAAGTCGAAGTCACCACCCCAGAAGAGTTTATGGGTGATATCATCGGCGACCTTAACTCACGCCGCGGCCGTATCGACGCTATGGAAGATTTGATGGGCGGCGCTAAGCTGATCAAGGCGTTTGTGCCATTGGCAAATATGTTTGGTTACACCTCAGACATCCGCTCGATGTCGCAGGGTCGTGCAGCCAGCACCATGGAGCTCGCTCAGTACGAGGAAGTACCACCGAACGTAGCGCAGGAGATTATCGAGAAGCGCAATAAATAAACTCTGTCTCGTAAAAAAATCCTCGGAATGAATCCGGGGATTTTTATTTGGCTAGACTTACATCTTTATAGATCTGGTATTTTCAGATTTCGATTATTTAACTCCGTATGGATACGATTAGCCAGTCTGATTGCTCTTATTAATTGCGTACTTTCGGGGCCGTATCTATTTTTAATGTCCACCAGTCGCTGATCCATAGTTAGAGATTCGCCATTTGGGCCTGTCGTCATGTCTGCTAGATTTAAGATCAACAACTCGTCTGTCCAGCTGTCTATATCAGGGTTGCCGTGGTCAAATACGGCGTCGGCCCAGTCAAAACCAGATAATCTCAAGATCCTGCCGCCCTCATGTTCATGCTCTGTTTGATTTTCAACAAAGGCATATGCAAAATCGTGAATTAATCCCATTGCGAATAAGCTGCGTGCTTTATCTTCTTCCATTTTAAAAACGTTGCGGGCTAGCTTGTATGATTTATAGGCGACGGAGCGCATGTGAAATAGTCTGGAGTCAGATAATCCGATGAATTGGGGTAAATCTTCTTTCATTATGCTTGAGTAATGCGACGAAAAATGTTAATTAATTGGCGTCGAATCGGGCGACCGACTATGTTACCGAAAGATGCGCCAATTGCTACCGCTACGCCGATGAGAATTGCCCTGGCCAGGATGGCTAAAGCGGGTAAGAAGTTGACGCTATTTGGTGGATATAGCACGACCCCCATTAATCCGTTGTAAAGAGATAGTCCCGGGACTAGTGGGACAATTCCCGCTGCGATTATAGCTAGAGAAGGGAATCTCCATAATCTAGAGGTGAGAACGGCTACTAGTCCAATGACTGCCGCCGCGATGCCGCTGGCTGTGACGATATCAAACCCGAAGCTCATAACTAAGCGGGAAATCCACCAGCCAAATATTGCAATCAATCCCGAAATAATCATGCCTAACCACTTTGCGTGATTTCTTAAAACAAATGCCGCCGCAATAATTCCGGCACCCAAATATTGTGTATGTTTGTCGGCCAAGGTCAAACGATCTGGCGTTGCTGGGAAAGTAACACCAAACTTTGTGGCAATATAGAGCCCGACCATCACGCCAGCAATTACACCACCTGTTGCCATTACTACCTTTAGTAATCTGGCGTTTGCTGTCATGTAGTATTCATCAATTGCGTCCTGAAATGCGCCAACAAACATTAGTCCAGCCACCAATAGGACGATTCCGCTGATCACCAACAAAGTGGTATTGATGCTCAGCCCCAGATAATTACTACACCAAGCCGTACCAGCCGCTGTCAGTGTGACAAAGATTGCTACAAGAGCCTGAGAGTAGAAAAGCGGTGCTCCGATATGCCCCAGCCAGCGCAATAAACCAGTCGCTAAAAATCCCAGTAAAAACGCCAAGGCTGCCATTAGCGGACTACCGCCATATAAGGTAACTGAGCCGGCACTAACCAGACCTCCCGCTGCGTAAACGACTAGCCCAGAGTGTTTATTTGGTTTTTTAAGTATTTGCTTCAGTCGTTCTTCAGCTTCTTCCAAGGGAAGTTGTTTATGACGAATATCAAGCGCTAGTAGCTGCAAAGCTTGGATTAATTGGTAATTAGGGTCGTCTGGTACAATGACCCGCGCCATCGTTAGCGGCTCGTGATTGACACCACGGTCTTGAGAAACCGTTACTAATGTATAGCTAATATCTATGTGGACGCGCTTCTGGCAGTAGGTCTGAGTGATCCCTTGCGACATGCGCACTACATCACGCGCCACCACGCCCATACTCAGGAGTTGCTCAGCAATGGTCATGGTCATGCGCAGGGCTCGCATATTTGGAGTTAAGCTGTCGTCAATTTTTTCCAAATCATGCACTGGCTCAAAGCTATAAAAATTAGCCACTCTGGCTAGTGATTGTTCGATAATTTTTGGTACTTTTTTCTTCACAATATCTAGTGTAACAAATTTTATGCCAATAGAAATAGCCCGCCAAGAGAGCTCCAGCCGAGGCTTAAGCCTCAAGGCGAACTATTTCATCTCTTGACGGGCGTTAGCCCTTTCGAATGACTAAACGTCATTCGTTGTGCGGATATTCTTGTTGCTGTAAGCGACCTGAAGCATCCTGAGGACGACCTGAAGTGTGCTGAGAGCTGTTTAGCTCTAGCATTTCTTCAATGGAGACTGCAAGCCTGCGCTGCTCATCGGATAGCATTTCCCAGTAACGCTCCGCAAGCGCCTCAGCTTCTTCACGTTTTCGCTCAGACTCAGCAAGCTTATCTCGAAGATTGCCATTATCGTGCTTACACTTGTCAAGCTCCTCCTGAAGTGCATCGATCACGTCGACACACTTCTGAAGGTCCCTAACTACTTTCCTGTTAAGGAGGAATGTAGACATCGCCAGCAGAACCATCGTCACGTAATTGATGACGGCCGTCATTGCTGAATTTGACGGCTCTAGCTCAACTAGCGACTCTCCTAAGAAGATGTAGGAGCTGAAGACGGCAATCGGCGGCAAGAGCAGTAAGACGACGAGGGAGAACGTGTAGACCTTCTGGTTGGACTTGTACCTGCTAACGGCATCCGTTGCATAGTTGCTCATATGTATCCCTCCTTAAGGGTACAGAGTTTTACGTCTAAAGGGCGACTTTCACCTTAGACGAGCTTTAGATGAAAGCTAGTATTATTTATACAACACTTGCGTAAAAAAGTCAACATTGGGAGGAGTTTAGTCAACTTTCTCTAAAATAATGCCCGTTCTGGCTGGCAGATAAACTTTAAGATTGTGATTATTGCCGACTGGGGAGGTGAAAAAGCGAGAGCTGTGGCTGATACGTTCCTGTCCGCCAAATGCTTTATCATCGGTGCTTAATATCAATTGGTAAGAGCCAGCTTCCGTGGGCAATTCGTAGTCTGTTTGGGATTTATCTGGAGAAAAATTGATAACAAATAGAAATTCGCCGTGCATGAAGCTGACTATGTGATCCGATTGGTGAACTGTAAGGTGGCTGATTTCATCGCCGTCAGTTTTCTGAATAATCTTCATTAGCGCCGCGTCAAATTCGCCCAGCCATTGATACTTGAGAAAACCGTTATCGCGCAAGCTCCACTGACGGCGGGCGTGCTTAAACGACCAATTATTACCCTGACGCGGAAAGTCGATCCACTCGGGATGCCCAAATTCATTGCCCATGAAGTTGAGGTAGCCGCCGCCGTGTAGCCCGGCGGTCAGCAGTTGAATCAGTTTATGTAGGGCTATGCCGCGTTCCACCGTTAGGTCGGGGTCGGCTTTGTCCATATGCCAGTACATGGCTTTGTCGATCAGCCGAAAAATCAGCGTCTTGTCGCCAACCAAGGCCTGGTCGTGACTCTCGGCGTAAGTGATGACTTTTTCCTCTGGGCGGTGTGAACTTAAAGTGTGCGCCAGCTCGCCCAAGTCCCAATCTTCATCGCGCTTTTCCTTCAGCGTTTTAATCCAGAGATCAGGTGCGCCCATCGCCAGTCGATAATCAAAGCCCAGGCCGCCGTGTTCTGTCGGTGCCGCCAGTCCAGGCAGTCCGCTCATTTCCTCGGCAATGGTCGTGGCGTCGGGGCGAACGGCGTGAATGACGTCATTTGCCAGCCTGAGATAGACCAAGGCGTCCTTATCAACATCGTCGCCAAAATAATCATCATAACTGGTGAAACTTTTGCCCAAACCGTGGTCGTGATATAGCATGCTGGTCACGCCATCAAACCGAAAGCCGTCAACATGGTACTCGTCCAACCACCAGCGGCAATTACTAGCCAAAAAGTGCAGCACTTCCGGCTTGCCATAATCAAACAGCCGCGAATCCCAGGCTGGATGATCGTGAGACTTGAAATATTGCGTCGGGCTGCCCGCGAAATTGCTGAGGCCCTCGACCTCATTTTTAGCGGCATGGGCATGAACGAGGTCAATGATGACGCGCAGCCCCAGTCCGTGCGCCGCATCAACCAGTCCCTTAAAATCATCGGGCGTGCCAAAGCGCGATGACACGGCGAAAAAATTGCTGACATGATAGCCAAAACTGCCGTAGTACGGGTGCTCGGCGATGGCCATCAGCTGGATGGTGTTATAGCCGGCTTGCTTGATGCGCGGCAGGACGCCCGCGGTAAATTCATTGAAGCTGGCGACTTTTTCCTCCTCACTGCTCATGCCAACATGTGCTTCGTAAATTAGCGGTACGCGCGGCGCAGGCGGCGTGTCATGCTGCCACTGATATGGCTTATCAGGCTGCCAAACGACGGCAGAAAAATCCACCGAATCATTATCCTGAACGACGTAAGTGGCGTATGATGGCAAACGCCAACCGTCGCCACCTGACCAATAGACGCGTAGTTTATATTTCTGGCCGTGGTGCAGTGCGTCTCTCGGCAAATCAACACTCCACTCACCATGCACACCCGGCCGCAGAGTAAACTCCTCGCGCTCCTGCCAGTCAGAAAAATCGCCAACCATCACTATGCGCGTAGCATTCGGTGCCCATTCGCGAAATGTCCAGCCCGCCGCTGTCTGGTGCAGGCCAAAATGACGAAATCCCAGCGCAAAATCCGCCGGCGATTTGCCGTCCAAAACCCTCCGCAGCGTCGACGAAACATAAGTCTCGCGCGCCTTGATGACACCCTCGTGCGGCGCCAACCACGGATCAAGCTCAACCAGGGTTTTCTTGCTCATGGTTATAGTATACCGCATGAGGCAATGCTTGTGCTTGAAGTCTGCCATATTGCAATATACGATACATACATGGAACTACCAAAAGCTGGGACGGGTATTGATTTACTTGGTCGATTGTCCAGGGATGATTGGCGACAGATTGCTGCTGCAAACTTATGCCTCGGTGGAGAAAGTGAGGCTGAGGCGCTAGGAAGCGTAGAGCGGGTCATGCGCACTGACGAAATTGAAGGCGAGCGAGCGAGGGTTGTTGGCTACAGGCAGACCGAAGATGGTTCATATGAGTTATGCGCTGTTGAGGGTGTAGTTGATTTGGTGTCGTCTTTAGAAAACGACCCTGAGATTCCAGCGCCTTTTGCGACTTATACTAAAGAAATGGCAGCTTTATGTGTGCGTACGGTGCAGAATGATACGGCGATGGACTATTATTTTCCGCTTGATCCGCAAGCTATTTTGTCGGCGGAATTATTTCCAGACGACAGTGTATTGCCTCGATATATTCGTAAATTACGTCATTATGCTGATAAAACCCAGGAAGCTGTTGAGGAAGATAGCATTAGAGATGCTGCGTCCAGAGAATATCTCATTGATGACCTAAATGGTGTGCTGGGTGATATATCACAGGGGACCGAGGTGAGGATAGATTGTCGGGCGTATAGACGAAGAGCTGGTGGAATTGAATGTGGCGTTGACGTTGAGGCAAGAGCACAAGTACTATTTGGCGCTGCGCCACTGTTTGTGTGGCGAGATAATCGTCCTGTCTTGGAGATGTCTGATCTAAAAGATAGTTCGGTGGTTTTTTTATATTGACATAAAAGACGTAGTTGACATTCTGCCAATTTATGAGAATGGTTATAATAATAGCAATGATTTGTTTGAGGCAGTTTTTGCGGAGGAGTTTCAGCAGTTAGCTTGGCAGCTGGCAACAGACCTTAAGTATACAGATGAGCCGTATTTTTCAAATACTGTCCGTAATCACATAAAAACGCTTAGTAAAGCACTGCCTGATGAGCTTGGTTTTAACGCTATTGGTCTTTCGGGTTTTGTTATATCACCAAGCGGCGCAAATAATAAATTGCAGTACGAATTCATTGATAGTGATGGAGCTTATTTTAATGCAGTGAAATTTGTCAGGTATGACGGTGCTATTTATACCGTGCTTGAATTATTGCTTCATGACGATTCAAATGGCTCATCAAGAAAAATATACGCCGTACCTAGTCGTGATAAATTATTAAGATTTGAGAGCTTAAATAGCGACACGGAGGATTTGGAGCTTGCTGTTGATTTACTGCATGATATTGCTCGGGACGTAAGTGAAGTATTCGATAGCGAGGTTTTTTATGATTTTTCCTTGGAGGAACAATTAGAAATATTAAAGCAATATGAGGACGAGTCCCGTGGTGTCATTAGGACTATTAGTGAACCGAGGGAGTTTAAGGGCGAATGTGTAGTAATGGCCTATCGATGCCTACCTGGTGACTTACTGAGTGTCGTGTCGTGGAATGACGCTGCTCTAAAAGAAGTGGGTGTTGGCGAAGAGACTGAACCGTTTACTTTACGAGCGGATAAGGTGGAGTTGTGGAATCCAGAACTTGAAGACTCGTCATATTTGACTAAGCAAATATCAAATATTTTAGATTTGCCGCTAAGCCTTGGGGAGCCGATGCTGATATTGGGAAATTCTAAAGATGACGTTCTTTATCTAGTGAGAGTTCGTGACATTGTTGGCTTGTCACGCGGTAATCCTCAGGACATTTCATGATATAATCAGACAGATTATGCAGCAAAAACCATTTTCTTTTGAAATAACTTCGCGATTTAATGGCACCTTGGCGCGGACTGGCATTATTCACACGCCGCACGGCGATATTAAAACACCAGCGTTTATCGTGGTCGGCACTAAGGCCAATGTCAAGGCAATGGTACCCGAGATGGTGGCGGATGTCGGCGCGCAGGCAGTGCTGGCAAATGCCTATCATCTGTATTTGCAGCCGGGTCATGAACTGATTGAAAAGGCTGGTTATTTGGGCAAGTTTATGAATTGGTCGGGGCCTACGTTCACTGATAGCGGCGGCTTTCAGGTGCTGAGTCTGGGTTCGGGCTTTAAGAAAGTACTGGCCATGAGTACGGATGTTGATGAAGAAATTGCCATCGCTAAAAAATCGTCGCGCCACGCTTGGGTGGACGAAAACGGCGTAATGTTCAAATCGCACCTAGACGGCTCGTACCATAAATTTACGCCGGAATTATCCATGCAAATTCAGGCGGGCATTGGTGCGGATATTACTTTCGCCTTTGACGAGCTGACCTCGCTGATTGATCCATATGATTATCAAGTGGAAGCTTTGGCACGGACGCATGCATGGGCGGAGCGGAGTTTGGCGGAAGTGAAACGTCTGCGCAAGGCTCGCCCCGACAAGCCGTATCAAGCGTTGTTTGGCGTGCTGCAGGGTGCGAATTACGAGGATCTGCGCAAGCAAACGGCTGAATTTTTAGGCGCGATGGATTTTGATGGCTACGGTATCGGCGGTGCGCTAGAAAAGGAAAACATGGCCCAGACGATTCAGTGGGTCAATCAAATCTTGCCCGAGAACAAGCCGCGACATTTGCTCGGCATTTCCGAGCCGGACGACATCTTTGCGGCGATTGAGCAGGGAATTGACACCTTTGACTGCGTTAGTCCGACGCGCGTGGCCAGAAATGGTGCTGCCTACACGCCGTTTAGTCGGGTTAATGTTCGCGGCCAAAAATACCGCGAACTGTTTGAACCGATTATGGAAGGTTGCGATTGCTATACCTGCCGCCATTACACCGCCGCCTATCTCTGTCATTTACTCCACGCTCGCGAATCTTTGGCTGGCACATTGCTATCTATCCATAATGAACGATTTATCGTTAAACTGGTTGATGACATCCGCGAAAGTCTGGAAAATAACACGTTCTATGAGTTCCGTGATTCATTTTTGGCGAAGTATTATAGTAAGAAATAAGCTATTTACAACTGATTAGAAAACCGTTATAATTAAACCCATACGCCGTGAGGTCTTTTTAACGGACTGTACCCGCGTGAAAAATAATAATTAAATTAAGGAGAACTTCTACAAATGGCAGATGCATTTGACCGAAGCAAACCGCACGTTAACGTGGGTACAATGGGCCACGTTGACCACGGTAAGACTACGCTGACTGCTGCGATTACTGCAGTGTTGGCAAAGCGCCTACCAAGCGCAGTTAACAAACCTGTTGCGTACGACCAGATCGACAACGCACCAGAAGAGAAGCAACGTGGTATTACTATCGCGTCTTCACACCAAGAGTATGAATCAAAGAATCGTCACTATGCACACGTTGACATGCCAGGACACGCTGACTACGTCAAGAACATGATCACCGGTGCTGCTCAGGTTGACGGTGCAGTTTTGGTTATTGCCGCAACTGACGGTCCAATGCCTCAGACTCGTGAGCACGTTTTGCTTGCAAAGCAGGTTGGCGTGCCAAAGATCGTTGTCTTCTTGAACAAGATGGACATGGCTGACGAAGAAATGGTTGAGCTGATCGAAGAAGAAGTTCGCGAACTTCTTGAAAAGAACGGCTTCGACAAAGACGCTCCAATCATCAAGGGTTCTGCTCTTAAGGCTCTTGAAGGTGACGAGAAATACGAAGACGCTATTATGGAATTGGTTGACGCAATGGACAGCTACATTCCAGAGCCAGCACGTGACATGGACAAACCATTCATTATGCCAATTGAGGACGTCTTCTCAATTAAGGGTCGTGGTACAGTAGCAACTGGCCGTATCGAGCAGGGTGTTGTTAAATTGAACGACGAAGTTGAAATCGTTGGTTTGAAGCCAACTCAGAAGTCAGTTGTAACTGGTATTGAAGCCTTCAAGAAATCTCTTGACCAAGGTCAAGCAGGTGACAACGCAGGTGTCTTGCTACGTGGTATTGAGCGCAGCGACATTGAGCGTGGTCAAGTTTTGGCAAAGCCAGGCACAATTACTCCACACACTGAGTTTGAAGCTGAGGTTTATATATTGAAGAAGGAAGAGGGCGGTCGCCACACTCCATTCTCCAAGGGCTACAAGCCGCAGTTCTACTTCCGCACCACGGATGTGACTGGTGAAGTTGAACTTCCAGCTGACAAAGAAATGGTCATGCCAGGCGACACTGTAACCTTTAAGGTTAAGTTGCTTGCACCAATCGCTATGGAGCAAGGTTTGAACTTTGCTATCCGCGAAGGTGGTCGTACAGTTGGTGCTGGTGTTGTTACAAAGATTAACAAATAATCTTGATAGCACAAGCCTAATTAAATCCCCCGGGTTACCGGGGGATTTTTGATGTCGCTTTGACAATATATGTCTAATCGAGAGTTCTCAGATCAAAACATTCTTCAGAAAGATCGAACTTGTAGCGAGGATAGTATGGGCCATCGCTATGCTCCTTGTCGGTAGAGGTGATTTTTGTGACTTTTAGGGCTGTCTTTCTTTTGTCCATTGTGGTTGAAAATTGAGGAAGACAGAGGTATTGCTCATTCTCGCCGTACGGGAAAGATACGGGTTTAGTGAATTGCCCTACGTTACTTTTCTTCTCTTTGCACTCAGCTGTATTCTTTAAGGTTTCTGCTGGAATATAATATCTATAGTCTACTGCTAATGCAGCTGTTTTACTCATTAGATCCGAAACCCTAGGCTCCCTTTTTCCATGGGTTTGTTCGGTGAAATTTACATTATCAAATGTAAACCTAACTGTGTCGTCTCCATCACACAAGTATACTGAGCAGTCTGCCATTTCGGGGAATCCGTCATAGGTTCTTGCTGTACAGTAAGCTGAAAACCCTTCTCGTACACCATTTTCTGAATAATAAATCGAATTCTTTTCTATATCTATTCCTTTTTCGGAGTCGTTATTTTTCGGCTGAGATGTAGCGGTCTCAGAGCTACCGTATGGAGCTGAACTTGAGCTTCCAGCGTCAACTCCTTTTTCGCCTGCGCATCCAGCTAAGAAGCATGACGGCAGTAAAGCTAATGCGGCAAGCGCTCGATATATTCTCGCGGTGCCTGTGCGTAGAGCTTCCTTTGTTTGTAGTCCTCTCTCCATATATCCTCCCATTGATAATGTGTAAAAGTTGATAAATTACCGATATTATACATATTTTTTGATGTAAAGTAAAATCAATTGACAAAGTGATAATGTTTATGACAAAATTAAACCATCGAATGTAAAAAGAAAAAGGAGATATGGTGAATAAACAGAAATTGGTGATTATCGGTGGTGGCGGAATGGTTGGTGCGACGACGGCGTATGCTTGTGCGCTGCGCAGTGTGATTGAAGAAATTATATTGATCGACCGCAATGCGGATTTGGCATGGGGTCAAGCGGCGGATATCAACGACGCCATGGGGCTTGACCGCAATGTAGTGGTACGTACGGGTAACTATAGTGATATCAACGACGATGATATCGTGGTTATTACCGCTGGCTCGCCGCAACTGCCAGGTCAGACGCGACTGGAGTTAGTCGGCGTCAATGCTGCCATCATGCGTGACATTGTCAAAAACATTATGGCTGGTGGCGCCAAGCCGTATTTGGTGGTCGTCAGCAACCCAGTCGACGTCTTGACCTACGTAGCGTTGAAGGAGTCGGGACTACCGAAAACCCGAGTGTTCGGCACAGGAACGATGCTGGACACCGCACGGCTGAAATCATACCTGACCGACGCGCTGAATGTCGACAGCAAAGCAGTTGACGCGTACATCTTGGGCGAGCATGGTGACTCTTCGTTTTCGACCATCGAAACCGCACAGGTTGGTGAGGTGCCCATTCGAGAATATCCGGGCTTTACGGAGGAGATGATTGAGGGCATTGAGCAGAAAATCCGTGACCGCGCCTACCGAGTGATTGAGACGAAGAAGTCGACGTATTTTGCCATTGGCTTTGTGGTTTCTAAGATTGTCTCGGCCTTACGTCAATCAACACGCACGGTCTATCCAGTTTGTTCACTGGCTGAGGGTGAATACGGTCTGGATAATGTCGTTCTGGGCTTGCCGTCGATCATTTGTTGTGACGGCGTGAAAATTTTGACGGGCTATCCACTGACCGAACGAGAAAGGCAGTCGCTCGACAATTCCGCTGCGATCATCGGCGAGATGATTGCTCATCTTGATAAAGCCCAGGAAAATTGATATAATCGTCTAGTTAATAATAATTTGTCTCGAGAACTCGGTTGTTTATAAAATGGAGCAATTAGAGGTTACGGGATTGCACAAAAGGAGGAGCCATGGCTCAAGATACCGGGATTAAAATCCGCATCCGACTGAAGGCGTATGACCACAAAGTCATCGACCAATCAGCAAAACAAATCATTGACACTGCAATTCGCACCGGCGCGAACGTTGCTGGCCCAGTGCCGCTGCCAACTCGTCGCAGCACATACACAGTGGTAAAAAGCCCACACGTGTACAAAATGGGCGGTGAGACCTACGAGCGCCGCGTTCACAAGCGTCTGATCGACATCACCAACGCGACACCAAAGACCATCGACAGCTTGCAGAACTTGAACTTGCCAGCTGGCGTTGACGCTGAAATTCGTATGTAATTTTAACGTACTAGAAATTTCCGCCTCTTGAACGGGGCGGATTTTTTATGTTATAATTATCATCAAGCTTATGACAAAACAAAAATCTCGCACTTACGCCCGCAACCGCTCAAAATCCAGCGCTTTATTCAGCCGCAAGGGTCGCGAGCGAACCTATGAAAATGACGGCACGTTCTTTTTGAAACTGGTGATATTTGTCATCCTCAGCGCGCTGTGGCTACGTCTCAAAAACCCCTTTGAGCTGGGCGCTTTTACAGTGCAGGCCGTGCCGGTTGGCTTGTTTATCGCGCTGCTCCTCGTTCTCAAAATTGAGCAGTACCAATTTAATCGCAAAATCTGGTATGTTACCCTCATTTTGATGGCAATTTTGACCTCGTTTACGCCAGTGGGCGTGATGATTTAGCTTATGCTGTACTATTTTGGGTTTTGATGATATATTAATTACCAAAGGAGTGTGGCAATGGATCAGGATGCTTTATCTAAATTTATCAATGACATTATAGATGCTAAGAACTTTAAGACTCTTGACAGTGACGTCAGGCAGCAATTAGAGCAAGATCTGAAGAATAGGCTACTTGATCAGATTGATAGGGCTGTGCTTGGGGCGTTGCCTGAAAATAAAATTGACGGATTTAATGATTTATTAGATCGTAACGCTAGTCAGCAGGAAGTTCAGCAATATATAGCAACTAGCGGTGTTGATACGAAAAAGATAACGCTTGAGACAATGCTACGCTTTAGATCTTTGTATCTTGGAGATAAGTAAGGACTATGTCAATTGATACTAATAGGCCAGAATTGCCGGCAGGAGTGCCGACAACTTATCACTATAAAGACCCTATGCTAAGTGGCGCGCAGCCAAAACCTCATGACAAACCCTTGGTTGTAGCGGTTGTTGACCAGACACATGATGTTGAGGCGGCAGCTAAAGACTATGCAGAAGATCGTCTAAGAGAAGAGTCTGAGGCTGCCAGGGAAGCTGGCCGAATAAAGGGCTTTCTGCATAGGATGTGGAGGGGCGAGAACGGCATTGCTACTAAGTACTTTTTTAATAAGTACGTTGAAGAAGCTAAGCAGCGTGCCGAAGAAGAAGGGTTAACTGCTTTATACACGGATAATGTTGCGTTGCGTAATGCTGCTATGGGGGCGACTATTGCGCGCTTTACTTCCGAGTATGACGAATCTATACATGAGATTGCTGGAGAGCGTCGACAAGAGTTGGCTGAGGATTCACCGTTTGGCCTAGCGGTGAAGAAGCTGATTGAAAATTATGTCGAAGATGACAGTAAAGACTGGAGTGAGGAGGCTTTTAGGGAAGCGCAGTCCAGGATAATGCGTCAATTAGATCAGTATGGTGATGGTGACGATCTCATCGGCGAAGGCAGAGTCAGAATAGATAATATTTGGCAAATTGCCCAAGCTGTCAAAGAAAGCGTTGATCATGGCGAGAGTCTCGATAACGTATTGCAGGGCATGAAGATTTATACTGGCGAATCTCGTTCTGGGGTCCGTACCGAAGCTCATCAAAGCAAGATCGATAAAACTATTGAACGGTTACAGAAGTCAAAAATAGGTTCGCTTGTTGGCCCTGAGACGGTAAGCTTGGGCGCAGCAATTGCTACTGGTATATTCCGAGTCGGGCGGGGGTCGCTAATGCGGGCTGCTGGCGTGACTGGTATACCTGGGCTACTCGGTGGCGTGTTTGCTGGTATGCGTGAAAATAAACGGCTTAAAGAAGAGCGTGCCATACACGCGCGGGAAGTCGCTAAGGGTCGGGAGTTTGAAGACAAAGGTCGACGTGCAGAAATCGAAAAAACTCGCTATGAAACAGTTGCTGCAAAAGAGCTGATTGGCTCGTTAGAAGAGTTTATTGATAAAGAAAACTTGTCTCCAGAGGAGCTGCAGCAGGGCTATGAGTCAATTGTTAGTGCCATGGCTAGAATTCATGCTTCAGATAAATTACAAGCCGACTTTATTTCATATTCAAGCGTGACGGAAGTTGAATCAGAGCGATTTAATTTAGATGTGGCAATAGCTAGAGCTAAAGTGAAGCTGAAAGGTAGGCTGGGAGATTTGCCAGAGGCACTTATTGTAGACCTGGATATTGATAAAGATGGTACGGTAGATGATGCGATATATAAATCTACAGACGTACTTTATTCTCTGATGGATGATAGAAGCAAAAAAGACGAGGCCTTTAAAAAGCTAAAGAGGCGACGCGTAGCAATGGCAGCAGTAATGGGGGCTGTGACTGGCTTTACGATTGGACTGGCTTCACAGGAGGCTTTGGCATTCTTTGATTCTGGGTACGACGGCCTGCTTGAAAATGCCCTTGCGGGCGAAGGCGGGGGTGATAGACAAACTTTGTTAGCTGGTATATTTCATGGCGAGAGTTATAGTTCTGAGACTGTCGTGAGTGCTGGAGACTATACCTCATACGACGTGGGCGGTAGCCAAGGAAGTATCAATTTACCAGATAATTATCAATTGGCATATAACCCTGACGGAACGGCAAATATCATTGATCCAAACGGTAGTGTTTTTGCTGAGAATATTTCGTTTGAAGCTGACGGCTCTTTATCTCAAGCCTCGCAGGAGCTGCTACAAGAAAAGGGCGCTATCGTAGAAGATCTTTCTGCAGTAGTAAGCAGTCAAGAGTCTATTGTACAAGATTTGAGTGTTGATGAATATTTAGATCATCATCAATCTGAGTTGACGAATATTACGCGAGATTTTTGGTATGACAATGATACCGCCAGCGTGTCTGATGATAATGAACTGGGACTTCACTGGGGAAGTCAAGGTAATGATGGCTCTATTCGGTTATCGGTTTCTGATATGACGGATTATGGATCTTATCATGGACTTGATAGCACCTCATGGTCTGATGAAGCTCAGGGTGGTACACTGAAGTTTGCTGTATCCGCCTCAATAGATAGCCAAGACAGGGTATTTATGGTTGATATCGCGCCGGATGGAAGCATAGACATACCACCCGATAGTCCAGTGGCAAATCTTTTTTCCGTTGATGAATACGGTCAAGTAGCGTTTAACGGTGCATACGGCGAAGTTGTCGCAATTCAAGACGTGGACGCGGACGGAATAACACATGTGGCTCCGTTGGCGACTATGGAGGGAAATAACTCTATCTCAACCATCTCAACTACAGTCGAAGTCTTGACAGATAAGAATGTCCCTAATTTCCAAATAACACCTCCGCCGATAGAGACGATAGTTAATGCTACTCAGGCTGTAGAAGGCTTTGGCGGGCCGGCGGTGGTGTTGAGGAGGCCACTGGAAAGACTAAATAAAAAAGAAGATCCGTTTAGGTATAGCTATGGATCGCGCAGGGATCTGGCGCAGATGCGTAAGTGGATAGCTGACATGGGCGGGCCGCATACGCGTAAACAAATAGAAGATGTCTCTGGTAAAAAACATTGGGTTGAGGCTGATGGCTCACCGGTGATGAGAAGTGTGGAGCGAGAGCGAGAAAGTATAGCTAGTTATCTAAATGATGAGTTTTCTGATAATCCAGAATACGAGCGAAAAGTTGCTGCTGTTGCATCCAGCTTGGGATCTATGAATAACGATTGTAGGGTTTCCGTCAATATTCCCGCCTGGATGGAGGAGGATAACCTTAGCAGACTTCTCAATCAGTATATAGATCAGGTAGACAATAAAGGGGACTCTCTTGATCGATCTTTGTTTGAGATAAATATTCTGGTAAATCGTAGAAAAGGAACTCCAGAGGATAAGTCTGTAAAAGTTATAGAGAATTTTATAGAAGAATATACCAGGCGCTACGATGGTGTTCGTCCAGTTGTTCATTATGCAAACGTTGAGATGGAGCCGGAAGAGGCCAACATAGGTTTCGTGCGCAAACTTCTGACTGATGCTGTTTTGCAAAGAAGTCTTGACCGCGATAATCAGCTCCAGTCGCTATATATCGAGAGTGAAGATGCGGACCTGATAGAAGTAGACAAGAGAACAGTATTTAATATTATTTCTAAGCTGGATAAGAATCCTCATCTTGATGCTGTTCATGGCATCGAGGGTAGGCTGCCGTCTATTATTAAAGATAACGCCCTACTCTTAATGCGAAGAAATGCCTGGGAGGTGTTCTTGTTTAATGTGCGACAAAAACGTTTTAGGAATCCAAGAAATCCAAATTGGAACTCATTCTCTAACCGTGTAATTACTGGCGGCTGGAATTCTGGATACTCGGCAGAGGCTTATGCTATGATTGGTGGCTACGAGCCGGCACGGGCAGGAGAGGATATCTCAATTGGTGAGAGGATTTCTATGATGCGAGGTGATGGTGATTATCCAAATCTTGAGACAATAGGCTCGGTTCCAACACGCACCGAATCTTCTCCGCGTCGCTTTATAGACGAAATTGCGAATAAAAAATCTGCCTATGAGGACTTTGGAGATGATGGCAACGAAGAGGCGATAAGAGGAGTGCAATTGTCGGATGCAATGAAGCGCATAGATGAATACGTAGACATAACCGAAGATAATAAACCCACCTTTGAGAATGAAGCGCAAATGTATTATGACTGGGCTCGAGGTTCTACATTTACTTTAGGTGACGCAAGAGACGTGGCCAGGAGGATTATGCGATCAGTAGGCTACGAGGAGGGCGATTACGTATTTGAGGGAGATAAAATCCATATAATAAACTGGGACAACGTTAAGCGTAATGTTGAGGCTTACAGACATGGTTTTACCTCAGCAAAAAATCCGAATAGAAAAATGGTCATTAGAGGGTGGTAGAAGACTTATTAAAAATAATATCGTCAACTTGGAGTTGGCGGTATTATTTATTTAATACTATTTGATTCCAAGTGTCCTATAGCGGCCTATTATTCTCTAGCTTATTGATGGCGTAGTTGGCTTCTTGAATAATATCAATCAACGCCTCAGCGCGCGCTACCGTATCTGAGATATTTTTAGCCGCCCCGTAGGCTAGGCTGATTAGGCTGCTATTATTAGTTATTCTTGCGGCTGTCATGTATATTTCAACTTTTCGCTCTTCATCAACGCCCTCTATTTTTTCCATATCTGGGATTAGCGAGTCGATAGCCTCTTTCCTAAGAGAATATAATCTATTTAATTCTTCATTCGTATTTTCAATTTGAGAATCGTTCATAATTGCCCCCTAATTAACAAAGATTTATTTTCAATCTATCATATTATAGCATACGCAGAATAGTGAATAAAACTGAGATATGTCTATAAGTTGACTTTAATTGTCATTTTGTGCTAGAATGATGAAGTAATTTCTATTACGCGTAATATCAACTGTTCTCCTTGATGAATGAGCAGGTCTGGCTATGGTTGAAGTGTTTATCATGAACGCTTCACTCAGAACCCAGAAACCACACGTCATCAGGAGTATTTAAGTGGGAGTGAGGAAAAGTGAAAACACTTCTCGGTACCAAACTTGGTATGACCCAGCTCTTGGCTGAAGACGGCAAAGCCATTCCGGTGACGCTGATCCAAGCCGGCCCTGTCACCGTGACTCAGGTGAAGACTGTCGAAACTGACGGTTACAATGCGGTACAGGTCGCTTATGGAGAGGGTAAGAACCTGAGCAAGGCCGTGGCTGGACACGTCAAGCCAGCCCAAGTGACCCCGAAGCACATTCGGGAATTCCGCGTCGACGAGATCCCTGAGGGACTCGAAGTTGGCGACGAAATCAACGTTTCCGCGTTCGAAGTCGGCGATTCTGTCGATGCGACCGGAACCAGCAAAGGTAAAGGTTTCGCTGGAACCATTAAACGCCACAACTTTAAGCGTCACCGCAAGACGCACGGTGGTAAAGGTAATACTCGTAAGCCAGGTTCAATCGGCTCGATGTATCCACAAAAAGTGTTCAAGGGTAAGACGATGGCTGGCCACATGGGTCACGAGCGTGTTACCGTCAAGAACCTGGAAGTGGCATATGTTGATCCAGAGACCAATCTGATCGGGGTGAAGGGTGCTGTGCCTGGGCCACGAAAAGGGCTGATCATTTTAGGAGGTAACAAGTAATGGCTGAATCAACCAAACTTCCTAAAGACATTTTTGCTGTTGAAGTGCCAAACCACGAACTGTTGAAATTGGCATACGATAGCTACCTGGCAAACGCCCGCCTAGCAAGTGCAACCACCAAGCAGCGTGGTGAAGTTTCCGGCGGCGGTAAAAAGCCATGGAAGCAAAAGGGAACTGGTCGAGCACGTTTCGGCTCAACCCGTAACCCAATCTGGCGCGGCGGTGGTGTAGTATTTGGCCCACGTGGCAATGAAAACTATACTAAGAAGCTCAGTAAGACTGCTAAGAGAGTGGCAGTTCGCCAAGCATTAACGTTAGCTAACGAGGCAAAGAAAATTTTAGTATCTGACCTCAAGGGCGGATTTACTGGTAAAACTAAAGATTTCGTAGCAGCTCTAGCCAAAGAAGGTATCGCAAACAAGCGGCGAGTTCTAATCGTGGTAGCGGCTTTTAAGTCAGAAGAAGCTTTCCGCGGCACTCGAAACTTGCAGAATGTTAAGGTGGTGAGTGCAACTCATTTGAATGTGTTTGATATCCTTAATGCTGACCATATTGTCATTGGACCGAAGGCTGTGGAAGTGATTTCTCAGTGGCTCGGCAAGGGGGAAGCGTAATATGAAACAGACGATTATTATCCCACGCGTTAGTGAAAAGGCTTACGCACAGAGCGCCAACGGTGTATATGTGCTACGCGTTCCACTTAACTTGAATAAGAACGAAATCAAATCAGCAGTAGAAGAACAATTTGGCGTTACTGTAGTTAAGGTTAAAACCTTAGTGCAAGACGGCAAAGCTGTACGCTTCTCACGAGGCAAGAATCGTTATCCTGGCACAACAACGCGCAAGGATTGGAAGAAGGCTTACGTGACGCTGAAAGATGGCGATAAGCTCGATGTGTTTGACGCAGTAGAGCAGCAGATGGAGGAGACCAAGTAATGCCAGTGAAAGCTTACAATCCAACCACTCCTGCTCGTCGCGGCATGACGAGTCAGGACTTGTCGGACATCACGACAAGAAAACCGCTCAAAAGTCTAATCAAAGCCAAAAAGCAAAATGCTGGCCGCAACAACCAAGGCCGCATCACCGTGCGTCATCGCGGCGGTGGCGTTCGCCGTCACTATCGTTTGGTGAACCACAATTTGCCGGCTGGTCTGACACTGACGGTTGAAGAAATTGAGTACGATCCAAACCGCTCAGCGCGCATCGCTCGGGTGAAAGATCAGTACAATTTGTACCACTACGTATTGGCCGACACCTCGATGGTCAAGGGCAAGACGATTCAGACTGGTGAGACAGCGCCAATCGAGGCGTCAAACCGCCTGCCGCTGTCTGCCATCCCGGTTGGTACGATGATTTATGCTATTGAACTGACTGCCGGCAAAGGTGCACAAATGGTTCGCGCCGCTGGTGCCAAAGCTCAGTTGATGGCCAAAGAGGGCAATTACGCAACTATCAAATTGCCATCTGGCGAAGTTCGCAAAGTTCGCCTGGAAGCAACCGCTGCCATCGGTACAGTCGGTAACGTCCAGCACCAGAACGTCAAGATCGGTTCAGCTGGTCGTCGCCGCCGCAAGGGTATTCGCCCAACGGTTCGCGGTGTCGTCATGAACGCTGCAGATCACCCACACGGTGGTGGTGACGGTGGTCGCCACGGTACTGGTAAAGCACCACGTACGCCATGGGGTCAATTGACGCTGGGTTATCGAACTCGCCGCCGCAAAGGCTCAAATAAATTAATCGTACGCACGCGTCACGACGCGAAGAGGAAGAGGTAAATCACGATGAGTCGTTCATTAAAGAAAGGTCCATTCGTCGATGTGAAGCTTGCGAAAAAAGTCGCTGCTCTCAGCCTTGACGATCGAACCGTTATCAAAACGTGGGCGCGTGCTTCGACCATCACCCCAGAGATGGTTGGTCGAACGATTGCTGTCTACAACGGTAAGATGCACGTACCTGTGCTGATTACCGAAAACATGGTTGGCCACAAACTCGGTGAGTTTAGTCCAACTCGTAAGTTCCGTAAGCACGGCGGAAAGGATAAGAAGTAATCATGGCTGATACAACTTATACTGTTCGCGCTTACGCCAAAGGTGTTGACCAAACACCACGCAAGGTTAGCTTGGTGGCTGCGCTGGTACGCGGCCGCACCGTCGCTGACGCATTGGTTATCTTGGAGCACGTGCCAAAACGTGCTGCTTTGCCTGTCAAAAAGGCAATCGACAGCGCCAAGGCAAACGCCATCAACAACCACGGTTTGGACGCTAAAAGCTTGGTGATTACCACGTTGAGCGTTACCACTGGTACGCGTCTGCGCCGCTTTAAGCCAGCGTCACGCGGTCGTGCCTTGCCATTCCAGAAAAAGACTTCAAACATCTTGGTTGAAGTAACTGGCGTGGAGAAGCCAAAGAAAGCGCCTGCGAAGAAACCAGAGACCAAGGCTAAGGCAGAGACCAAACCTGCCAAGCCTGCAGCGAAAAAAGCCGCTGAAACCACGGCAAAAAAGGAGGAGAAGTAAATGGGTCAAAAAGTGAATCCAATCAACTTCCGCCTACAAGTTCACAAGAACTGGAGCTCTCGTTGGTTTACGGCCAATAAGAAAGAGTTCGCGGAGGCAATTCGCCAGGATCACGAAATCCGCGAATTGATTGAGAAGAAATTTGCCTCACGCCCAACCATCAATCGTATTGAGATTGAGCGGAGTGCCAACTTGATCACGGTAACCATTCACACGGCAAAAGCTGGTGTGGTGATCGGCCGTGGCGGTGCGGGCGTGAATGAATTGAAAAAACAAGTTGAGAAGATCGTCGGTCAGGCGGTTCGCATCAACATCGAAGAAGTGCGCCGACCGGAACTAGCAGCTAAATTGGTGGCTGAGAACATCGCCCGCCAGCTAGAGCGCCGCATCAACTTCCGCCGCGCAACCAAAATGACCGCACAAAACACCATGAGCGCTGGTGCTAAAGGTATCCGCATCGAGGTGGCTGGTCGTTTGAACGGTGCTGAAATGGCACGCCGCGAAAAGGTGATTGAAGGCTCAGTGCCACTACACACCCTTCGCGCTGATATTGACTTCCACTGTGCTCGCGCCCAGACACCAGCTGGTATCATCGGCGTGAAAGTGTGGATTTATAAGGGAGAAAGGAGTCGCTAAATGCTGTTACCAAAGAAAACCAAGCACCGCAAAGTGCGCATCGGTAAAAATCGCGGCAATGCAACCCGTGGTAATTACATCGCGTTCGGCGACTTTGCACTGCAATCACAATCAAACGAGCGCATTAACTCCCGCCAAATCGAGTCTGCTCGTCAGGCAATGACCCGCTACATCAAGCGTGGTGGTAAGATTTGGATCCGGATTTTCCCACACACCCCAGTTACTCGCAAACCGCTTGGCTTGAAGATGGGTCAGGGTAAGGGTAATCCAGAGTTCTTTGTTGCTAAGGTGAAGGCTGGCACGGTGCTATTTGAAATGCAGGGTGTTTCTGAGGAAGTCGCTCGTGAGGCAATGCGCCTGGCGAGCCACAAACTACCAGTCAAATGTAAGTTCATCAAGCGGGAGGACGCATAATGGCTGAAGCAAAGAAACCTAAAAAAGCAGCAGTCGTAAAGACCGTTGACGATTTGAAGAAGGAGCTCGCCGAAAAGCGAAATGATCTAATTCAAGCAAAACGTTCTCACGCTGCTGGCGAATTAGTTAATCCAAAAGCGTTGCGTTCACTCCGCAAGGATATCGCACGCCTGCTGACACAACTTAACGAAAAGGAGAGCAAGTAATGGCCCGACGAACACTGATTGGCGTCGTAACGAGTGCCAAGCGCGATAAGACCATCACCGTGACGGTCACCAGCCGCGAAACGCATCCGCTCTACGGCAAACAGTACACCGTGACTCGCAAGTACACTGCTCATGATGAGACCAATGAAGCAGGCGAAGGCGACAAGGTGCAAATAGAAGAGACTCGCCCAATTTCCAAGACCAAGAGCTTTACGCTGGTCAAGGTGATCGAGAAGTCTCGCGGTTCTATCAAACTAAAGGCTGAAGTTTCTGGCGAAGCTGAGGAAGAGACCAAGGAGGACGACAAATGATCCAACAAGAATCTCGCCTCAAGGTAGCTGACAACTCGGGTGCCAAAGAAGTATTGTGCATCCGCGTCCTCGGTGGTACCCGCCGCCGCTACGCTCGCG
>ERZ773003.697-NODE-697-length-23285-cov-6.068446_pt1 | contig 23285 bp, 25 predicted proteins | sample MGYA00580668_ERZ773003 | MGnify/ENA primary metagenome ERZ773003 (study PRJEB29015, sample SAMEA2738002) | human oral metagenome | biome: human oral; feature: human-associated habitat; material: dental | place: China | collected 2126 ... | reverse complement strand
ACTGAAGTGTAATATAAAGTCCTGTTTTGTGTCTACTTTTTTAGTATAGATCCACGTGCCGACAGGGACGGAGGTGGAGGCAGGAAGCATGACGGCGGTAGTAGGCGGCGTGATCGCGTATCTTTGCGGATGGGATAAGGCGATGGAGGTACTTCTTGTACTCATGGGAATGGACTATGTGACAGGACTGCTTGCCGCAAAAGTCAACCCGAAGCTCGAAGGATGGAGTAGCAAGAGGGGCTTCAAGGGCATCTGCAAAAAAGTGCTGATTCTCTCTATCGTTGCCCTCGCGCATTTTATCTCCGACCTCACGGGTAGCGAAGCGACACGGGTACTTGTGATCTGGTTCTTCATCGGAAATGAGGGACTCTCAATTATTGAAAACGCAGCGAATGCGGGCGTACCCGTGCCGAAGAAGCTGCGTGACACCCTCGAACAGCTAAAAACAGAGAAGGATGAGAAGAAAGGAGCGAAATAATGGCGCATGTATTACATCCAAGTGAGATGCGGCGCGTATCGCCCGCAGAACTGGAAAGTCTCGCCATGTACTACCGTGAGGCAATCGCTGACGCAGCAGCAACGCAAGGGCGCGAGACGAAAGTCTATCTCCACTGGTCGGCGGGACATTATGGGCAGTTTTGGAGTGACTACCACGTCCAGATCGACCGTGACGGAGAAATCTACGTCATCGCGGACGGCGAACTCGACGACGTACTCGAGGCGACATATCGACGTAACAGCGGCAGCGTGAGTATCTGCATCCTCGGTTGTCTGGGGGCAACGACGAACAACCTCGGTGCAGAGCCGCCGACCGACGCACAGATTGAGGGCCTGGCAAAGGCAATCGCCGCACTCTGCAACGGGCTGTGGCTGACCATCGACAAGAAGCGTGTCCTCACGCACGGCGAGGCGGCGGACAATGAGGACGGCATCTGTCCACACGACCCGTACGGACCGAAGTCGACGTGTGAGCGTTGGGATCTCGAGTATCTCGGTACGCTGGAGAGCCCGAAATTCCACCCGTGGGCAGAGGACGACGGGCGTGGCGGTGATGTGCTGCGCGGCAAGGCGAACTGGTACCGCAAGGCATGGGAAGCGCAGGGAGGTACGACCGATGATTGAACGGGCAAAGAGGGCGGTCATAGAGCACAAACCAGCCCTGCTGGTGATCCTGTGTCTCATGCTTGTCGGAATCGCCTACGCCATTGGACGACACTCCGCACCCGAGCAGACGGCGGCAGAAAAACCTGCCGTCATGGCGCAAGAGCAGACGCAGGACAAGGCAGCACTGCGGGCGCAGCTGGATATCTCCAAGATCAACGCGGATGCCCTGCAAAAGCGGCTTGCGGAAGCACAAGCGGGGAAGCGTGCGCCTAGCACAACATACTACGTCACCGCTCCGACCGTGGAGCGGGCGGCTACAGTGGTAGAGTGGCAGATCAGGGAGGACAGCCCGACACTGCCAATGGCGGCGCGGGAGAAGAGTGACCGCACCGTCGTCACGCCGATAGTTAAGGACAAGGACGGACAAGCTCTGCCGCCCGATCAGCAAAAAGTAGACGTGTATAAGATCAACCTGCGCAAAGATCACCGCATCAAAGCGGGGGCAACGATGATTGACGGCAAGGCACTCATGACCGTCGGCTATGAGCAGGGGCGCGTGGAAGCTCTTGCGCATTTCGACGGCGGCAAGTACAAGGGCGCGACGGTCATGTATAACGTCGCGGAGTGGTAATAGCATAAACGACAAGAGGGACGGCACATGTCACGCCGTCCCTCTATTTTTTGTCTACAGTTTGTCTACAAAATACCATGATTCGCCCTCTATACTGCTATTTTGTCTTTGTGTGAGAATCGCTGTGTTATTCTTGCGATACCTTGTCATTGTTGGCTTGCGGGTTCGTTACAGTGTTTGATAAATCACTCCTTTGGATGTGCGAAATGCTATACGCTAAAATGCGCCGTATTTCAATAACCCTTTGATGTATAAGAGATGCGCCCCCTTGGTATGCATACAATTGATGAGAATAGGGGCATCGCCAACAATCATGTGATACAGGAAGTATGGTGCATGCATCCAACAGTCAAGTGTGGTAAAGGAACGATCGCTATGGTCATACCTGCGCCACTGTGCTATCATAAAAGAGAGGAGGCGATGCTATGATTCCGTACGAAGTAATCGAAGCGAAAGAAATTTTGCATGAAGGTATGGCAGAGCTGCTTGCCGATGTGAATCGAATCAAAGAACGTATGGGCATTGATCGGCATGACACCGTTCAACCGATTTCCCTCGTTCAACAGAATCTGCGAGTGACACTGCATAATATTCTTGGAGATTCGTACAATACCATGGAGGATATACAAAGACTCCGACAAACCTTTGAAAATGCCCGCACCTATATACGGGAACTGGAGACCAATCATGCAGGATAACTACACTCCGCAGGAACTTAATGAACAAAAAGAACGCATCAAAGACGATCTTTTGCTCAGTGCTGCACCTGACGCACATCCGCACGCCTATCTGCTTGCAGGACAGCCCGGAGCAGGGAAAACGAAACTGGCAGATATCTGTGCACGTGCACATGGCGGAAATATCATCTTTATTTCAAGCGATGATTACCGCAGGTATCATCCTCGTTTCACTGAGCTGCAAGCACAGTACGGTGATGATGCTGTCCTCTATACACAGCAGTTTGCGGGGAAGATGACGGAGGCTCTGATCGACGATCTGAGCAGGGAGCAGTATCATCTCATCATTGAAGGGACACTGCGAACAACCGAAGTGCCGTTGCGGACGCATGATCTTCTTGCCGCACGTGGATATGATGTCTCTCTAAATGTGATTCTCGTGCGTCCCGAAAAATCATATCTTAGTACACAGAAGCGCTATCGGCTGATGGAGGAGGCAGGGCTTACCCCGCGCATGACGCCAAGGGAACATCATGACCGCGTTGTGCGCTCTCTCGTTGACAACCTGCATACGCTCTACGAGCAGGATACCTTTCAAGGCATTCGCATCTACAATCGAGCGGGGGAGTGTCTCTATGACAAGGAGAAAACGCCATTTCGCGATCCGTCCGATCTCTTCCGTGAGGAGTTCTCACGGGAATTGACAAGCCGCGAAAAGACAGATATTGAGGAGGACTATGCGCCGTATGTCGGACGGGAAAAAGTCGAAGAGACGCTGCGCGCCTATGCGGAGTTCTTCTCGCAGGAGGAGCGAGGAAAAAGCGGACACTGAACAGGGAAAATAAACAGGAGGGATTTTCATGTATCGGAATATCTTTTGTTTCACAGTGGCACTGATGCTGCTCCTCATGAGCAGCGCGCTAGCTGCGCCACGTGACATGACCCTTGAGGATGCGTCAATCGCAGGGATTTCCCCTGGCAATGATCTGATGTATGTGCGAAGTATCTACGGAGAACCAGATGGAGAGAAGACACGAAAAATAGAAAATTATCCATCCTATTTGGTGGATTATTACGGGCAGGGGTTTGTCATCACATACGACATTATTGGCGGTAAAACGAATCCACTCGTTCAGACCATTGAGAGCACGAACAGTGCGCTGGTTATGCCATCTGGGGTACGTGTTGGAATGAAAATTGTTGACGTACTGAAGATCTTTAAAAACTTAGAGGTACGTCCTGCAGCAGATAAAAAATATGCGAAGGATTACATGCCGCCGTTTGGGGCGCTTCCTTTTTCCCTGCCAAGTGGCGAGGAGGGCATTCGCTTTGTTGTTTTCATGACGGATCAGAATGGCGTTATTCAGAAAATCCTCATCAAGGATAAATACGGTGACGTATAAAACAGCATAAAATATTGCCTGTTCCAGCTCCCGCCGGGGTTCAATTCCCCATGGCAGCTGGAACAAGCAACTTTCATATTGTTAGTATTGTACGAAAAACGAGCATGTCAACAAAAAGCGATACCCTTCAAACCCGGCCCAAAGATGGCACGCATCAGTGACTGAGAGGTATCGCTCTTTCTATACGTAGTCGCTGCGCGGGGAGGATACCAAACCATTGCATAATACAATGGTCGATCTGGCAGGGGAGGAATAGGCTCTACTCACAAAGCAGTGGAAATGGTATAATTACTGTCGATTGAATGTCTCTTTCCGATGTCTGTTTCGTTGCTGTTATCTGTTGTAGGAGATGTATAGCATGAATATTTCCGATATCTATAGCGTGAACGATTGTCTGCGAAATGCGGATATACGGACTTATAACTGCGGATATTTTCCAGTGGCGATAAGCAGACCAAAAGAAAGCATTCGGATTTATGGACAAACGCATGATGAATTGCCCTTTGATACGTCAATTCTGAATCAAATTACATCACTTAAGCTGTCCTATGCCATGCAGCTAATCGTTATGTCATTGGGCGTAATGAAATCTAAATACTCCTCGGCCTTTGATGTAAAATGGGTTCCTATCAACAGTTCCTTTAATAAACTGGTCTATAAAAATGGTACACCTAATGATGCAATTGATTCACTGTATGAAACGATGGCGTCGATTGCAGAATCTGGAATCATAAGAGTTTCAGAGGGGTATTCAGTTTCCACGGAATATCAAATAACAGATTCGACCTTTATTGATGGGCCTTCGTTGAGCATGACTCCGGCCCCTGTTCTGAACATTATCATCGACACAGATGACGTAAAAAAAGATTATGGAGCTCACGATTTGCTCAGCTGGAACAGATATAAACGAAAGGACATTTCTTATGGATGGGACGAAATCAAGGATTATTTTACGACGCTTTCTCTCAAGGATATGGAGCTACTACACGGCGAGAAGATAAATCGCTTTACAGAGAAGGATATATCACTATTTAAGGCCTGTGATAATCTCGACATAGATGCCATACGGATTGCAATAGAAGCCGGTGCAGATGTACTGGCGATAGACCAAGACGGTGGGACTCCGGTCTATAAATGTGTTGAGGCTGTCGCAGATGATTATTTGGATGAATGTGATCCTAGGAAATCCATGGACGATGTGGAACGAAAAATTTCCCAGATGAAGAAGTGCGTTGATTACCTTCTCGAGCATGGGGCTGATATCAATTTATACGGATTTGGCTGTCTGTGTACTCCGCTATGCGAATCGGTATATATTCCAGACGCTCGTGTTATGGAATTTTTACTAAGCAGAGGGGCTGACCCTAATTACAATACGGATTTCGATTCTATGTGCAGTACGAAGGATGAGTGGCATATTCGGTCATCGGCGTTAAGCATGGTTTATGATGAGCTGTCTGTTGTAGGAGAAAAATACAACGAGGAACAAAAAGAATTGTTGTTGGCACATGGTGCAGAGCTATTTATAGATGGGTTCAATCCAAAAACCGGAAAGATGGAGGAAACCTATGAAAATGGCAATTCGTACTGACAGCTGTGATAGTTCATACTGCTTAGTCAGCTGTACTTCATTACAAGCATATGGCAGAGCGATTTGATGAAGGTCAACCTATCACAGGAAAATAGGATGTCCGTCCGTACGTCTGAACGAAGAAAAACTCTATCATACAAGAGATCCCAGTCACTGTACTAGCGTTTGGGATCTCTTGTAGTTTTGCAAAGAATCATTAGCCATTTTCCCCTACACTAAGTCATAATTCTCTTATTCTGGAATTATATCAAGAATCAGTTACAAGAGGATATTATGACAGACTCAGGGAGCCTAAAAGAGTTTGTCGTCCTGTTTACGGGCAACGAGGGAGGGGAGAATGGTATATAAAAAGCCCCCACGTAGGGGGCTGCCAGTGATTTACTATTTACCAAAGGCCCAAGACTTTCCACCATGCCGCGCCAATTGTTAGGTAGATCAGCGTCGTAATGGTCGTCATGATGAAGCCGTTCTTCCACCATTCGCTTTGCGAGACATAGCCTCCGCCAAAGTAGATCGGGGCGCAGCCGTTGCCGTAATGCGTGAGGGAGATCGGCACATCGGCGAAGATGCCGAAGATGATGGCGACCAAAAGGGGCGGTGCACCGACGCTAACACTGACAGCGATGAATGCCGCATAGAGGGCACTGATGCGTGCCGTGACACTGGCGAAGGCGTAGTGGATGTAGGTGTAGAAGAGCAGGATGATGAGGCAGGAAATAAGCCAACCGAAGCCGAGCGAGGAAATCGCCGCGCCCGCACCATTGGCGATCCATGTGATGATGCCCGATTTTGCGAGAGCCGAAGCGAGTGTCATCAAAGAGCCCATCCAGAACATCGCGTCCCATGCACCCTTTTCCTGGATGACGTCCTGCCAGTTGATGATGTCGAGTATCAGCATGAGGCAGACTGCGCCCATGGCAACGGGTGTCGCGTCGATGTTCGTGAGGCCGGAGCTTGCCCAGAGTGCGAGAGAGACGACGAAGATGACGGAAAGTCCCTTTTCCGCAAGGCTCATCGGCCCCATTTCGTAAAGCTCACGCTGTGCCAGATCCTTGGCGTCCGGAATACGCACGAGTTCGGGCGGCGAAAGTTTCATCATGACATAGGGGACGAGCAGGAGCGCGATGAGTCCCGGCACGATTGCGGCGCTCGCCCAGCCCATCCACGTGACCTGAACGCCCAGCGTCTTCTCTGCGAGCGCCACGCAGAGCGGGTTGCCCGCCATCGAGGTCACGAACATCGTGCAGGTCACGGCGTCCGTATGGTAGCCGACCTGCATGAGGTAGGTGCCGATGCGGCGTGCGCTCTCACCGGGTTTTGAGCCTAGAGCCTCCGCGAGTGAACGCACGATTGGATAGAGAATGCCGCCGCCGCGCGCTGTAGCCGATGGCGTTGCGGGCGAGATCACAAGCTCGCTCAAGGCAATGGCATAGCCGAGTGATAACGCACTTTTGCCGATTGCTTCGATGATACGGAAAGCGATGCGTTTGCCTAGGCCGCTCTTGATGAAGCCGCGAGAATAGAGGAACGCGCAGACGATCAGCCAGATCGTGCTGTTGCCGTAGCCTGCCAAGGCATCGGACGTCTTTAGCAGGCCTGTCCATGCGGAGAAGGAAATCGCGATGAAGGCCACCGCGCCGATCGGCAGCGGATGCAGAATAAAGCCCAGCACTGTCGCGATAAAGACCGCAAGCAAATGCCAGGCAAGTACTGTGACTCCGTCAGGAACCGGCAGGAACCATAGGATGAGTCCGACGCCGATCGTGATGAGTGCATTTCTTCTCTTCGTGTTCATGTGTTCACCCCATCAAAAATATGAGTTCTCCGCCGCAGTCCCCTTTTTGCTGAAAGCATTTCCTGCGACGCCCATGGAAGCTGTAGATTTGCAGAGCATACGTCCGAGGCCGGCGGGAAGAGGGCAGTTCTGCGTCCTGAACGTTCGCAAATAAAAGCAGCCCCTTTCTGCAAATGAGAGAAGAGACTGCAAAATATCCTTGCCTTGCCGCGTGTAGCGTCACAGCGCATAAAACCGCCGTCGAAAGGTCACCGCAAAGATGCGGATCGATCCAGCGCAAGACACAGATCCCCTTCCCGTCGCTCGCAGGTCAGACGGTGATCGTTGATCAGGCAGTTCTCCTGGCTCCAGTTCATCGCTCCTCTGCGCCTTCCAAAGTTTCCTCAGTGACGTTTTCTGCAGATTCGCTCGCTGACACAGTGGCAGGACTGCGCCGGCTCTTCCGGCTTCTCTATTAAGTCTTGCGACACCTGATTCATCAGTATGCTGTTTGTCGTGATGATGGCTTCCGTGAGGAAGAATATCACTGCTTCTGCCTATTGTCAAGAGAGAGGCGAGAGGAGTTGAACCATCGGCTTGACTGTATGCGCTGATTGACGTTTAGATGTTTGAATACGCGGTGTTTTATGGTAGAATGAGCGTCGAATATACTGGTCTTGGCAAAGGTGTTTTGCCGGAGCGATTTTGTATGTTCGACTTTTTATGTGTCCAATTTCATTTTACAATGAACGAGTTCTTCTCTACATTTTTTTGAGTATTTCGTACTTGCCAATAAGGATAGATACGGATGGAGCTAAAGATATTCACGACGTTCAAGACAATTGTACGCACGGGCAGCTTTACAAAGGCGGCGCGTCTCCTCAGTTACACGCCGTCGACGATTACGTTCCACATCGCGCAGCTGGAAAAGCTGACGGGCGTACCGCTTTTTGAGAAAAGTGGGCGGCGCATGATCCTGACAAAGGCGGGCGAGGCACTGATTCCATATGTGGACGAGGTGCTTGCTGCGGTGAAGAAGATCAAAAGCTTTCAATACGGCATTGCCGCCTATCAGGGGACACTCACGGTAGGTGCGCCGGAGTCGCTGCTCTGCTTCCGTCTGCCCCCACTGCTCCAACGTCTTCATGCACATGCAGCGCGCGTCGATCTGCGCCTGCGTTCACTCACGAGCCGTGATGTTGTTGCGGCACTCAGTGAAGGGCAGATCGATGTCGGTCTCGCGTACACGATTCAGGAAAGAGATAAGGAAAGTCTCGCATTCTGGATGTTTGAGGAAAATCCCGTGCATTTCTACACCTCGGTTGATGCGGCTGTATGGTGCCCGAACTTTCGTGAGAGGGAAATGGAGATTAACGAGATGCCGCTAGTCACAATGCCACGTCCGGGCGAGATTCGTCAGATGGTGGATGATTACCTGCGGAAACAGGCGATCTCATTTACGAATATGATTGAACTGCGGAGCACACAGACGATCATCAATCTGGTTGAGAACAACATGGGGGTTGCACCACTGCCAGATTATGCAGTACGACAGCGCGTCGGCCTCGGTCGGTTGGCTGCAGCGCAGTCGGATCCGATGATCATCACGTCATACTACGGAATACATCGGAATAAATGGCGCAGCCCTGCAATGAATCTTTTTCTCGAAATCCTTGAGGAAGAGAGTGGACTCTCGGGTGGGGAGGCACTGCTGCGTTACGGGGAGGATGCGGATGCAGCCAATCGTCGCTGAGGACATTAAAGACTTTGATACGAGCCTCGACAGACTGTGGGCACGACGCGATCTCGTCGTCGTTGCGGCAGGGGCACTCATCTGTTTTCGCTCCATTTACCGGCGCGCACGGCAGATCGGTGCACGCGGGCAGTTCCGCTATGCTGCCGTGCGGGCAGAGGATTATGTGCTCGGAACGGCAGAGGAAGCGATCCGAGATGCGGTGCGGGATGCCGCACGCCTTCCTGGCACACGCGCGGTCGTGATCTATCTCTCCTGCCTCGACATCCTCACACGCCCGGATTTTTCAGACATCGAGCGCACACTTTCTGCGGAGACGGGCTGCATCGTGCGCTGTTTCTTTCGCGGGCCTCTGGCAAAGGCGGACGGCATCCGTCACGAGACTGCAGAGGAGATCCTCGCCGCACTGCCGCCGGAGGAGGGGGCGGTCACGGCATCAGCCCAGCTGCCGCCGCCGATGAGCGATACGGCAGGCGTGGCGGATTTCCTGCGGGAAGAGGGTGCGGCGCATGTCCTTGTCACGCCGTCGGGCTGCCGCAATGCGCTCGCACGCATGGATCTCATGCCGGGGCGCAGCGATATCTATGCGCTCATACCGCAGGCAGAGGACTACGTCTTCGGCATGGAGGAGACTGCTGCCGCAGAGACCGGTGCGCTTGCGGCAGAGGGCGCGTACCGCATGGTGCATCTCCTCAGTTCGCCGGTGCCCGCGTTTATGGCGATGGAGACGACGTCTGTTCTGCAGGCGGCGGAGGAACATGGCTGCCGCGCATGTGCCTCACCGACGGACGGCTTTCATGATGCCGTGTACGGTGCTGCAGAGGCGGCACTTCGTCTTGTGCAGGAGGCGGCCGACGGATGGTGGGAGGCGGGACGGACAGCTCTCATCCTCGGGTACAGTCCGCTGCTGTTCGGCGATATGGCGCAGCTGGATGCCCCGATTGATTTTCTCACTGCGTACGGCTGCAATGTGTGCATTGCAGGACGCGATGCACTGACCGAACGCCCTGCGCTGGTCTGGCTGGTATCTGCTGCCGGTGTGTCTGCGGCGGAATGGCTGCACAGGGAGTGCGGTGTGCCCGTTGTCCGCAGCCTGCCGCTCGGGGATGCCGGCCGGACGGCCTGGCGGGCTGAGATCGCTTCGGTACTTGGCTTGCCCATAGAGGGGGCATCTGTGGAGCAGACAGCAGGAGATCCACGTTCGGATAAGATCCTCATCATCGCCGATCCGATTGCGGCCGCAGCCATTGATCGCTTGCTTCGTGCACATGGATTTCGCAATATCCGCTGTGCAGCCTATGCGTGGGACGAGGAGACGGCGGCACTGTATCGACAGGCAGCTGAGACCGACGTGCTCGTCTTTCGTACGGCTGCGAAGCTGCAGCCCGCATGGGATGCGGTGGATGCTGTCGTTGCTGATCCTGCGCTGCTGCCTGCGATGGGGGAGAAGCGCATTGTTCCTCTGACGTCGGGGCTGCTCTCGGGCAGAGATGCCGCAGGAGAGGGGAGCGGCGTGCTTGGCGCAGACTTCGCTGCAGCGTTGGACGCATTTCTGAAATGTTGATAGTTCAAAAATATTGAAGTATTGCTTTGAATCTATTCGATTGTACTTAATCGTAGACTATGATAATCTTTCCGTCAATTGATAGTCTCAGGAGGATTTTTAAAAGAAATAGGAGGACATGATGACACATCGTTTTTCATTCGGTTTTCTTGCAGTGCTGATGCTCCTCTGCGCCGTGCTCGCAGGATGCGGATCGCAAGAGGCAGCCGCGCCCAAGGCGGAGCGGGTTGTGACAGACACGACCGGACGTGAGGTGCATTTGCCGGGAGAGGTCAAGAGCATCGCCGTTGTGCCGATCCCGTGGGCATCCGTTGCCTTTGCGGTGGACGGCTCGGCGGATCGCATTGCGGGAATGCACCCGTCGGCGAGGGCATCGTATGAGAAGTCCATGCTCAAGGTACTTGCACCGGGGATGGCGAATGCCACAACAGACTTTGTCGGGCAGGACTTCTCCATCCACATGGAGGAGCTTGGCAAGCTGAATCCGAGCGCCATCATCGTCTGGAACTATCAGAAGGATGAGATCGCTCAGCTCGAGAAGCTGAAGGTCCCCACGATTGCGCTGAAGTACGGCACGTTGGAGGACGTCCAGCAGGGCATCCGCGTCATTGGGCAGGTGTTCGGCAAGGAGGAACGTGCCGAGGAGCTTGTGCGTTTTCAGCAGGACATCATGGCGTATTTTGAGACGAAAAAGGCGGCACTCGAAGGCAAAGCAACGCCGAAGGTACTCTACCTGCGCGATCGCGATCTCAATGTTGCGGCGGGCGGAACCGTCAACACGATGATGATCGAGACGGCGGGCGGTGTGAACGTCGCAAAGGATGTGCAGGGGCAATGGACGCCGGTCACGATGGAGCAGATCGCCGCATGGGATCCCGATGTTATCATCCTCAGTAATTTTGACCCGATTCAGCCGGCCGATCTCTTCGAGGATAAACTTGAGGGACAGAATTGGAAGAACATCAAGGCGGTGCGTGAGGGGCGTGTCTACAAGGCTCCGATTGGTCTGTACCGCTGGGATGCACCCTGTGTCGAGACGCCGCTGATGATCAAGTGGATCGCGCAGAAACTGCATCCGGATGTTTTTAATGACTACCGTCTGACGGATGATCTGCGCGGCTTCTATGAGAAATTCTTCTCGTACACGCTGACGGATGCCGATCTCAAGATGATTTTGCACGAGTGAGCCGCCCTATGAAACAAAGCAATGCAGCTCTCTGGACAATCATGACGGTGCTGCTCATCGCTGTGTTCTTCCTTTCGCTTGCAGCAGGACGCTTTGCGATCGAGCCGGCGGCTGTCTGTGACATTCTCATGCGTGCGGCCGGAGGCAATGCGGGTACGGATATGGCATCGACTGTCGTTCTGGAGCTGCGCCTGCCGCGGACGCTCCTCGCCATGCTCGTCGGCGCGGGGCTTTCGCTCTCGGGGGCTGTCTACCAGGGCATTTTCCGCAATCCGCTCGTCAGTCCCGATGTGCTCGGCGTCAGCAGCGGCGCGGGTTTCGGTGCGGTGCTCGGCATCCTGCTCTGGGGAACGGGCGGCGGCACGTCCTTGCTCGCATTTTTATGCGGTGCGGCTAGTGTGTGGCTCGCGTACTATTTCTCCAAGAGTCGCGGATCGGTGTCGATGATGTCACTCGTCCTTTCGGGCATCATCATCTCGTCCATCTTCTCCGCGCTCATTTCACTGGTCAAATATGCCGCCGATCCCTATGACAAACTGCCAGCCATCACCTATTGGCTGATGGGGAGCTTTTCCAAGGCGGACTTTGACAAGCTCGAAATCATCGGGCTCCCGATGATCGCGGCGGGGGCGCTCCTTCTCGCAATGCGCTGGCGGATCAACATTCTCTCGCTCGGCGAGGAGGAGGCGCGTTCGCTCGGAATCGATCCCGCGCGGCTGCGCAATATCGCCATCGTTGCGGCGACCGTCATCACGGCGCTCTCCGTGACGAGCTGCGGCATCGTCGGCTGGGTCGGGCTCGTCATCCCGCATATGTGCCGGCGCATCGTCGGCGTCGATCATCAGCGGCTGCTGCCCGCGACCTGCTTCGTGGGGGCGATTTTCCTCGCACTGGTCGACATCTGTGCGCGCAGCGCGCTCGCGGCGGAGCTGCCCATCGGCATCCTCACCGCGCTCCTCGGCGCGCCGTTCTTTGCCGTACTCCTCAAGCGGACGCGGGAGAAAATGGGGGATTGGTCATGATCGAGGTAAAGGATGCCGCCTTTTCCTACGACGGTAAGACGGAACTCTTTTCGGGGCTGAATTTTTCTCTTGGCGCAGGCGAGATCTTGACGATCCTCGGACGCAACGGCATTGGCAAAACAACGTTCCTCCGCTGCCTGCTCGGCATCCTGCCGTGGACACGTGGGGGCTGCTTAGTGGATGGTGAACCTCCCGTACCCGATGCCGTTAGCGACAAGATCGGCTATGTACCGCAAAGTCATGCGCCCGCATTTCCCTACACGGTCTTTGAGATGGTGATGATGGGACGGGCACGGCGCATTGGACTCTTTCGGACGCCGAGCGAGGAGGATCGCCGCCGCGTGACGGAACTGCTTGCGCTGGTCGGCGCCTCGGCACTCGCGGATCGGCGTGCGACCGAACTCAGCGGCGGGCAGTTGCAAATGGTCTACATTGGACGTGCGCTTGCGACCGAGCCGAAGATCATGATCCTTGATGAGCCGGAAGCGCATCTAGACTTTCACAATCAGCTCATCGTCCTGCGCCTGCTCAAAAAACTTGCGAGCGAACGGAACATGACGATCATTATGAACACACACTCCCCTGAGAACGCGCTCAAAATATCCGACAAGAGTCTGATGATGCGCCGCGGCGCATATGTATTCGGCGAGACGCAGACCATCCTCACGGAGGAAAATCTGCGCCGCTTTTTTGACATCGACTGCCGTGTGCTTGAGGCGCAGGTCGACGGTGAGACGCAGCGCGGGCTGCTGACATTACTGTAGTAGAAAAGTGGAGCTGCTGCGTTCGTGCAGCGGCTCCACTTTTATCTCGCGATCATCATCTCCGGTGCGGTATGCATTCGGATCTCGAAGGTGCGCGGCCATGGGAAGTATGCCGAGGCATATGAGCGGCGTACTTGGAACGTCGTATTTCCGACGCGGAACGGGGCGCGGAATGCGGCGGTCGATTCGTAAGCGGCGATGCGGCGCGTGAGATCACGGGCGAGCAGATCGTTCGCCCAGCGCGCATTTTTCTCTAGGTCGAGATCGGCGGTGTTCGTAAAACCTGCAGTATGCAGTGCCCCATTGATGCGGTCGATGCCCTCCTTGAGATAAAATTCGTCCTCCGCGATGCGCCCTGTGAGGAAGGTGACGTTGGCATAGGTTGCCGCTTCACGTTCTTCCTGCATCTGTGCCTGTGCGAGCGCGCAGTGATAGAGTACTGCCTCCGAGAGCGCCGTACCGATGGCGTTGCTCGCCGTGTTCCAGCCCGCATAGGCGCTGAGAGCGTTTACGGGGACATTATGCTCAACGAGAATGGGGAGCAGTGTCTCCTCAGCGCTGAACCTGCGGGAGAGATCGACAAGCGCGATATGCTTTCCTGCTGCAAGCTGCCCTTTGATGTATGCGGCGGCGGGAGCTCGCGTGCCGAGCGTATCCGCGCTGCGGTCGCCCGCCGAGATGAAGAGCGTGATGTCCGCCGCGTCGGAATCGCCCGAGGGACAGCCGAGCAGGGTAATCTTTTCATGTGCGGTTTCGTCATTGGAGACTGCCATAAAGGGAAATACGGCATTCGCCATGGGTGGCGCAGCATAGCGGAGGGCGATGCGCGGCGCCTCCGTACCACGCTCGCGCATCTCGTCGACGGCGAGTCGCGCGAGCATGGTGAGTGCGATTTCGTCGGCACCATGCACAATGACGGCGCGGTTGGCGGGAATATGTTTTGCAGAAAGCAGTGTGCTCAGTTCCTGCTTTTTTAGATTGCCCACGGAATACGGTTCGCCGTCATCCTGCCCGAGCACGAGCCGCGCGAGCACACCCTCCTCCGTAAGCTCAATGAGCATGGCGGCAAGCGCCGTACTCTCTTCGAAGTGGGCGAGATATTTTTCTAATTCGTCGTTGGTAAAGTCCTCATGCAGACGCGATAATTCGTCGGCATCTACGGGAACTCCTTCGCCCATGCGCCCGAGGAGGCGCGCGTAGGAGAGGAGAGCGCGGCGCGCGCGCAGCCCGTCGATGCTGTCCTGCGCCGCGGCGCGCGGGAGGATATAAAAGGCGTGGAGGGGGACATCAGGATGTGCGCCGTGCAGAGCGCGCAGATATGTGGCAAGTCCCTCGATCTCCTCCCTGGAAATATGAGCCTCACGTGCGGCGATGAGCCCCCCCGAGAGGAGTTGGTCGACGGAGAGTATGACGGCGGAGGAATCCTCTATGTGTGCGGCGAGCCATGCGCGCATATCAGCCGTGCTGCCGGGCTGTGTGTAGTAGTCCATGATTTCAGACGGAGGGAGGAGAATTTCGCGGTTGATAATTTTTCCGCCATTCACGACGAAATTTGTACACGGGGGGCGCGAGTCGAGCGGTACGAGGAGAATAGGGCGATCGCCCTCCTGCACAGAGAGGACGGGGGGATAGAGAATGCCCTCCGGGCGGGAGTGCAGAATGTATCGGAAGAAGAGAACGGCGCAGACGAGGGCAAAAATAATTACAATCCATTCTTTACGCAAAATTTCTGCCTCCTCTCTTCATTGCCGCACAGTATAGCACAGCGCGCACAGGCTGAAAAGATGCATGTGCATCGATTTTTCATCACAGGGTAACGAGTATGGCGCAACAGGTTGAAATAAGGATAGGAAATGTGGTAAAATAACAAGACCTATGGTAGGATACCGGGAGGGATACAATGCGGATCATTACCGGCAGTGCGCGCGGATGCCGTTTGAAAGCCCCGCCGGGAGAGGCAACGCGCCCGACTGCGGATCGCACGCGCGAGGCGCTGTTCAGTATGCTGGGAAGCCGTGTCATGGATGCGCAGGTACTCGATCTCTTTGCGGGAACGGGGGCGCTCGCCCTTGAAGCACTCTCGCGCGGCGCGGCGCATGCCGTGATGATCGACCGCGCAACACATGATGTCCTCGTGGAGAATGCCAGGCGGACGAAGCTCGCGCAGCGTGTTGAGCTCCGCCGCGGCGATGTCTATGGACATGCTGCAGAGCTTGCACGTGCAGGCCGCACCTTTGATCTCATTTTTGCCGACCCTCCGTATGCGAAGGGCGATGCGCTCCGCGTGCTTAGGGCAGTGGATTCCGGCGTCCTGCTTGCCGCAGCCGGACTTTTTGTTCTTGAGCAGGGGGCAGGAGAGGAATGCGCAGAGCATGTGGGTGCGCTCTCACTCATACGGGAGCGGCGTTACGGCGCGGCGCGCATCTGTTTTTATGAACGTCGGGAGGCTGCAATATGAGGCGGGCGGTATTTGCCGGAAGCTTTGATCCCGTAACAACAGGGCATATTGATATTATCGAGCGTTCAGCAGCGATGTTTGACGAGCTCATCGTCTGCATTTTTCACAATATCCAAAAGGAAGGCTGCTTCCCTGTAAACGAACGCATTCGATTTTTGCGCGAGGCGACGTCACATGTGCCAAATGTCCGCGTGGATGTTTCCTCGGGACTTCTCACGGACTACATGCAGCAGGAAAATGCGCGCGTTGTGGTGCGCGGGCTGCGCTCGGTCAAGGACTTTGAGTATGAGGAGAACCATGCGGCGATGATTCGCCACCTCATGCCGGAGAGTGATACCATCTTTTTACTGACCCGCCCGGATTTGACCTTTGTCAGTTCCTCGGGCGTTCGGGAACTTATCCGTTTCCGCGGTCCGGTGCAGGGGATTGTGCCGCCGTCAGTCGAGCGGGCAGTTTTGAAGCTATATGGAAAAAATAAGCAGTGATTCACGCGCCGCAGCGCACTGGTAAAGGAGTTTATTTATGGCAGTAACGGACACGCTCAAAAAACTGGAAGATTTGGTAGCGGATGCTTCGCACTTTCCCTTTACGGATAAGGCGCTCGTCAATGACGATGAGATCGTGCATCTGGTGGAAGAACTGCGCACGGATCTTCCAAAAGAGCTGAACAATGCGGCGCAGATCGTAGCGGAGAAGGACAGCATCCTCGGCACGGCGCAGGAAGAGGCGAAGAATATTGTCGAATCCGCGCAGGCGCGTGCAAATCAGATCCTAGAGGAGAGCGAGATCGTCATCCAGGCGAAGGAGCGGGCGCGTGCCATTGTACAGCAAACGCAGGAACAGGCGCGCGAACTAATGGAGCAGACACAGGCAAGTGCGGCACGACTGCAGAGTGATGCAGACGCTTATGCAAATCAGGTGTTCGAGCAGCTGATCGCACACGTTGGCAGCACATTTAAGGGGGTGCAGCAGGCGGAAGCGGGGCTGAATCAGGCGATGAACGTGCTGCGTACGGCAAAAGCACAGATGAATGCGCCGCAGGGAGAACAGCAGTAATTTTAACAATCGGAGTGCGGAACTATAAAAAACGCTCCTTGACAATGCAGAAAAGCATCGCTATAATGTGAAAGGTCATGCGTCATGATGAAAATAGACGTTGCCGCACCCGCTTTTGCGCTCGGTGAAAGCCGCGCATTTGCGTTCACGGCATCCCCTGTCTCGCTCGATATGGGGGCAGACACACCTCAGTTCCGCGGTGATATTTGCGTTGCGGGAACGGTGATGAACACGGGACGGACATTCCGTGTGGCGGGGAACATTACGGCGTCGAAGGAGTTCGTTTGTGACCGCTGTCTCACCGAAGGCGTGCGGGACATTGCGCATGATTTTTCTGAAGACTATGCGAAGACTACGGGAGAAGCGGACGGGGAGAATGTGGTTGAGGGCGACGAGATCGTCATCGACGACCTCGTGCGTGATACCCTCCTTGTGGCTGAGCCGCTGCGTGAGCTGTGTAAGTCTGACTGCAAAGGGCTTTGTCCGGTCTGCGGACAGAACCTGAACGAGGGGGCGTGCGGCTGCAATACGTTCGTACCCGATCCTCGACTGGCGGCTTTAGAGAGTCTGCTGAAGAACGACTAAGGAGGTGTATCCAAAGTGGCAGTACCAAAGAGAAAAACATCGAAAGCACGCCGCGATCGTCGCCGTGCAAACTGGAAGCTCGAGGCACCGAACTATGTCGCGTGCCCGCAGTGTCATGAACCGAAGCTCCCGCATCATGTGTGCCTGGAGTGCGGCTATTATGACGGAAAACCTGTGGCCGAGGCTGCTGAATGAGACCACACGAAGCTGCTGTAAGAAGCCTATGCGCTTTTTGCGGCGGCTTTTTATTTTTTGCCCGATACCTCTTGCTTTTCTTTTTAGTACCTAGTATAATGCCTTTATACTGATAGCATCAGGTGCTAAATTTATGAGAGAGGAGGGGCTGCGTTTTGACAGAAAAAAAACGACGCCGACAGGAGATACTGGTCAGTGCGGTGCACAAAGAACCTTTTTTAACGGATGAAGCGCTTGCCAAAAAACTGGCCGTCAGCGTGCAGACGGTGCGCCTGGATCGGACGGAGCTCGGGATACCGGAGCTCCGTGCGCGCGTGCGTACGCTCGCCGAGCACGCACGCGAGAAGGTGCGCGCCATTCCTCACACTGAGGTTGTCGGCGACCTCCTCTCGCTCGATCTGGGGCGCTGTGGAACGTCGGCGCTCAAGGTGACGGACGACCTGCTCTTTGCAGATTTGGATGTCGCGCGCGGAACGGCGCTCTTCTCGCAGGCAAATTCACTCGCTCTTGCAATCATCGACGCCCCCGTCGCTATGACGGGTGTCGCAAATGTGAAATATAAAGTTCCGATTCGGAAGGGTGATACGGTGATTGCGCGTGCGGAGATTGTTAAAGTACGCGGAAACAAGACCTTTGTGTGGGTCAAGACGTACCGCGAAGACAAAGAAGTATTTCGTGCAAAATTTATTGTGGTATCATTGGAAAAATAACGCGGGATTCTCATAGGAGAAGGGAGTGCAGGATGCGGATAGCGGTCGATGCGATGGGCGGAGATTTTGCCCCGAAGGAAATCGTTCGGGGGGCGCTGGAGGCAACAAAGAAATACGACTGTGAGATTCTTCTCGTCGGCGATGAGGAGAAGATCCGCACCGAGCTGCATGGAGAGAATATCGACGCGCTGCACATTTCCATCGTCCATGCCGCCGAGGTGATCGGAATGAACGAACACCCGGCGGAGGCTGTGCGTGCTAAGAAAGACGCTTCCGTCGTTGTCGCGACACGCCTGGTAAAGGACGGAACATGCGACGCTGTATTCTCGGCAGGCTCGACAGGGGCGGCGGTTGCGGCGGCACAGCTCATCCTGCGGCGGATCAAAGGTGTCGGCCGCCCCGCCATCGCGACGCCAATGCCAACGCCGGACGGCGTCACGCTCATGCTCGACTCCGGTGCGAATGTGGATTCGAAGCCCGAGCATATCGTACAGAGCGCCGTCATGGGCTCCTTTTACGCGCAGTATGTGTTCGGTGTGCGCCGGCCCCGCATCGGTCTTCTCAATATCGGTGAGGAGGCGACGAAGGGGAACGAACAGGCGAAAGAAACCTATGAACTGCTCGCCGCTGAACGGAATATTCACTTCTGCGGCAACGCCGAGGGGCGAGATGTACCGAAAGGCAGCTTTGATGTTGTCGTTTGTGATGGATTTGTTGGCAATGTTGTGCTAAAATTTGCAGAGGGGCTTGCAAAGACGATTTTGGGTCTTATCAAGGAAGAAGTGCGCAGCGGCGGCCTCATGGCAAAGCTCGGCGCACTGCTCCTCGTGCCGACCCTGCGGCGTCTCGGCAAACGCCTTGACGTCCGGGAATACGGCGGGGCGCCGCTGCTCGGCGTAGATGGCTGCTGCGTCATCGGGCATGGCTCGTCCGATGCAAAATCCGTTGCGAGCGCGATCGGTGCAACCGTAGACTATGTCAACGGAAAGGTGCTCGATCAGATACGCGAGGCTCTCGCGAAGGAGGAGCGTTCGAATGCATAAGATCAGCGCGGGCATCATCGGGACGGGGTATTATCTCCCGGAGAAGGTGCTGACAAACTTTGACCTTGAAAAGATGGTGCAGACCAATGATGCGTGGATTGTTGAGCGCACAGGGATTCATGAGCGCCGCATCGCAGCGGATGATGAGCCTGTCTCGGCGCTCGCACAGCGTGCAGCAGAGATGGCGCTTGCCGATGCCGGGATTACGGGTGCGGATCTTGACCTCATCATCATGGCGACGCTCACCTCCGACCGCATCATTCCGGCGACGGCTTGTATCCTGCAGGATCGTCTCGGCGCGGTACATGCGGCGGCGTTTGATCTCTCAGCGGCGTGCTCCGGGTTTGTCTACGCATCTTCCATTGCGGCGCAGTTCATTGAGAGCGGCATTTACCGCCATGTGCTTGTCATTGGCGGTGAGACACTCTCGCGCGTCATCGACTGGCAGGATCGCAATACCTGCATCCTGTTCGGTGACGGCGCAGGCGCAGCAGTCTTTGGCCCCGTGGAGGACGGCTACGGCGTGCGCGCCTTTGACCTCGGCAGTGACGGCTCGGGCGGCGACACGCTCGATATTCCGTCGAGCGGCAGCCTGTGCCCCGTGACGCCTGAGACCATTGAACAGCGTCTCACCTATGTCCACATGGACGGCAAGGCGGTCTTCCGCTTTGCGACCAAGGTCATGGGAAAAACCGTGGAAACATCCCTTGCACGGGCGGGGATGCAGCGCGAGGAACTCGATTTCCTCGTACCGCACCAAGCGAATATCCGTATTATCCAATCGGCGGCGAAGCGTCTTCATATGCCGATGGACAAAGTTATTATAAATATTCATCGTTACGGCAATATGTCTGCCGCATCCATCCCTGTCGCCCTCGCGGAGGCGGCGCACGCTAAGCGCTTCAAAAAGGGAGATCATATAGCCCTCGCAGGTTTCGGTGCGGGACTTACATGGGCATCGTGTATTATGAAGTGGGCGAAGGAGGAAAACAATTAATGTTTGAAAACAATCCGGTTTGCCGGATGCTTGGTATCAAGTATCCAATCTTCCAAGGCGGTATGGCGTGGATCGGCACAGCTGAGCTTGCCTCTGCCGTCTCAAATGCCGGAGGGCTTGGCCTCATTGGGGCGGGACACATGCCGCCTGATGCGCTGCGGAGTGAGATCCACAAGGTCAAGGATCGGACGAAGAACCCCTTTGGCGTCAACGTCATGCTCATGAGTCCCTTTGTGAAGGAAGTCATGCAGGTCGTGCTTGAGGAGCGTGTGCCCGTCATTACGACGGGGGCAGGCAACCCCGGCGAATATGTTCCGGCGCTCAAGGAGATCGGCTCGAAGGTGATCCCCGTGGTCGCCTCTGTCGCCCTTGCACGCCGCCTCGTGCGTACCGGCGTGGATGCCGTGATCGCGGAGGGAACGGAGTCCGGCGGACATATCGGCGAGATCACGACTATGGCGCTCTTGCCGCAGGTCGTGGATGCCGTGGATGTACCCGTCATCGGTGCGGGCGGCATCGCCGATTCCCGCGGTATGGCGGCGGCATTTGCGCTCGGCGCACAGGCAATTCAGATGGGCTCGCGCTTTGTGATGAGCGAAGAGTGTATTGCGCATCCGAATTACAAGAAAGCCGTCCTGAAGGCAAAGGATCGTTCGACTGTCGTCACCGGACGCTCGCTCGGGCATCCCGCGCGCGTTTTGCAGAACAAACTCTCGCGCAAATATGAGGAAATGGAAGCGGCGGGCGCCTCGCACGAGGAACTCGAGCAGCTCGGTGTAGGAAGTCTGCGCCGCGCAACCCACGATGGAGACGTGGACAACGGCTCCGTCATGATCGGCGAGATCTCGGGGATGCTCTCTGACATCAAGCCGGTCAAGCAGATCATCGAGGACATTGTCGGCGGTCTGCCGGATGCCTTTGATCGGGCGTGTGCCGTCTATCGGTGAGGAGATCGCTATGGGAAAACTAGCATTTATTTTTCCGGGACAGGGCGCGCAGGTCGTCGGTATGGGAAAGGATCTGTTCGACCGCTACGATCTTGCGAAACAGCGCTTTGCCGAAGCAGATGCAGCGCTCGGCTATTCCATCAGTACACTCTGCTTTGAAGGTCCTGCGGAAAAACTTCAGCTCACGGAGCATACGCAGCCGGCGATCCTGACCGTCGAGGTCATCGCCGCAGAGCTGCTGCGCGAAGCGGGAGTGGCACCCGAAGTGGCGGGTGGACACAGCCTCGGCGAATATGGCGCGCTCGTTCTCGCGGGCGTGATGTCGTTTCAGGATGCCGTTTTGCTTGTGCATAAGCGCGGCGCCTATATGCAGGAAGCCGTTCCCGTCGGCGAGGGCGCGATGGCTGCGGTTATCGGGCTTGATGACGAGCACATCGTCGCCGTATGTGCCGAGGCGAGCAGCGCCGGCGCAGTACAGGCGGTCAACTTTAACTGCCCGGGGCAGACGGTTATCGCGGGTACTGTGAGGGGCGTTGAACGGGCAGTGGAGCTGCTCAAGGAACAGGGGGCGAAGAAGGCGGTCATTCTTCCGGTCTCTGCACCGTTCCATTCGACACTCATGGCACCGGCGGCGCAAAAACTTGCGGCAGAGCTGGACAAAGTAGAGATCCGCGACGCGGCATTCCCGGTCGTCTCGAACTATACGGGCAAACTCCAGCAGAGCGCAGCGGAGATCAAGAAAAATCTAATCGCGCAGGCGGATCACCCCGTGCGCTGGATTGCCTGTGTTGAGACTATGAAGGAGTTCGGCGCGGACACCTACGTTGAGTGCGGCCCCGGCAAGACTCTTGCGGGATTCAACAAGCGCATCGACAAATCGCTTGTCAGCATGAACGTCGAGAATGTCGATTCTCTGCAAAAAACACTTGACACACTAAAGAAGTAATGATTAAATGAGTTCGGTCGAAAGGAATCAAGAAGGAGGACATTCATGATTCTTGGTGGGAAAGTCGCCCTCATAACGGGCGCATCCCGCGGCATTGGGCGCGCTATTGCAATCCGCCTCGCGGCGGAGGGCGCAAAGATTGCCGTCAACTATGCGGGCAACACCGCAGCTGCCGAGGAGGTCAAAGCCGCTATTGAGCAAAGCGGCGGTACGGCGATGCTCATCCAAACGGATGTGTCGGATGCTGTCGCTGCGGCGGAGATGGTCGCACGGGTTCATGAGGAATTCGGCGGTCTTGATATCCTCGTCAACAACGCGGGAATCACACGTGACACCTTGCTCCTTCGCATGAAGGATGAGGACTTTGACACTGTGATCAATACCAACCTTAAGGGCGTGTATGCCTGCACAAAAGCCGCGGCCAAGCTGATGACGAAGCAGCGCAGCGGACGCATCGTGAACCTTACCTCCGTTGTCGGCGAGATCGGCAACGTTGGTCAGACGAATTATGCGGCCGCAAAAGCGGGTGTCATCGGGTTCACGAAGGCGGCGGCGAAGGAACTCGCCCCGCGCGGCGTGACGGTCAACGCGGTCGCGCCGGGATTCATCGACACAGACATGACAGCCGTCCTCAAGGACAATATTCGTGAAAAGATCGTCGAGGGAATTCCCCTCGGTGCGCTCGGAAAACCTGAGCATGTCGCCGATGCCGTTCTCTTCCTCGTAAGTGACGCGGCATCTTATATTACTGGCCAAACGCTGAATGTAGACGGCGGCATGGTTATGTAGCATATAATCAATTCATTTGAAGGAGGTGAGATACTGCATGGCAACGTTTGACAAGGTTCGCGACATCGTCGTGGAACAGCTTGGCTCGGA
>ERZ773003.695-NODE-695-length-23318-cov-5.205262_pt1 | contig 23318 bp, 23 predicted proteins | sample MGYA00580668_ERZ773003 | MGnify/ENA primary metagenome ERZ773003 (study PRJEB29015, sample SAMEA2738002) | human oral metagenome | biome: human oral; feature: human-associated habitat; material: dental | place: China | collected 2126 ... | reverse complement strand
CCTCTCCCTGGTCGCGGACTGCGCCACGACGTACTGGAGGTTCCTGAGCTCGTCCACCACGCCAGCGAGCAGCCAGGGGACGGGCTCCTGCCTCGACCACCCCCAGCGGCGCCAGGCCTCGTCGCCCCCGGCGTCCCTCGCGACGAGCGAGGACTCGGGCAGGTGGCGGACGAAGGCCAGAAGCGCCCTCTCCGGCAGGGCGTGGCCCAGGTCGGAGAGGGTGAAGCGCGTCCTGGTCATGAGCTCGTACTCGAGCGCCTCGCCGTGCTCGCGGACTACTCGGGCGAGGCCGAGGGTTCCCCCATGTCGGGCTCCCCGGCCTCCTTGCGATGCTTCTTCCACTCGCTCATGATCGCCAGGAGGGTGAGGTCGTCGAGCTCGTCCACCACGGGGCCCAGGCACGGGCGAAGGAACTCGACGAACCAGTCGAACGCCCTCTCCTTGTCCCTCCCGCGGTCCGTGGCCTCCCCCATCCTCTTCATCTCGGCCTGCGTGAGCGTGTAGGGGACCTTCCTGACCGTGCCGTCGAGCATCACGTCGAACGTCGGCCGCATGGCCCCGCTTTGGATCTCTATCATTTCGTGACCACCCCGTCATCCGTGTATATGTATACGTTCACCTCGTGCTCGTCCGGGTAGGTCGTGAGCGTGATGGGCAGCTTGACGGCGTCGTTGGCCACGAACTTCAGCTCGTCCACGCTCGTCACCTGCCCCAGCGGGACGACTATCCGCATGCGGGCCTTCCCGTCCTTCAGGTTCACGACCCACGAGCGCACGGGCGGCAGCTCCGCCATCACGTCGAGCTTGATCCGCTCCCCGTGGTCGGCCGTGGCCTTCTCCACGTGGACGCACCCCTCGCCGAACGCGTGCCCGAGCGACTCCTTGCTCATCTGGCTCTCGTTCCAGCTCAGGGCGGCCTTGAACTTCTCCAGGACCTCCCGGATGGTCTTGAGCGACCAGTCCGGGATCTCGGTGGTCGAGCGGTCGATCGCCACCGTCACGCCGTCCTTGTCCACGTAGCCCGAGGACGAGAACTTCCCGTCGAGCTGCGCGGTCGCGCTCTCAGGGAGCGGGGTCCCCACGGGCGCGTCGAGGATCGCGCCCGTGACCATCTGGTCGGGCGCACCCACGAGGACCTTCGATACGTCGAGGCTCATCTTGGCCCCTCCTGTTCCTTGTCGTCAGTCTGTCAGCCTCACGTCTAGCGGCACCGTCACCTGCCAGACGTTTCAATCCACGCGCCCCGCACGGGGCGCGACAGTCAATCCATGCGTATCAATGAATCGATATAATTTTATATACACTATCGAAGAAAATGACGACAGAGGAACTTACCGATCCCAGAAAACCGCCACTTTTCGTGTCTCGTTTTGCGCGAACCTACAGGGTCTTAGCCACCGCTAAGGGTTCGCGCAGGCAAAAAGTCCTCTAGATGCATAACAGGTCTTCCGGGTCATAGCTGTCTTTTGCACCAATATGCTCAACGCGGTTCTTCCAGTTTTTCTCTAAGTTATAGAAACGTAGACTATCCCGCCCCTCATCGATGATCCTGGCGAGCTCATGCTTCATACTTTCATACTGGCTAGGGTCTACCAGGCACTCAAATACCGAGTACTGCACTCGCTGACCATACTGCGTACAGATCTTTGCAACCCGGCGAAGACGACGCGGACCTCCCACGTCTCCGCTTGCGACATCATATGTCACCAGAACATACACCGCTACCTCCAGAGAAACGCGGGGTAATCATTAAGATCCCCTCGCAGGTATCGAGCGAATAGTTGCGCTTGTATAAATGGGACAAGACCAAGAGGCATCCTCTCGCCCAAAAACGGATGAGTCAGCTGGTCCTGCTTCTTTTGTTGCCAATAGCCAAGGACCTTCTTGCGAGTTGAGTCCTTGAGTAGGAAGCCTTGAGACTCAGCAAGAAAGTCAGACGCAACCAGCTGCTTTCGATTAAACAGCGAGAGGACGAAACGATCGACCATAGGTGCGCGAAACTCTTCTATGAAGTCGAGCGCAAGGCTCGCTCTTCCAGGGCGACATGCGTGTAGGTATCCCATCTGTGGGTCAAGACCGACCGATTCGCACGCAGACATTAGCTCCCTGCTCAGCATAGTGTAAAAGAATGAGAGGGCAGAATTGACGGGGTCTTTGGGGGGTCTCCTTGTACGACCGGTAAAAGTGACCCCATCACAGCGCAATGCCCCCTGTATCGCAGAGTAATACACATGGGCGGCATTTCCCTCTATGCCGCGCAGCTCATCAAGGTTATTGCAACGCCGTATCTCCTCCCCGCTTTGCTTCAATTCTCTGATAGCATCCCCGGCTCCAATTTCTTCCATATCGGGATAGTCGCGCACATAGTGCTGAAGCACCACCCGCGAGTTGTGCACCTTTGCCGCAACGAATCGCCTTGCAGCCAAAAGGCACTCGGTTACATCCATCGAGCGCCTATACTGCTCCCTTCTGAGTAACACATTACCCGATATGGGTCCGCGCACGGATGCTTGAAATCTACCTCCCTCATCCAGAATGGCTACAGATATGCCACGCGTTGCGCAAGCACCAAGCACAGCGGTGCTGCACCCGACATGCCCAAACAGCACAACTCCCTCAAGAAGGTGGAAAGGAACACTCATGACCTTTTTTTGTTCGACATACACGGCAAGCGCATCGTCTTTCTTTCGAAGGTATGCGTCTGGGTTTGTCAAATAGAGTGTATTCAAAAGCCTCTTCATGTCAGTTCCAGATCCTCGCCGTGTCGTACCCAATAGCCCCGTGCATCGACACAGCCAGCCTCAGGCATGCACTCATTTGCCAACGAACAGCGGCGACACTTCGAATTATGCTCGGCAGGGGGTGTCACTCCCATTTCAAAGAGATCGTGCATACGCAACGAGAGCGAGTCCACCTTCCGCCTGAGTTTCTGCGTCACCTCAACCCGCTCCCGCCGCCGCGTCTCTCCATAGAAAAGGGCGCCCTCGGGAATTTTCAGACCATGCATCTCCTCAAGGCACAACGCCTGTGCTGTTATCTGAATTCGATCCCAATCCTCTAGCTTTGGTTTACCAACCTTATATTCAATGGGTCGTATAAAAGAGCCAGCATCGCCGACACCGTACTCCACGATATCGGCGACGCCATAGATCCCCAGACTCCGGCTAACGAGACGAACCCTCCGCTCTGACCTCACACCATCAGTGCAAGAATAGCCGACCGTATCCACGCGCTCATGGAAATAGTCTCCACGAAGCGTATCGGCGCTATCCTCCCAGATCTGCTCAAGGTGAATGAGCGCCCATTGGCGCTCGCAGTATGCCAGATGCTGGAGACCAGACAGGGCAAGCAGTTCGTCCTCGTCATACATGGTCGTGTCCTACGCAGAGGGGGCAATGTAATCGTAGGTTCTTATCTCAACGCCTTGAGGCCGTTTTCCTTCGTCAATAGTAATGGTGTAGTCACCAAACTCTCGTGCCACTTGATTCTTGGGATCAGCTTTATCCACGTGCACCAAGTCAAAGAGCCTATGGGCAGGAGCGTTTCCAAACTTGCTCTCGTGCTTGAAGACGATAAGCTTACGAGAGGTCATGAGACCACGAGCGGCACTGCGATCGTTCTCGAACATGTTCATGAGCGCCTCCCACAAAAGATCGAGGTCGGCTTGGCAGAAGCCGGACTTCTCAGCCAAGGAGGCGGAGACGAACCCTTCGATGCGATAGAGACCATAGGGCACGTACTGCTTGCGTCCCATGGTCTTGTTGTCCTTATCCTCCTTGGCTTCAGTCGCAGCCATGCGCGTAATGCTCATCTCGAGCGGTACGACTGGATCAATAGATTCGCCGAAGCACAACTGCACAGGTCCGCGCACCTGGCCGCAATTGACACCTGTTGTCATGACCGCACCAAAAGCCCTAATGTCATAAAAGTTATCGCACATGAACTTAGTGACTTTTATCTGATCCTCCACTTTCTTTGGGAGTTTTTTTGCTTGTGGGGTGAGCTTGTAATGTACGTACGCCTTGCGATTGCGCTCATTGAGAACGGCGCTTTCCTGCACGTAGATCTTGTAGCCCAACTCCCCCTCATTCACATCGGGATCATCTATGGCTTCGCCTTTAATAAGGTCAACGTAATTGCGAATCTTACGCTTGATGCACACGTCGGAAATGATTCCTTGCGAGGTGTCGGGATCGATACGTGGGAGATTTCCTGCATCGGGGTCACCGTTGGGATTGCCGTTCTTAACATCGCAGAAGAAAACGAAGTCATAGCGGTTTTGAATTGGCTCTGACATAATACTCTCCTAATTCTCGCTGAAGTCGTTGCTTGCAGCTTCGTCGGGCGCAACGTCATCCCGTTTGCGTGAAGTCCAAAGGTCGACACGCTCTTGGTAATAGCCAATGAAGAATTCTCCTTGATCCTCCATAGAAAGAGTCCCAGGGTAGGGATTATCCGAGAGCTTCCTGCCCACTATTTCGTCAAGCTCCCTTTCAAGAATGACGTTCAACCCGGGCTTCTTCTTGCGCAAGTCGCTCAGATGATTCTGGCAGCCATGCATGAGCGTCGGCATCACACGTGCCGGCGTAACCGATGCGGAACCAATGTATTTGTCACGAATGGTCGCATTGGTGGTGCCCAGCGCCTCCGACTGCGCCCTCTCCATCACGGCGAACAATCTACCAAGAAGGTATCCCACACAGTTGTTGTCTCTGTTCAATGCCACGTCAATCTCGCTTTCTCTCGTCGATTGTAGGTTTCGCACCAGGCATGCCTTGATAAGTGATGCTCGTTGACCCATATCCCAGCGGTTGTTTGACCCATGATCTGCTCGCATGCGCGAGAGGAGCGTACTGAGAAGAGACTGGGGAAACCTGCTGCCAGTAAGCATCGCCCGCATACACGGGTTCACGAGTGTGGATGGGAGATTCTCGTATTTCCCCTGAACTGCGCACTGCCTGATGAGTTGGAAAATCGAAGTCGTCGATACATCCACCATATCAATGTCTCGCAGATATTGACCATAGCGTTCAGCCACCTCTCCGAGCGTGGAGGTCTCAAAGAAGCGAACAGAGAGTCGCGCGGCATTGGGAGAGATGCCCAATACGTAGTAGCGCACATCAGGGTTAAAGTTCGCCCTGAGAGGGTGCCCACTTTTGATACCTTTGATCGCATCGCGAACACGAGTAACGGTCGCCGAGTCCTCAGCAGTATCGTTCTTGTCGCCCCCACCAAAGAATCGTATAAAGAGGCTATCCTCGTCAGGTGAAGGCCTGTCACTCCAAAATGTAAAAGTGGTAGCGCCCAAGCGAATCTTACGCTCTGGGTCGGAAAGCAGCATCTTGAGGGCTGTCCCTGCTCCAAAGGCAACCCATTGCGAAACTGAGGCGTTATACGCTTGGGTCCTTCCATAGGAATTGAACGAATCACAGTTAAACGAGATAAGGGATGCTCCGGACGATTGTGCACCAGCAAGGCCCGTTACCTGGGGAAACAAACGAGCTAAAGGTGCTACCTTCCCTGTTACCGAGCATTGGCCACGTATACACGGCTCATCTGCTGATGCTGATACACGAGAGGATTCCCAAGCAGCCATAATGGCTTTGCTCTCGTGAATAGGCACGATATTGCCACCGGAATCCTTCAGAGCAAAGATAAGATTGCCACTTTCAGCGATATCACGCAAGAGATCATCATTCTCCCTTTCTTTCAGAATATTGTGAGAGAAGAACCCCATTACCGCCTGGGCCGCAACGTCCTCGCAACTGCTGAGAATACTCAAATGATAGTCTCGCGAGGCCTCCCACCTTTCTTGAGCCTTTCTTTGAGCCTTTACTACCTCACTCTCATCCTTAGCTTTTGAGATGTCGGCCATACCAAGAAGATAGGCAGCGGTATCACAGAGGAAAAAGGGGCTGACACCGCTCGTGCGCGTACGGTGTTCCGGAACAGTCATAACGCAATAACGGTTCGAACCCTTCCCATCACCATGCGACAGTGGGATGACATTCACCAGTTCACCGCTCTCGGAAAGCACGAGCTCCCATTCAACCTCTTCCCGACTCATACCCTTAGGAGGTACTTTTTCCTGCATCTGAGGGTCCGCAGCATAACGCTCATAGAGGTCGTAAAGGTCTTTGACTATCATCCGACCACCTCCTGCAACGCTGCAGAAACATCGATGACACCGTTCTTCATAACGGCACGGAAGAACCTAGGCTCAGGCTTTCTCACATCCGTAAAGTCGAGGTCGTAGAGCATGAAGCCAAGATCCTTTTCTGAGATTCCCGCATAGAAAGAAGGCGATGCTTCCTCACCCTCCTCAAGCAGTGAGACCTCGGCAGCAAACTCCCTACACCCGAAGTAGGGCTGGTTGAAGCACTGCCCCTTGCGTAGACGGCGCAGAGCAATGTTGTAGTGCTTCTCAACTGTATCGCCCTCACCCACACGATCGGTCAGGTCGAAGTGAGCATTGATGATGTAGGCAACATCACGTAACAGAAGTGTCGCACGTTGCTGACGGTCCTCCGATGCAACCTCGTAGAGCGGCAGGTTTTTACCATCCGCAATCGACTTGGCACCCGACTTTCCGCTATAGGGAAGTTTGCTTTCCACCTCATTGCGCCGGAATGTCTCAAAGCGAATCTCATTGAGCACTTCGATGCTATCGATGCACCATGAAATCGCTGGCTTCCAGTAAACCGCCTCGAGGATCCCCCGCGCCGCAGATGGCGTTATCACGTCGTAACTGACACGCTCGGCTTTCATTTCTGGACGTGTAAAGCATGCGCGAGGACCCTTTACTAATATCCTTATGCCATAGCCCATGCACTCCCTCCTTTCTCTAAACACATTTGCGTCAGCCAAAACGCCTATTCTGTATCACATAGCAAGTATGTTGAGCACTTCCTCGTCTGGTGGGAGCAGGCCTGTCTCCTCGCTATAGACCTTGCGACAGTCATCCTCCATGCGAAGCACACTCACAAGACCATAGTGCTCAATGAGTCCCTCTCGCTCCAAATCTTGCATGAGGTTTTTATACACGCTTACGCTATAGGGCTGCAGCGAACGAATAAGAGATGCTTCTTGTCCGATCGAGTCCAGCAAACGTTTGAGCTGCCGTCTTCCCCCTTCATCCCAAGGGACAAAGACTGGCTCACCCTCATCGTCTATAACCTTGTAAGTGCGGGCATAAACCTCGAAGTCATAGCCGTAATCCATGTAACATGAGAGGAATCCCTTGCTGGATGAAAGGTGTCTCTGACAGTCAGAGATCTCCTCATAAAGGCCTCGAGAGCCACGTCTCTTGCGCCCCTTGTTATCAATCTCTATGACACACTGAGCATCAAGTGACTCAGTCTGGTAGAGACGCCTGAAATATAGACCAATCGAGGTAACATCAATACTCAAGCCATCCACATTGAGAAGCTCAGAGGCAATCGAGCGCGTTTTCCCAAGAAACGTACGGGGCCCTGGACGCGAGAAGGCACCGTCTTGTTCGGCAAGCTCAAAGACGAAGACATCGCCCGGAATCTTTTCGCCTACCTCATCGGCACGCCTACCATTGCGGTTGCAGCGACCTGCCGCCTGCACGATGGAATCCAAGCCAGCCATCTCACGCCAGACAATGGGAAAATCGACGTCTACGCCCGCCTCTATAAGTTGGGTGGATATGACCACGCAACGCTTACCCGCATCGAGTCGTTTTCTTATCTTGGTAATCATCTGCGACCTATGTAGCGGGATCATATGAGCACTTAGATGAAAGAAACCCGCATCATAAGGTTTCTCGGTTTCATTGAGTAGACTACTCTCCCGAGCACACGTAACGACGTCACGGTAAAGGTTAAGTGCCTCTGCTTTCTTGCCCACAACACAGAGCGCCTGATGTTCATTCGCAAGCTTATCGGCCAACTCAGCTTCTGGGAGCTCACCCACAACCTGATAGCGAACCCTGCCGTCAAAAGCTATGGAGAACAGCTCTTGATGCGGACCGCACAGCTCATGCGGATGCGAGTCGAACGGCCACTCATCCTGTACGGCCGGCTGCGTAGCCGTGCAGAGCACAACACTCACGCCAAAGTCAATTGTCAGCTCCTCAAGGGCCGCAAGCGTCGGTCGCATAAGCTCAATCGGTATGGTTTGTGCCTCATCGAGCACGATGACACTATTCGCGATGTTATGCAGCTTGCGACACTTGCCTGGTTTGTTAGCGAACAGCGACTCCAGCAGTTGGACATTGGTGGTTACCACAATGGGCGCATCCCAATTCTGCACAGCAAGCCGCTCATATTCGCGCCCCTCCCCTGCAGCAGCATCAAAGTCGTAATTCGAGTGATGTTCCAGGACGTTCTCCTCACCAAGGATGTCCCTAAAGACGGCTGCACTCTGCTCGACGATGGATGTGAACGGAATAGCATAGATAACACGCTCAAGGCCGTTCACTGTCGCATGGCGTAGGGCAAACTCCATGGAGGAGAGCGTCTTACCCCCACCGGTCGGCACCGTGAGGGTAAAGAGGCCGGGTTTGGATGCTGACCCCTCTTTGCAGTCGGTGAGAACAGCGTTGCGTGCCATATTAACGGGAGTCTCCCTGTTCCCGTGCGATAGCTTCTCAAGATGGCTTTCGAGCCTCTTGAGCAGCGTTAAGGTCGAGTCGTAATCGTGCCCTCGCTTCTTCGCTTCCTCGGGACTCATAAAACGTTCAGTGTCGAGCCAATCGGCATCGACAAGGCACGAGAACAGCATGCGCGTCAACGCCTGCGCCGAGAAGGGCAAGAGTTGCTGCATGACATCCCGTCGAACTCCAAGAGGTGATTGCATGAGACGGGCCAACGACGTAGGCTCAAGGCTTGGCCGTCCCGGAGGGATGGAATCAGGAGACTCACTGAGCATATCTTGATAGGGACCATAGTCATCAGCAACTTGACCATGGTCAGGAGGCGAGTCGAGGTGTTCGATTCTCGACTCGGCGTCAGGAATAGCACTTTTCATGCCTCCGTGATGACCTAAGATCGCGTAAGCCATGAGCTCGCCCGCGTAGGCCCGCATACCAGCTGCATCCTTCTTGTCACCACGACCCCCATAGAGCTCAAGCGCTCGTCGCGCCCCAAAAGCCGCATGGTCAACGCTCACGGGCCTGTTGAAGAGACGCTCCTTCTGGAATCGATCGCAAACCTTGCCCGCGTCATGCAGCAACCCAAGCGCACGGCCCCACTGCTCGTAACCAAAGGTAGCGGCAAATTGAGCGCTCAACTCTGCCACATTCTCCAAGTGTTCGGAGAGGGGCTGCCAGTCCGATTGATCCTCACCCTTCGAGTGCGCATATAGCATCGCGAACTCCCTACCAGTTACCGTATATGAGCGCCCAGCCTGCCGACTGGCCATTGCCTTACCCCCTCAAAGTGTAGCAATATCTGACGACATAAATTAAGTCGAACTAGAAATATCTGTATATACTTTGGATACCTTCTGTGTCGCTTGCCTCAACGTGAGGTCACAAGAGGCCGGCGCCACCCGACCCTCGCTCACATGTCCTCCTTTGGAAACGTGATGGCACCATCGAGCAGGGGCCTCATGGACTGCCGCAGGTCCTCCTTCGGCTCCGCGTCGTAGGCCTCACCCAAGCGGGCGTACAGCTCGGGCGAGAGCTCTGCCAGCGGTATCCTCTTGCTGCTCACCCAGGACCTCAGCACGCGATGCGCCTCGATCCTGTTTCTGACCACAGGCGACATGAGCGCCCTCTCGACGATGTCCGTGCCCTTCAGCACGTGCCCGCAAAGCGGCTGGAGCACGAAGCCGAGCGCCAGGTAGGCAAAGTGCCCATACCCCAGACCGCTCTCGTCGCGGGGCTCCTGCTCGATGGCGTCCAGGGGCATGCCCGTCCTTGCCAGCTCAAGCGCCTGGTCAATGTAGCGCTCATCGTCGATGAGGCAGCCGATGCGCGTAAACAGCCAACGGAAGTTAGTTCCCATGGCCCTGAGAAGCTCCTCATGGTACGGGATGCCAAGTTGCTCGGCGAGCATGAACGCCGTCACGTCGCCGCGAGAGACGGCGTCTGCGACCTTCTGCCTGCTATCTGGCGAGTTGAGCAGGTCGTCACACGCCGATACGACTTTACCCATCTTCTTGTTTTTTGCATAGCAACGAATCGCACTGATGACGGAGAGGTCGTCTGTTCCCACGTCCTGCGTGCGAGCCTGATCGACATAGGCCATCAGGGTCCCTGCCGGGTCGTCGAGAACGGATATGCCCTCGACGGGACCCTCGTCGATGAGAGCCTCCATCACAGCGCCCGCGCCCCTGAACTCCTTGGGGCTCAGGCCTCTTGCCATCCGCTCTGCAAGCCCCGACTTGTTGAAGCAGGTGAGCGCCGAGTACGCGGGCATGATGTTGTTGTTGACCCCCTCGAGGAGGAACCAGTCGCGTATCTCGTCAGTGGATGGCTCAAGCCTCTCGATGGCGTGTATGCGACCCCAGCCATGGACCTTCTGCACAAGTCGGAATATCTCGTCGTTGCCATTCGTCCATCGCATCATGTTGAAGACGACAAAGGTCGTGAACTCGTCGCTTAGGCCGAGCGTCCGCATCGCATCCTTTAGCTGGTCGTCTGGCTCCCGGAACAGCTCGAAAAGCTCAAGCCCGATCTTCAGGAGCTCCTTGTCGGTGGACGTGAGCACAAGGCGCTTCGCATAGTGATAGATCATGGCAGGATCGAGCTGGTCCCTGCGTGTACGCACACCATCGACCACCTGATCGATGATCCGGATGGAGCGAAACTTGTTAGCCAAGGAGGAAAAGGCCTCGTCCGCTGCCACAGGCTCGCCAGAGCTCGCGAGCATCAACGCAGACCCGATCTGGGCGTCAAGGTCGGCCGGGAGCTCGGGCCTCGCCATGTGATAGATACACATGCCGTCCATCGCGCCGTCCGCCATGAACAGCTCTTGGTCACCCCTGTCATAGGGACGCAGGCTGAAGTCATCGGGAAGCTCCCCGTCCGTGACGGCCTCACGGATGTAGTGGTAGATCGGCGTCGTGATCTCTGGTGCCGTTGCCTCTGGTGTCGTGGCCTCTGGCATTGCAAGTCTCCTTTCGTCGTGGTCTCACGTGCACCCGATTATCGACCATCCTGACGCAAGATGCAGGGGAAGGAGGTCATGCGATACTGGTGGAGACAAGACCTACGGACTGGTAGGCCCCATGGCGGTGGACATCAGGCCCAAGGCACGCTACCATGAAAGTGCAGGTCAGGCTCCCACAAGACCCTAGACCGAAGGACGAAGCATGGGCGAATCTGCAATCCCCTGCGCGCGCCACGCCATCATCGGCGGCAGCGAGGCGTCGTTTGTCGAGCTTGTCTCCCACGCAGACGGCAGGTCTTCGATAGTCATATACACAGTCGATGGGGGCAGGCGGCTCTACGCGACAGAAGTTGAGTGGCGACAGGGCGCCACGCTCCTCGCGCAGCAAATCGAGGCCCAAGCCGCAGAGCGTCAGACCACCGGAGCTCAGGGGCTTGTCACGTCGAAAAGCTCTGCGAAAGACAAGTTGTCCCTCTTCCGGTCGCTCTTCGTCGGGAGAGGCGACCTGTACGCCCACGGCTACCGCAAGAGGTCGGGAGGGATAGGCTATACGCCCGCCTGTGCCAACGAGTGGGTCGCAGGCATCTGTCCCAAGAGGGCCAACCCCCACGCCAGGTGTGCGGACTGCCCGCAGCGCTCCTTCATTCCCCTCTCCAACCAAGCGCTCGTGAAACATTTCAACGGCAATCGACGTGACCTCAAGGACGTCGTTGGCCTCTACGTCGTACAAGCGGACTGCACGGTATCACTCCTCGTTGCCGACTTCGACGGCGCAGGCTGGCAGAGGGAGTCTCTCGCATATGTTCATGCAGGCAGGTCCCTTGGGGTGGACGTGGCCCTTGAGCGCTCGAGGTCGGGGGACGGGGCGCACGCATGGGTATTCTTCGACGAGCCGCTGCCCTCCTCGCTCGCGAGGGACTTTGGCAGCCTCCTCATCACGAGAGCCATGGACAACGGTTTGATCAGGCACTTTGATGCCTACGACCGCTTCTACCCCGCGCAGGACACGATCGCCAAGGGCGGGTTCGGCAGCCTCATCGCGCTTCCCTTTCAGGGCCAGGCGCAGCGTCTCAGCAACAGCGTGTTCGTGGACGACCAGCTCAAGGCACATCCCGACCAGTGGCGCTACCTCTCCTCAGTCAGAAAGACGAGCAGGGCCCTGGTGGAGCGGACACTCGCCGCCACGTGTGGCCAAGCCTTGGGTGAGTTGGCCTTCTTAAGGCCTCGGGCAAAAGAAGCCGGGCAAGGCCGACCGCTTCCGACACAAACCCCTTCTGAGGGCCTCTGTCCTGACGGACGCACAGAAGTCCTCAAGGGCATAAGTCCCTCCCTGACGGTGGCGATAACGAAGTCCAACATGCTCTTTATCAACAGATGTGGCCTGCCCGCTACCGTGCAGGGCAGGATCCGGAGGCTCGCCGCGCTCAGCAACCCCGAATTTTACCGCGCACAAGCGATGCGCCAGAGCGTCTATGGGAAACCGCGCATCATCGACCAGGGCCTTATGGACGAGACGACCATCGCCATCCCCAGAGGCTGCGAGAAGGGGCTGCTCTGCCTCTTGGATGGACTGGGCATCAGCTACCACGTCGAGGACAGGCGCTTTGTAGGCACACCCATCCGCGCCTCCTTCACAGGAAACCTGCGCCCCTCTCAACAGACAGCGGCCGACGAGCTCCTGAGGCATGAGTGCGGCATCCTGTCGGCACCGACTGGCTTTGGAAAGACGGTCATCGCCGCATACCTCATAGGCACGCTGAGGCTTCGGACCCTCGTCATCGTGCCAAGCACTCCCCTACTCGACCAGTGGCAGGAGCGCCTGGCCACCTTCCTCTCCATCGACGAGGAACTGCCGGAGCTGCTGACCAAAACCGGGCGCACAAGCAGAAGGAGACGCTCGCTGGTCGGGCGGATCGGAGGTGGGAGGAGCGTCCCGGGAGGGATCGTGGACATCGCCACCTACCAGTCCCTCCTCGAGGGGCGCGAGCTGAGCGGCAGGCGCAGGGTCAAGGGGCTCGTACGCGGCTACGGCATGGTCATCTGCGACGAGTGCCAGCACGGCGCGGCGCCTCAGCTGGCACAGGTCCTCGCGACCACCACGGCATCCAGGGTCTATGGCCTCAGCGCCACCCCCAGGCGCTCCGATGGTCTGGAAGGCATACTCTATATGCAGTGCGGCGCCGTCGTACACAGGGTAGACCCAAGGCAGCAGGCTCAAGAGCAAGGCTTCGCCCGCCTTCTTAAGCCTCGGTTCACCCACATTCGCCTGGCTGGCATCGAGGCGGGAAGCAGCTTCAACCAGGTGCTCGACCGGCTCTGCGCCCATCCCGCGCGCAACCGGCTCATCGCCCAGGACACCGTCTTGGCACTGCGAGCCGGTCGCCGACCCCTTGTCATCACAAGACGGAGGGAGCATGCGACCCTACTCGCCAAGCTCATCCTGGAGCAGGGCTTTAAGGTCTTCCTGCTGAGCGGCGCTATGCCCGCGCGAGAAAGGAGAGAGCAGGTCCACGAGATCGCCGAGGCCGCAGATGACGTCAGCTTTGCCGTCGTCGCGACTGGAAGCTACCTTGGCGAGGGTTTCGACGAGCCCAGACTCGACACGCTCGTCCTCGCGACCCCTGTCTCCTGGGAAGGGGTCGTCACGCAGTATTTGGGTAGGCTCCACCGAGAGCGCGAGGGCAAGAACGAGGTGATCGTGTACGACTACGTGGACACCAGCGTCCCCATGCTCGACCGCATGTACAAGAAGCGCCTGAAAAGCTACGCGCGACTCGGCTACGAGCTCATACCGGCGAGCGACGATGTGGACAGGACGGCCGGATCGATCGTCGGCCCAAGCGACTGCGAGTCCCTCCTCTTTGCGGACCTCGACAGCTCAAAGAGGTCCGTCCACCTTGCCGTCCCCTACCTAAGCCACAGGTACGTCCTGACCTTGCGACCTCGCCTCTCGGCCGTCATCGAGCGCAACGTGCACGTCTCGATCGTCGTCAACCAACCAAAGGACCCACGCGGCATCGCCCGCACGCAGCAAGGTGTCGAGCTGCTTCGCAGCATGGGTTGCCTCGCCGAGCTAAGGGAGTGGAGACGCTCGGCGCTCGCCATCTTCGACGAGTCAATTGTCTGGCATGGAAGCCTACCCCTGCTCGCACGACCCCACAAGGACGATTGCAGTCTGCGCCTTACGAGTAGCGAGGTCGCCTATGATCTGCTGAGGGACGAGGGGCTGGCCACAAGGCAAGGGGGCGCCTGACCAGAGGGTCGGGAGGTGCGAGCGCGTCACACGGAGGGCGCATCGCCAACTGGCGCGTCGTGATGCCGGTGCGTCGTATGGAGGGTGCGTCGTGCGAAACACCAAGCTCAGAGGCGGTAAACGAAACGTCGATTGACTGTGGGCACCACTTGGGGCATGTTGGTCCCAGGAGGTGGTGAGGATGGAGGCAGAGCGATTCGGAAGCTTTGTGGCGCAGCGGCGCCGAGAGCGGGGCATGACCCAGGCCACCCTCGCGAGCGAGCTTCATGTGACTGACAAGGCCATCAGCCGCTGGGAGCGAGGCGTGGGCTTTCCCGACATCGGAAACATCGAGCCTTTGGCAGATGCACTGGGCGTGTCCATCGTCGAGCTGATGAGGGCCGAGAAGACGGAGGAGCAGACTATGACGACAGACGAGGCTGAGGACGCCTGCGCGAAAGCCCTCGACATCACAAAGGCCCAGCAGGAGCGCGAGACCAAAGACGTCGTGGCGCTCATTGCATCCCTCGCGGTGCTCACGCTACTGGCCGAGATGATCGCCTCACTCAAGTGGGACGGGGCCAAGCTCTCCATAACCATGAACATCCCCGTCACCTACCCGCTGATCCCCGTAGCACTGATCGTGTACGCCATATGGCGCAAAGCCAAAGGTCAGACCTGCGAGCTGGCCGCCTCGGTCGGCATCACCCTGCTCGTGGTCCCAGCCCTGATCCTCCTCGGTTCGTTTCTTCTTAGTGCGATGACTACCTAAGAGGGCTGACATGGGCGCATCTCTTCCCACGGCACCGCGCATAGGGGATGGCCAGCCTTTTAGCGTCTCCACAAAAGGCAGGGGTCTACGCGTGCCAGCGAGGCGGTCTCACACTATTCAGTGGCCTTAAATAAAAGCTTAACGCTCTTCTGATCTACGCGGGTCAACGAAGGTATCTCACGCCAAGCCTGTCTGCTCCCTAAAAGGCATGCACGCGGAAAGGAGCGCCACATTGCTCATGATGCTGAATCCGTTGAGCAGGATGCAGACGAGATGCGAGACGCCCTGAGTACGCTTGGTGAGGTTGAGATTCCAGATGCAACCAAAGACCGGTCCGCCAAGAAGGGTATTGAGAAGCGACACTAGCCTGGCATTGTCAAGCGCTGGTGCTGCGGTGAAGTATGACGGGTAGCAGTCATGCGCATAGGAGGCACCAAGCAGGGCGAAGAGGATCTTACCCAGCGTACCCCCGAACAGGCCAGCTTCGTAGAGTTTAAAGAGGGAAATCCATATCACGCCACCGAGGGCTGCCGCAAACCAGTCGGTAGACCACCACGTAGGATGTGCGGGCGTAGGGTCCCAAGACGTCTGGCCCTGTGACGCAGGCAGCTGGTAACCATATCCCTCAAGCTCACTGAGCTCTTGGTTATCCATAGGCGGCTCCGATCGAGCAAGCTCACATGACAAATCCATGGTAGCCGTATCGGTACGTCCATGCGACGTGAACTTTAAGTATCCTCCGCCAGCTGGTCTACCCACGCTCCCATACGCACGTCGCAAGGGTGGTGCAAGACGGGTCTGGAGACCAGAGCGGCCCTGTCAGCTTGCAGTCAGGACCGGATGACGAAGAGGACGGTGGCATTCGTCTCTCCCCCATGCCAAACGAAGCCAGATGTCTTCTTTCCAGTACCTTATAATACGCAGGAAGCCGGTCCTTTCATCCTTTCATAAAGAGGAGCTTTGCCATGAGGGACATGATCATTCACACAGTGTTCGCCTTTACGTTGATTCTCCTTTTACCCCCGGTCAATGACCTGTGTCGCGAGTACGTTGCAGGCCCGAGCGCATCTCGCGCAGACAGCGCCGCCGCATACCATGGAAGCTGCTACATCACAGGCCAATACTTAGATGGGTACAACTTCGTGCGCGTCGGAGAGTCCAATCAGGCGGGATGGGGAAAGGAGTACTACTACATGGTCCCGAACAACAACGCCCTGCGTTTCAAGGTCGTGAGCGTGTTTTACTGGAGCCCCGACATTACGGGGAGGGGCATGCTGCCGATCCCGCGCGTTCGCCTGGGCGCCACCTACCTCCTCGACCGCTGGGACTCATGATCGCCCGGCTAGCCAAGGGGACGGCGTAGCCGACTGCAGGCCGGCCATGGGGGTGCGTGGCAGAGCCTCTTGTTGACAGGCCCGCCCTCCACGTGCGTGGACACGATTGCAAGCTCGCAGATAAACGCGGACATTTCGAGGTCTCCCTCTAGACGGGGCTCCGCCCATAGGCGTCTCTCTCCTTATTGTGCGGCAGCACGACTCCGTACCATACGGCGGAACAGCTGGAGGCCACGTTCACGCAGGCTGAAAGCACCGTGGGTTGCCCGGTGACGTAGCAGCAACCACGGGAGCCGCAGGGCGTCACGACTCCCCGCAGTTCCGTGCTAGCCTGTGATCCACAAGCATCTACCACTCCATGCGGTCGAAGCGATGTCTGGGGTCCTCACGGGTATCACCCAGGTAGAGCATCGTAAGCAGGTGCGCGTCCTCATCCATCAGGAGGTAGATCACCTTCGTGGTCCTGGGCACGAAGTAGAATTGGCAGGATGCGGGAGGCCGTGCCGCCTCGTAGGCCGGATCGTAGTCGCGCGCGAGGCCGGGGTTCCCAGCCAGTACGTCGATCGAGTCCTCCACGTGGCCGTATGTCGCGTCAGAGAGTCCCATCAGCTGCTCATGGAACTGTCGCGCGTAGCGGACCTCCCAGGGCGTCATGTCGTGGATCTTGCCATGGCTCTGCTCGATGAGCGCAGCGCCCGCGACCCCTCGCGGGTGAGCACATCACCTGCTGCCACGTCAGCGAGCCCCCGCCTGATGCCGTCAGACACTGCGAGGTCGTAGGCATGCGCTGCTCGCTCGGAGGCACTCACGGCAGAGAGCGCGAAGGGTATGGCGCGCTCGCGCACGACGGCCTTGGCAAAGATGCCGAAGGCGGTCGAGGGCGGCAGGCCGATCTCGCGGCAGACCTCGGAGAATTCCCGCTTGAGATCATCATCTATACTGATAGTCATGGACATGGAGCTTCCAATCACACGTATTGATAATGTATTAAATACGTATTATACACGTATCAACCACGAGCGTGTTCTACTGATACCCCATTCTCACTGGGATGCACATGCTGCCGATCCCGCATTTTCGCCTAGGCGCTACCTACCTCCTAGGCACAGGAGCCCACGATCGCCCGGCCCGCCGAGGGACGGCGCGTGGCAGAGGTTTTGGTTGGCAGGCCCGCCCTCCACATGCGTGGACACGACTGCAGGCTCGCAGATAGACGCGGACATTTCGAGGTCTCCCTCTAGGCGGGACTCGGCCCATAAGCGTCTCTCTCCTTATCGTGCGGCAGAATAACCCCAAGTCGCGTCAGGCTGACCGAACAGGGCTTCAATACAAGGTATGTCTGTAACTGGATGCTATACCATGTTATTGAGCGAGATGAAGATACGGGAGCTAATCAAGCAAGGCAAGTCTGTCGAAAGAAAGATGTACGGCAACGTGATGGCAATCATGGCTATCCTGGCTGGCATCTTCACCCTCGTGAATGTCAATGCCAGGCAATGCAAGCAGGTCTGAAAACTGTGTTCACGCTCAATCTGACAACCGTGGGCAGCTTCTCCGTACTTGTCGCCCTTATAGGCGTAGTGACAGGCAACGTAAAGGGAGGGGGCAAAAGATCCATCTGCATCACCTGCGTTATCGCGGTGCTATGCTTTGGCGTTGCCATTGCTTGTGTCAAGCTGTTGCCGTAGGTACGTGGAGGCCCCCTCTGTTCCCCTCACGCATACTGTGCTTTTCCGTGAGGCGGCGGCTGCAGAATGCGCTTTTACGTGACACCGCTGGTGCAGAATGCGCTTTTCCGTAGAGTGCGCTTTTCCTTACCTGCGCAAACGTCGGCCTGCCTCACGGAAAAGCACATTCTATACCCACCGCCTCGCGAAAAGACGCATTCTGTACCCCACCACGATCGCAGAGTGCGCCTTTCCGTGAGGACTCGCAGCCAGAATGCGTCTTTCTGTTAGGGTCGGGCGGTCTTAGCCACATCCAGTCAGGCGATAATCGCCAATTCCGGTCAGCCGACCTTGGCCAATGCGCCGGCAACTGACTTTCTACCTCACACCCACGCTCCCTTGGGCCGCGTGCCCCTCACCTGGGTTACCTGCGGGACGGCCCCCGCCGAGTGGGTGTCGAGTCCCCGCCTCCCGTGGGATAGGTGAGAGCCTCATTCCGCATGACACCGGACGCAACCGCCGCACGCAAGCGACGGCCTGAGGGTCTCCGCAGCCGGGCACAGGCTCTCGGGGCAGGCGACGATTCGGGTTTGCGCCAGTGGGCTAAGGAAGTGCTGGGAAGTCAGGTTTAATGCATCTCGTAACCCACATCAATGATGACATGGCTATGAATGCTCGGCAACAGACGTAGGACGGTCTTTGTAGAGTATGATCTTCTCGATTGTTGGAAGACTGATAGACGAGGAGAAGGCGTGGCCAAGGCATTACAGAAGCGGGAACGGAACTCCGCCATAGAGGCGCTCAAGATCGTGGCCATGATTGCGATCGTGTTCTCACATGTGACACAATCGCTGCAGTTGCCGGAGATAAGCGGGGGAGGTGCTGCTCTCAACACGATAGACACGCTCTCCTACTGCGTGGACTTCAAGACCGCATCTGCCGACCCCACGATGTGGCTTCTTGTCTGCCTGCGCACCCTCGGCGCCTGGGGTAACGCGGTCTTCGTCATCTGCTCGGCCTGGTTCCTCTGCAAGAGTGACAAGGTAAGCTTGAACAAGATCGTCAAGATGGTCCTGGATGTCTTCCTTATCTCCGTCGTCATCTTGGTGGTGGCGTTGCTCGTCGGCGTGCGCCCCGGTATTAAGAACATCGTCAAGTGTCTCCTGCCGACGACCTTCGCCAACAACTGGTTCATCACCAGCTATCTCCTGCTCTATATGATCCATCCCGCCCTCAACTGGATCTTTGAGCGCTTGGGAAAACGTGGCCACGCCGCCCTCGCCATCGGTCTCTTCTGCCTCTATATGCTGTTTCCCGTAGCCCATGGCGGACACTTCTTTACATCTGAGCTCATCGTGATGATTACCGAGTACGTGATCGTAGGCTACGCACGTTTCTACCTGCCCGAAACCATGGAAAACAAACGGGCCGCTTGCACGGCGTGTCTCGTGGGTACACTGGGAACCCTCGTCTTGGTAGCTCTGCTTGAGGTGGCGGGACTCCACATCGGCGCGCTCGCCAACAAGATGTTCCACTTCGATAAAGACGGCGACCCGCTCCTCTTCCTATCTGCCTTCGGCCTCTTCAATCTAGTGCGGACCCACTTTTTCGTGAGTGTGAGGGTGAGCAGGGTGGCCGCGCCCATGCTCTTCGTCTATCTAATTCATGAGAATCTGATCGTAAGAACCTACGCAAGGCCCTCGATCTGGCTTTGGGTCCACGACACCCTAGGCTATGGGGCGCTGGTCATCTGGATCGTGACGTTCTCGTTGGCGCTCTTCGCTGTAGCACTTGCCTGCGCGTTCGCCTACACGCGGACGCTGGGCAAAGTGGCCGCGCGTATGGAGATACCTGCCGAGCGGATGGTGCGCAAGGTCGGCAGGTACGCCGTGGGGTGGCTGTGCGGGTCTCTCTGTTAGACCACCGTTGACATGATGACACTTCGCCCCTCCGCTACGATGCCGTTGACAGACAACACGTCATGGGAAGACCAAGGAATGCCTGGCCTGATGCAGCAAGAGGCGAGGTAGCTTGCCATGTCAACGGTGGTCTAACAGAGAGTAGGCCGAAGGCCGATTCAGCCGGTCCCATGCGCACCAGCATGCCCGCCAGATGCCCCTTCCAAACCATGAAACAGGTGCAATGTCACCTTTTTTGGGAATAACTCCACCAGAGTCTCATGGACAAGCCGGCAAGGATTCTCCGCGTAAGCGAAAGACCGCACCGGGTCCGACACTCGTACACCTCCTCAACGGAGGGGGAGCTTTATCGTTGTCTTGAAACCGCCGCCAGCAGCAGAGGAGAAGGATATCTTTCCACCATGGGCTCTCACCACCCGTGAGGCAATCTGCAAGCCTAGCCCGTGCCTAAGGTCGAGGCTCCCATCCATTCTGCTTGAGTGCTTCTGCCTTTCAGAAAGGGCCTGCAACTCGCTTGCCGCCATCCCGACCCCGTCGTCCTCGATGATGATGAGGGCGTCTGTATCGGTTGCGCTCAAATTGATGCATACCTGGCAACTTTGCGGGTTGTGCACTATGCTGTTCTGAATGACGTTTCCCATTGCCCGTCCGAGCAGGTGCTCGTCGCACTCGACAGTCACTCCTTCGGCCTCTCCGTCTGCCTCTATCTCTATCGAGAAATCCTTTCCCTTGGACGCGTTGATTGCGTCGGCGGCCGTCTTTCGGACAACCTCCGTCAGCCTCGATTGCGCCATGTGGAGGGGCTGCGCGTCATATTCTAGCCGTGAGGCCAAGTTGAGGTCGTTGACGAGGCCGTTGATCTTCGCGCTCTGAGCGCTGATGACGACGGCGCGATCGGCTGTCTCAGGGGCGGTGAAGCCGTCCTGGACGATGCGCTGCGCGTTCCCCATGATGAGGGTGAGCGGCGTCCGGATATCGTGGGATATTCCGGCTATCCAGTCGGCTCGCGCCTCGTTCTGCCTGGCGATGAGCTCGGACGCGCGAGCGACGCTCTCCGACAGGCTGGCAAGCGCCCCTTTTGGCAGGGGGCCGACCGCCTTGCCTGTCCCTAACGCTTCGACCGCATCCGCGATGGGCTCCAAGCCGGACAAGATGCGCCTCTTCGAGAGCCAAGAGACAAGGAAGAGGCAGGCCATATCGAGGACGGCCATCGCTGCGGCAAAGGCAGGAAGCGCCCTTGCGGTCCAGGCGGGGATGTAGTTGCCTGTGATTTTCATAAAGCTGTCTTGGGGATAGCCCAAGACCAGCAGGCCATCGCCAGTAGTGCGCACAAAGACAGGGTAGTCGGCAATATACCCCTTGGAGAAGCGCGCCACGTCTTGCAAGCTGTAATGGCGGGGGACCTCTTCGGGCAAGTCCACCGACCACGCGCAGTCCCCATCCGCCCCGACGAACATCGCCCATACCCCCCGGCTCCGCAGCTCCTTTTCGGCCTCTGCGGATACCCCCGAAGAATCGGAGGCGCCCTCGACGGAATCGAGCAGGGACGTCGGCGATGCCCCTCTCGCCTCGCCTGCGATCGCGTTGAAGAAGAAGAGGCCGAAAACTAAGACGTTCATTACAACCAAGCCGACTATGAGGGCAACGAACGAGGCGAGGTTTCTCGCGATATACGAACGGAGGGTCTTCATTGCGTCACCCGCACGTATTCAGCTTGTATCCGAGGCCCTTGAAAGTAACGAGCGATACCGGATGCGAGGGGTCGCGCTCGATCTTCTCGCGCACGCGCCGAACGTGAGCGTTGAGTGGGTTCTTGTATCCGAATACATCCCCTCCCCACAACGCCTCGCAGATCACATCGGTCGTGACTACGTTGCCCTGGTTCCGGGCAAGGACTTCCAACAGCGCGTACTCCTTTGCCGTAAGCGCAACCGGCTCGTCATCCCTGACAACCTCGGCCTTGTCGAAGTCGATTACGCAGAAGTCCAGCCGGACCCGGGCAGCGTCTGCAGGATACGACCTTCTGAGCACCGCATAGACGCGCAGCAAAAGCTCTTGGGGAAGAAAGGGCTTGGGGATGTAGTCGTCGGCGCCCAGCCCAAGCCCTGAGACCCTGTCGATAGGCTCGTCCTTGGCTGTGAGGAATATCACCGGAACGTCCGACGTCTTGCGCACCTTCCGCATGAGCGAAAAGCCGTCGCCGTCAGGAAGCATCACGTCCAGAACCAGCAGCTCCGGCCGTACTTCACCAAAGCGGTCGAGCGCACCCGTCACATTGGAGGCGGTAAACACGTGCGTGAACCCGGCGTCGGTCAGTATGCCAGAAACAAACGCCAGCAGCTCCGGCTCGTCGTCGACGAGCAGCAGCCTTTTCCCATGCCAAGGAGAGTTGTCCATGTAAAGCCTCCCTTTAAACAGGATACAGGCCCTCGTTAGAGCTATCGGCAAAAGTAAGGAAAAAGTCATGCGTCCAACCGCAGAATGTCAGATGGGGCGGATACCTTGTTTCCATAACGAAAGGAGCCATGATGAAACGCGCGCAATTCAAGCAGGCAAATCACCTTCCTGTCATCATCGAGACGCGCGACCTGACGAAGCGCTATAAGGACTTCGTCGCCGTAGATGGCGTCTCCATGCATGTGAGGAAGGGGAGCGTCTACGGGTTTCTCGGGCCCAATGGAGCGGGAAAGTCAACAACCATGAGGATGCTCCTCGGGCTCACCGCACCCACGGCGGGAGAGTTCGAAGTTGACGGCATGCGCTTTCCAGGCGACAAAATGGCGATCCTCAAGGAGATAGGCTCCTTTATCGAGTCGCCTTCCTACTATACGAACCTGACGGGCAGGGAGAATCTTGACGTCATCCGAAGGATACTGGGCCTACCCGAAAGCTCGATTGACGAAGCCTTAGAGCTTGTTGGGTTGGCAGAGTTCGGAGGCCGTCTTGCGAAAAAGTACTCTCTTGGGATGAAGCAGCGGCTGGGGCTTGCTGGCGCGCTTATCGGAAGCCCCCCGATCCTCATCCTTGACGAGCCGACGAACGGGCTAGACCCAGTCGGCATCCACGAGATACGGAACCTCATCAAGTCCCTTCCGACGACTTACGACTGCACGATTCTTGTCTCGTCCCACATGCTGTCCGAGATGGAGCTTATGGCCGACGACATCGGCATCCTCAACCATGGGAAGATGCTCTACGAGGGGAGCCTCGACAATCTGCGGTCCAAAGCGCTCTCCTCGGGTTACGCGGCCGAAAACCTAGAGGAGCTCTTCCTCGCGATAATCGAGCAGGACAACCTCATGCGGAAGCAGGGG
>ERZ773003.691-NODE-691-length-23384-cov-3.665438_pt1 | contig 23384 bp, 24 predicted proteins | sample MGYA00580668_ERZ773003 | MGnify/ENA primary metagenome ERZ773003 (study PRJEB29015, sample SAMEA2738002) | human oral metagenome | biome: human oral; feature: human-associated habitat; material: dental | place: China | collected 2126 ... | reverse complement strand
TCTTTTCGTTAAAAATCGACATCGTGCGCTGAAGATTGCTTATATCTTTTTGCATCGTCTGCATAAAATAATCTCTCAGCTGCAGATACTCCTCTTTATTTGCCATCAAGATATTTAGTATCTCGACCTCAGCGTTTTCTTTATAAAGCACAAGCTGATCGTGAAGACCGAAAAAACTAAGGCTGCCGTTGCGTAGGTGCATAATAGCCTTTGCTCCGAAAATTCCTGATGCGGCTAAAACAAAAATACACAATATATCAGTTATGCTTTCACCGATTGTCATATCGTATGTATCGGCGGCAAAAATTAATAAAATCCAAAGAAGTAGTGCTATTTTTATAAACCAATTTATCCTTTGCCGCATACTGTGTCTGCAATCAAAGCTAATTATCATCGCACCTATACTATTTAATTCGAAAATTTTATGGATCTTGTTTTTGTAATAATACAGAATTTTATCGTTTTTAAACTCAAAATACATGCCGTCTTTATCCCTAATTACGGTCAACAATGAAACCAATATAGACGGAAGCATTCGAAAAGTCTTAAGACTAACTGGATTTACTATGGTGGCAAAAGTCAAAAATATAATAAAACCTACCAGTAGCGCCGGAAATTGATAAATCATAAATTCGTAATAAGTATGGTCTTTGATGATTATCGGCTCTTTATCGTAATCTCTAGTTTTGTAATTTTCCCGCAAGGCGCCGCCGTCATTCGAGATAAAATTTTGTGACTCTGCGTTGTTTTCACAGACAGAATTTAGAGCCGCTTCGCTTTCTAAATTTAAAGCGTCAGGATCGGAATTTAGGGTTTCAGAATTTAAAGCTTCAGAATTTGTAGCTCTAGAATTCAGGGATTCAGAATTTGAAGCTTCGAAATTTGAAACTTCAAAATTAGAGGCTTCGGAATTCTGGATTTCAGAATTCGGGACTTTAAAATTTTCGCCGTTAGAATTTTGTTCCAAACCTCGCTTCGGCTCTTGATGTCGCTTTTGTAGTGGCTTTTTTAATTCATCTAGCCTGCTTTGATCCATTTGCCGCCTTTAAATTTGATGGACGCGCCATTTTATAGCGCCGCCGCTTAAAGCTCAGTAAATTTTACCGCACGTCCGCTGCGCGCCGTTTGATCAAAATTTAGCTCTCGTATCTTTGCAGCGATTTTTTATATGTTTTCGCGGCAGTGTAGCCCGCGCTCAGATACGCTTCAAACTCCTCGCTGGTAAGCCTGCGCGGCTCGTTTGCAAGCCTTGCTGCAGCCGCTGTACCCGTCGCACAGCTAGCGCTTGTACCGAAATTCGCTTCATTTACGATCTCGCCTCGTCGGATTCGGTTGCTAAAGCCCGCTGCACGCGCTATTTTCGGCGCATACTTTAAAGAAAATTTTAAATTTCGCGTTTGCAGATTTAAAATTTTACCCATGCATTTGCGCGGACCCGCGATAAAATCGCCGTTTTGTATGAGCGGGGCGGCGGGGCCAAACGAACCGCTCTCCGCCAAGCCGTGCAAGCCGCCTGCCGAGCCGGGTAAGCAGCCCGTTGAATCCGGTAAGCCTCCCGCCAAAAGCTCTGCACCGCTTAGAACGCGCAGGCTTCGCACCAAAATCCCGCCGCCGCTTTGCGGGACGCTGCGAAACGAAATGTCAAAGCCGAAATTGTGAAAAAATATCTCGCCCGCCCGCGACGTGCGCTTGTAGGTGTTACGATCCGCGCCCGTGAAATACGCCTCGATCTCCGCGAAGGCGAATTCCGCGCCACTTACGCAAAGCACGTGGTTTTGCAGCAGATCGCGCATGAAATTTTCGATCTTTGCCTGCGCTCGCTCGCCATCAAACTGCGCCTGCGACGGCTTGGCATTAAATTTTAAAATTTCAGTTTGCTGCGCGCCGCTAAAATATGGCTGTTCGCCGCAAAATTCCGCGCCGCCTTGTGATTTTAAGGACTTGTCGCCGCTCCCATCTCTAGCGCTTCCTGTAAGTTTATGATTTTTTGAAGCGAACTTTGAGCCCGCCGAAATTCCAAACTCCGTCGCGTCGATTTTTGAGAAAAATTTTTCTAAATTTTCATCGCCCAGCATTTTGCTCTTCCGTAGAATTTCCTTTGCGCTTCGTCTTGTCCACCTTGCTGCCCGTAGTATCAGCTTCGCCGTTATTTGCCTCGGCGCGCGTTAAATTTCTCTCGCCGTCAGTCGCGTTCGTATCGCCTCGCGCTAAATTACCGCCGCCACTCGTCGCATTTGCTTCGCCGTCTTTTGATTTGGGTGTTTTAAAGCTCCAAGCGCTACAACGATCTTTGCTATAACGCTCGAAATAAAATCTTTCTCGCTCACCCAAGCTTTCTACTCCCTTTTCGCACACTCGCTTGATATATTCCATAGTTGGGTATCTAAGCCTACTTTCTGCAAAACTATTTCCGTCGTCCGCTCGCTTTATCAGCTTAGCGATGCAGGCGTCATCCTCCTCATCATGCCTGCCTGAAAAAAATTCTCTCGCGCTACAATACCCGCCGCTACCGCTTACGAACGCGGCATAAATAATAATAAGCGCCAAAATTAGCACAAAAACATGACTTTTACCGATTTTCAAGCTCGCCTCCTTCGCGATAAAATTTTGATTTTTTCCGCAGATTTACGATTTGCGGACGGATCGTAAACTCGCTTACGTTGGACTTCGTGCGCAGAATTTGTAGCGTAAAATTTGCGATCTCCCCCGCATCCACGAAGCTTGCCTCATCATCTGCAGGCTCGAAGCTCAAATCCTCGTAAAAGGGCGTTTTGGTGATGTCAGGGTTGATGCAGCTTACTCTGATCTGCTTGCGCGCCTCCTCGAAAAGGCAGAGCAGAAACGCCCGCAGCCCCGCCTTGCTCGCGCTATAAACCGCGCTAAAGCGGCTCGCTCGCAGCGCCTCGATCGAGCTGATGCCGATGATATGGGCGCGGTTGCGCTTTAAATTTGGCAAAAGCGTGCGCGTGATGATGATGTTTGCGGCGAGATTTACGTTTAAAATTTTTAAAATTTCGCTCTCGCTCATCGCCTCAAGCGGCGCAAATTTCGCCGTACCCGCGCACAAAATCAGCGCGCCCACCTCACACGCCGCAGCCAGAGCGCGGCACTCTTTTGCCAGCGCGTCCGTATCCTCGAAGCGCGAGGCTAGCGTTAAAATTTCATAGCCGTTTTGTCGCAAAAGCTCCGCAACCGCGCTGCCGATACCGCCGCTTGCGCCCGTGATCAATGCTTTCATCTTTTCTCCTTTAAATTTTTACGCCCTTTCGGCGCGTTAAGCTTGGCGCGCCGAGCAAATTTCGCTGCGCTAAATTTATCACCCGCTGTATTTGCCGCCAAATTTGCGCGGTTTAAACAATCCGCACCGCCGACCTGCGCTGGGTAAAATTTTAAATTTAGCCTGCGGACGTTTTGCTGTGCCGCCGCTTTGTAAAATTTTATCGCCGCTCGCTGTGCCCGCCCCGCACGATTTATAAAATTTAATTTTATAAAGCCGGGTGCACCGTTAAATTTTAACCGCTCGCTCGCTGCAAATTTCGCGCCGTATTCTCGGCGCCGCATGCGAGCCGATACGGGCTGTGATGCTTGCGACAAACAGTTCGTCTAGTGCTGCCGTATCTTTGCAAAATACGCCGCCTTCATCGCCTCCTCAAATGTATCGTTGCTTTCGTACTCGCAGCCCAAAACCTCGCGCCACAGGCTCGCATCCTCCATGCAGAGGTATAAAAACACCCGCTCGCGCCACGGCGAAAGCGCGTCCGCGGCAAATTTAAAAAGTTCGCGTTTGATCTGCAGCGGGTAGGACAGCTTGCCGTTCGCGTCCGCAAGGGGCATCTGCAGAATTTTGCTCCGCAGCCCGCGCGAGCGCAGCTTCTTGACGACGGGCTTGATGAAAGTAAGCGTGCCGAGCGAGACCATCGCGACGCCGCTTGGATCGAAGCTGCGTAGCAGCCGCTCAAAAAGCGCGCCGTAATCACTCCGCCATCCCTCATACCAAACCATCGGGTGGAGGTGAAAGCCCACCAAAATGCCGCGCGCCGCGAGCGCTTCGGCTGCCGCTAGCCGCGCATCCAGGCTCGCGCTTAGATGCTCCTCGTTCGCTATGATCGCGGGGGTATTTAGCGAAAAGGTAACGATGAGGTTGCGCGGGATCTCGCGCTGCAGGAAAAACTTAATATTGTTCGACTTGCTTTTAAGCTCCAAAATCACGTTTTGATGCCGCGCCGCGAAGTCACATAGCGCACTTAAAATGCCGAAGCGATCGCCCCACATAAGCGAGTCGGAGCTCTGCCCCGTGCCGATGTGGTAGCTGCGCGCGGGATCGAGCCGCAGCCGCGCCAAATTTGCCGCGAAATTCTCGTCAAAGCCGATTTTCCCCTGCTTGTAAAAGGAGCCGATCGCGCAATAGGAGCAGTCAAAGCCGCACGAATTGACCGCATCGAGCGTCAGCAGATTGCAGCAGCGCGTGTTTTCGCTCGCCACCGGACAGCGGCCCAAAGCGATACGGTCTGCGCGAAAGGATGAAATTTCAAATTTTTTCGGCGCGTAATCGCTTTTGAAGCTCGCGTACGAGTGCGGGCGCGACTTAAGCTCCAGCCAGGCTTCGCGCACGAAATTAAAAATTTGCTCGCCGCTTTGGACTTTTTTGGCATTATTAAAATTTAGCTCGCACCGCTCGCTTGTAAGCAGCTCATAAATTGGCGCCTCGTCCCACGCCTCAAAATCGCTCGCAAACTCCGCTAGCTGCTTTCGTTGCTGAAATGAAAAGTGAAATTTATCAAATAGCGCGCCCAAAAACGCGCTCGATCGCTCGCCCAGATTCACGCCAAACTGCGCGCCTGGCTCCTTTTTTGCCTCCGTCATCTTGCTCCGCTTCGTTTAAATTTTGCAAATTATACTTAAATTTCGCGCACCGTCACTAAAAATCGTTGAAATTTCAGATCGTGCCGCAGAATAGTCGCTCGAAATAGAAGGCATAAGCTAGCGTAATAGCGACGTTTAGGATCAAAATTCCGCCGAGTGCGAACTTTTGCGGGATTTTTTTGACGCCCGTTCGGTAGTAATACGAGGTCAAAATCACGCAGTCTTTCGGCAGGCTAAGATTTTTTTGACGCCCGTTCGGTAGTAATACGGCAGGGCGCAGAAAAACGCGGGCAGCACGAGCAGAGCGGTACCTAGCGGTATGCCCGCACCGCCCACGCCTATCTCGGCACTGCGCACAAACTGCGCCATGGCGGGGAATTTAAGGGCGGCGAAAATGACCGCTGCAAAGAGTAGCTGCACGCAGACGCAGTAAAATAGGTAGCGCACGCCTATTAGAGCGTCTTTTAGCCATAGCCCGATACAGGCAAATGCGAGCAAAAGGGCTAAAAAGACCAACAAGGGCGGATCCGCGAACAGATCTGCCGCGGCATACGCACAAACCGCGATGCATGCGCACGCCAAGAGGGCAAAATACAGATAAGAGCCTTTTATTTTCATCGTTTCTCCTGCGACTTTGCAATACCTTCAAATTTCGCAACGTATTTGGCGTATGAAGCCAAAATTTCATCCCTCGGCTCGGTTTTTTGCGCACGCATCCATAGTTAAATTTTGCTCTTTATCGCGGCGCGGATTTGCGGCAGGCGCGCCTTTACGAGCTCATAGACGAAGCTTTTACAAAGCCGCTCGCCGCGCAGATGATCGCTTACGATCTTCATCATCGCCCATGGCACGCCCGCGCGCTCGCAAGCACCCACGAAAAGCGAGCTCTCCATATCGTAAAGCCTGATGTCGCGATTTTCTAGCCCGCAAGTAGCGTCTTTTGCCGTGCACGGCGTATTTTGTATTGCGCGCGCTGCGGTATTCGTCGCGTCGTTGCGTCCGCCCGTCGCACTTTGTGCCGCAGTCTGAGACGCGCCTCGCATGAAATTTTTTATATCTGCCGCACCGTTCGTTCCTTGCGTTGGGGTTTGTGCGTTTATCTCTCCGCACGCCTCGATTTCTTCGATATTTGCCTCATCGGTCTGCTCCGCTGCGTTTAAAATTTTAGGCTCGCTCACGCAGATTAAATTTGCCAGCAGCTTGCCGTTCAAACTCGCGCCGCAAAATTCCCGCTCGCAAACGTTTTGAAATTTCGGAGCCTGCGCGCTGTGTCTCCCAACCTGCGAGCGATAAAATTTTGATCCGTCCTCGCCGTAAAATTCCTGCGCCGCCGTGCCGTCAAAATAAAATGTCTCGCCGATTTGCACGCCTTTATCCTCGCAGCCGCAGACGCCTATGTTTAGCGTAAAGTCCACGCGCCGCGAAAGTAAAATTTCACCGAAGCGCTCTGAATTCTGCGCGGAGCCAAAATTTAAAATTTCAAAATTTTCAGTCGCATTTTGCGCAGAACCGACCTCTGCATCGCCGCCGCAGAGCGCACCCGCGTCCAAACGATGCTCAAATTTTAGATCCGCGCCGCGCCGATCCTTGCGAAGCTCGCGCCCGAATTCCGCGTTCGCATCGGCGCGACGAACAAATTCCGCGCCCGCTTTAAATTTAGCCCCAAACCTCACGCCGCAGATATATAAAAGCATCTGCTCGCCTGCGAATAGATCGCCGCTGCGAGTAAGTTTAAAACTCTCGATTATCGCTTGGGCTTCGCAGCGCAAAGCCGTGCAGATTAGTATCATCGCCGCCCCTTCCAAAAGCGCAATTTTAACAATTTGAGCTATAATGTAAGATTAATTTGCACAAAAGGGCGAAAATGAACGATCTCATCACCATCACGGGCGCGCGCGAGCACAATCTGAAAAATATAAATTTGCAAATTCCAAAGGACAAACTCGTCGTTTTTACAGGTCTTAGCGGCAGCGGCAAGAGTACGCTGGCGTTTGATACGCTATATGCCGAGGGGCAGCGTAGATACGTCGAGAGCCTAAGCAGCTACGCGAGGCAGTTTTTAGACCGCGTAGGCAAGCCCGACGTTGATAAGATCGACGGTCTGACTCCTGCGATCGCGATCGATCAAAAAACGACGTCGAAAAACCCGCGCTCGACGGTGGGCACGATTACCGAAATTTATGACTATCTGCGCCTCTTATATGCGCGCGTGGGGGTGCAGCACTGCCACAAATGCGGCAAACCGATCTCAAAGATGAGCTCCAGCGACATCATCGCCGAGATTATGAAGCTGCCGCACGGTGCGAAGGTGATCCTGGGCGCGCCCTTGGTGCGCGAGAAAAAGGGCAGCTTCGCCGATATGTTGCAAAGCTTGCGCGAGCAGGGCTACGTGCGCGCTCAGATCGACGGCGTGCTGGTGCGGCTGGACGAGGAGATTGAGCTAAGCAAGACGAAAAAGCACTCGATCAAGGTCATCATCGACCGCACGACCATAGACGAGGAAAATTCCATCCGTATCGCAAGTGATGTCGAAAAGGCGCTCAAGCTCAGCTTCGGCGAGCTTGAGGTGGAGATCGCAAACGCCGCCGAGCTGGGGCTTGCGCAGAGCCTGATCCACTACAGCGAGCATATGGCGTGCTTTGATTGTAAAATTTCATTCAAGCCGCTCGAGCCGCTCGCGTTTAGCTTCAACTCTCCAAAGGGCGCGTGCGAGAGCTGCGACGGGCTGGGGATAAAATTTAGCCTCGATCTAGGCAAGATCATCAACGAAAACGCCTCGATCGAGGGCGGCGCGATCAAGGTGATGTCGGGCTTCAACAAGAGCTATTATTATAAATTTTTGCTCGGATTTTGCGAAGCAAACGGAATAAATGTCAAAATCCCGTATGCAAACTTAAGCGAGGAGCAAAAAAAGCTGATCCTCTACGGCAGCGTCAAAGAGATCGATTTCTACTGGAAAAAGCATAAGCTCGTGCGTAAATTTGAGGGCGCGATCAAATACGCCTACGATCTGCTCAAAAACGAAAGCGATCTGGACGATTATATGAGCGAAAAAATTTGCCCTGACTGCGGCGGGTTGCGCCTGCGCCCAGAAAGTCTAGCCGTAAAGGTCGCAGGGAAAGGCATCGGCGATGTGATAAATATGAGTATCGCAGACTGCGTGGAATTTTTCAGCGACGAGAAGCGGTTTTCAAATTTAAGCGAAAAGGACGCGCAGATCGCGGCGCCGATCCTAAAAGAGATCAACGAGAGGCTATTTTTCTTAAAGGACGTGGGGCTTGGATACCTCACGCTGGGGCGCGATGCGCGAACCATCAGCGGCGGCGAGGCGCAGCGCATCCGTATCGCAAGCCAGATCGGTTCGGGTCTTAGCGGTGTGATGTATGTGCTCGACGAGCCTAGCATCGGGCTTCACGAGCGCGATACGCAAAAGCTCATCAAGACGCTGCGAAGCTTGCAAGAAAAGGGAAATTCCGTAATCGTCGTCGAGCACGATAAAAAAACGATCGAGGCGGCGGACTTCGTCGTAGATATCGGCCCGGGGGCTGGCAATCTAGGCGGTGAGGTCGTATTCGCAGGAGATGTCGCGCATCTACTTAAAAGCAATACGCAAACCGCGCTGTATCTGAATAACCAAAAGGAGATAAACTACCAAAAGCACCGCAAGCAGGAGCTTTGGCTAAGTATCAAAAACGTAAATATCAATAATATCCACGGTCTTTGCGCAAAATTTCCGCTGCGAAATTTAGTCGGCATCACGGGCGTTAGCGGCAGCGGCAAGAGCTCCTTGGTGCTGCAAACCATCCTGCCGACGGCGCTTGAGGAGCTAAATCGCGCTAGGAAAGTACACGCGGTAAAGGGCGCTAAAATTTCCGGGCTTGAGAGCCTGGATAAAGTGATCTATCTGGATCAAACTCCGATCGGACGCACCCCGCGCAGCAATCCCGCGACCTACACGGGGGTGATGGACGAGATCCGCGCGCTTTTTGCCGCGACGAAGGAAGCGCAGCTGCGCGGATACAAGATCGGTCGCTTTAGCTTCAACGTCAAAGGCGGGCGCTGCGAAAAATGCGCGGGCGAGGGCGAGATCACGATCGAGATGCACTTCCTACCCGATATCAGCGTTGTCTGCGACGTTTGCCACGGCACGAGATACAACGCGCAGACACTTGAAATTTTATACAAAAACAAAAGCATAGCCGACGTTTTGGCGATGAGTATCGACGAAGCGCTCGAATTTTTCAAAGCCGTGCCTAAAATTTATCAAAAGCTAAAGACGCTCGCGGACGTCGGACTCGGCTATGTTTCGCTAGGTCAACCCGCCACGACGCTTAGCGGCGGCGAGGCACAGCGCGTCAAGCTCGCCAAGGAGCTAAGCCGTACCGATACGGGCAATACGCTATATATCCTGGACGAACCTACGACGGGGCTGCATTTTGCAGACGTAGATCGCCTGGTAGCGGTGCTGCATCATTTGGTCGATCTGGGAAATTCCGTCTTCGTAATCGAGCACAATCTGGACGTCATCAAAAACTGCGATTACATCATCGATATGGGGCCCGAAGGCGGCGAGGGCGGCGGACGGATCGTCGCTTGCGGCACCCCAGAAAAGCTTGCGAAGGATTTTAAAAAGACCGGTAGCTACACGGGAGAATTTTTGGCGCAGGAGCTAGCACAGATGAAAAGCACGAGCAGAAATAAGCGAGGTTAAAACGCCTTATCGGGGGCAAGAATGGATCAAAGCAGGCTTGAGGAATTAAAAAGGCTACTACAAAAGCGACATCAAGAGCCGAAGCGCGGCTTGGAACAAAATTCTAACGGCGAAAATTTTAAAGTCACGAATTTTGAAACTCAGAATTCTGAAGCCTCGAATTTTGAAATCCTGAATTCTGAACCCCTGAATTCTAGGGCTCCAAATTCCGAAGCTTCAAATTCTGAAACCCTAAATTCCAATCCTGGCGCTTTAAATTTAAAAGCCGAATTAGAAGCCAAAGCGGATCAGAATTCTGCCTATGAAAACAACGCAGAGCCGCAAAATTTTATCTTGGATGATAGCGACTCTTTGCAGCAAAATTCCAAAGCCAGAGATTACGACAAATATCCGTTAATCATCAAAGATCATACTTATTATGACTATATGAAGTACTCTATAATTCCTACTATGGTAGGCTTGTTAATAGCGCTTGCATTTGCCACTATCGTAAATCCCATAAACATTAAAATGTTTCGCCTCCTTCCTTTGGTCTTGGTAATATTCGTAACAAATTTTATAAATAGAGACGGTGCATACTTTGTGTTTTATAACGATAAAATTTTATATTACAATAAAAATAAGATTCGTAAAACGTTCGAGATAAATACAATCGGCGCTATGGCTTTAAGCTTTGATTGGAGATGGAGCTGGAAGCAAAAAATACCTATTTATATAAAGGTCTTTCTTGTTCTTTGGTTTTTGCTCGGTTGGCTTGCGACGGGAGAGCCGATCAACGGCGTGGCGATAATTTTTACTTTTTGCTTTTCCATTTTAACCACCAAAGCCTATATGCATCTACTTAACGGCAGCCTCGGCTTTTTCGGTCTTCACGATCAGCTCGTGCTTTATAAGGAAAACGCCGAGGTCGAGATACTAAATATTTTGATGGCAAATAAAGAGGAGTATGTGCAGCTGCGTGATTATTTTATGCAGACGATGCAAAAAGATATAAGCAATCTAGCTCGCACGATGTCGATTTTCAACGAAAAGATAGAATTTAGAAAATTTAAATTTTAAAGGAGAACGCTATGGAGCAAATTGAGAAGGCAAGGAAAATTTTAGCCATTGCGGCTAGATAACAGAATTTCATGCAACAAATTCCATCCCGCGATACGGCGGAATGGAATTTGAAAGCAGCTAATTCGTAGCGAGTAAATCTAAAATAGAATTTTAAAATTTAAATCCCAAAGCTTTAGCCGTTATATCCTAAGCGGCGCATATTTGCGCACGCGTCCTTGTAGCCGTAATAGCACGAGATACGGTATAGATCAATGGCGTTGAATTTATTCTGCTCTACGCCCTCGCCCTTTTCAAACATCGCTGCGAGCTTCTGGCAAGCAGGGAAATTTTGAGAGAGCGTGCATGCGGCGTTGTAGGCATTGGCGGCGGAAGCATAGTCGCGCTTGGAATACATAGAATCCGCAAAATTTAGACACATTGCGCCATTGCCGTTTTTGCACGCATCGCTTTGCACGACGCTGCCTTGTAAGTTCATCGCACGGATACCGTCTTGAACGTCGGCAAAGGAATATTTGCCGCTCTTTGGCGCATCGACTGCGCTCTTTGGTGCGTTGCTAACGCAGCCTGCCAAAAATACTCCAGCGGCGATCAAAGCTAGAATTTTTTTCATATTTTGCTCCTTAATTTTTTGAAATTTGGCGACCTAAAACGTAATAGGTCTCTTTGCCCGCGACCTTTTGTAGCTTGAGCTTAAATTTTTCCGACCAAGAGCGGATAATCTCCTCCGCAGCGGTCTTGCGCTCCTCATTTGTAGCGTCGTTTTTGATCTTAAAATATGGGTTTGAATTCGACATCGCCACATGCGCACCGTAAATTTTAAGCTTATCGTTCAACCCCACGATGCGATCGAGCTCGTTATCCTCAAAATCGCACTTCGATAAAATTCCTCGCAGCTGCGCGACCGTCGCGTCGTTTACGCTATATCCTAGCGCTAGCAAAATTCCATCTTCACTCATTCTCATCCTTTCAAAAAAATTTATTTGTTCGCTTGTGAAATCAAAACGCCTTCGATTATGCTTTTTATATCGCCGTCTAAAATCGCATCGGTTTGGCTATACGCCTCGCCGCTGCGGTTGTCCTTAACCTGCTGATACGGGAAAAGCACGTAGGAGCGGATCTGATGCCCCCAGCCTATCTCGCTTTTAGGCACGTTTTCGTCCTTTTCGCGCTGTTTCATCAGCTCAAGCTCGTAAAGGCGCGACTTTAGCACCTTCATCGCCGTTTCTTTGTTTTTGTGCTGGCTTCTGTCGTTTTGGCAGTTTACTACGATGCCCGTCGGGATGTGCGTGATACGCACGGCGCTTTCGGTTTTATTGATATGCTGCCCGCCTGCGCCGCTTGCGCGAAACACATCGACACGAATATCCTTCTCTTCGATATTTATCTCGATATCATCATTTAGCTCGGGGCTTACCATCACGCTTGAAAAGCTTGTGTGTCTGCGCCCCGCACTATCGAATGGGCTAACGCGCACCAAGCGGTGGATGCCGTTTTCGGCTTTTAGATATCCGTAGGCGTTCTCGCCGCGCACGATGAAGCTGACATCTTTAAGACCTGCTTCCTCGCCCTCTTGAAAGTCCAAAACTTCTATCTTAAAGCCCTCTCGCTCGCAAAAGCGCAGATACATGCGGTAAAGCATACTCGCCCAGTCGTTACTCTCCGTACCGCCCGCGCCCGGATGGATACTGACGATAGCGTTTTTATCGTCATTTTCGCCGCTAAGCATCATAGAAATTTCTAAATTTATGATCTTGTCCTCTAGCTCGTCCGCTTCGGCAAAAAGCGAGTTTATCGTCTCTTCGTCGTTTTCCGAGTTTGCCAGCTCATATAAGCCCTTCGCGTCATCTACGGCATTTTTAGCATTTAGAAATTTATTTAAGATATTTGAAATTTTAGTTTTTTCCTTGCCGATGGCGCCTGCTTTTGCGACGTCCTGCCAGAGATTTTGATCATTTTCAAGCTCCTCGATCTCTTTTAGGCGCGCTTTGATGTTCTCCGGTTTTACGACGCCTGCAATATTTTCGACTTTAGTATTTAGGGTTTTTAAAAGTTCCGTGTATTCGTAATTATCCAAAATTTAAGACCTTTTTATGCTTTTGGCGTGATTATAACATATTTTGGATTAAGGTTGTTTATAAAATTTTATTTAAGGCGGGCATTATTAAGCATTTATCTATTAGGGATATCAAAACCTGCTTAATATTACCGTGATTAATCAGTTTAAGCTCCGTAGAGAGATCGGGCAAAGGGTCGTTCAGTAGCAGTTTTAGCTTTGCTTCTTCTAGCTTCAACTTTTTGCAATCGGCTTTTTTGTCTTCAAGCATAGACACCACTAGTCTTAGCTTCTCTTTTGTCATTTCGCTTTGCACGAAAGTACCTTATACACGATAATGGAACATAAAAAAGCCGCAATGGAGCAGGCAAAATACGCCCAAATTTCTCCGATAGTTTTTTCAAGAAGCGCGTGCAGCCCCAGCAAAAAGAAAACTAAGCCTATAATGCAAATTACGCCCGTAATTATGTTTAGTAAAACCGAGTTGGCGCTCTTTAAAAAAGAGCGCCTAATATCGCTAGCTTGAGCGTCTACGAGCTCTACTACCGAAACTATAAATTCAGATATGCCGGCCATTATTTTTTCAGCAACCAAGCGAGCAAAAACCCGACGCCCGCAGCGATAGCAACGCTTTTTATCGGGTCTTGTTTTATCGTATCATTTACGCTTTCTATGCCGTCTTTGCCTTTAAGCCTTAGATCATCTATATATTTTTTGATCTCATTGCTATTTAGCTGATCTAGAATTTTATCTTTAGCAGACTCCGCACGCTCTGCGCCTATGTTTTTGATAGACTTCATAATCTCTTTAAAATCCGCTTTTAAAGAGTCGATATCTTTTTTCAAAGAATCTAAATTTGTCTCTTGAGTAGCCATTTTCGCTCCTTTTGAAGTTTATTTTAGAGCTAAAGCTCGTGGTAGATTTTAGTACTTATTGATTAACGCTCGCTAAATAGACCACCCTTTCGCGCTTAATTTATACCTTTAATATTTTTTGATATAATTACCAACCTTAATATTTTATATTGAAAAGAGAGAACAATGCAGATCATTAGAAGCGTAGAGGAGCTAAAAAGCTTCAGAGCGACGACAAGCGGCAGCGTGGGCTTCGTACCTACGATGGGAGCTTTGCACGCGGGGCATGCGAGCCTCATAAAAAGAGCGCGGAACGAAAACGACATCGTAATCGTCTCCGCATTCCTCAATCCGGCGCAGTTTTTGCCCGGCGAGGATCTAAATAGCTACCCAAAAAACGAAGCGGGCGATATTAAAATTTGCGAAAGCCTCGATGTAAACGCGCTTTTTATCCCGAGCGCGGATGAAATTTACGGCACGGAGGAGCCAGCGATCATAGCGCCTAAGCCGATAAGTGAAATTTTGGAAGGTAAAACGCGCCCCGGGCACTTCGACGGCGTACTTAAGGTGCTAAATAAGCTTTTTAATCTAACTCGTCCTAGCAACGTTTATATGGGCAAAAAGGACACCCAGCAGCTTTTCATCGTGCAGAAGATGGTAAAGAGCTTTTTTATGCCTATAAGTATCATCCCTTGTGAGATCGTGCGCGAGAGCGATGGGCTCGCGCTTAGCTCGCGCAACGCCTATTTGGATGAGGAGGGAAAGCTTATGGCGCTTAAGCTTTCGCGCTCCTTGCTAAACGCCAGCTCGCTTATTAAAAAAGGCGAGATCAGCCTAAATATCATCCGCGAAAAGATGCTTAGCGTGCTTGAGCCGCTGGCAGTCGATTATATAGCGTTCGTGGATTATAAATTTAATGAAATTTCACAGATCAAGCAAGGCGATACGATAATCCTGCTTGCCGCAAAGGTCGGCACAACCCGCCTGATCGATAATATCTGGCTGTAAAATGGCAAAACTCCATCTCGTTTCTCTAGGCTGCAATAAGAATTTAGTTGATTCCGAGATCATGCTTGGGCGCTTGCAAAACTACGAGCTCACGGATGAGCCTGCGAGTGCGGACGTAATGATCGTAAATACCTGCGGTTTCATAGCAAGCGCCAAGCAGGAGAGTATCCGCACGATTTTGAAACTTAGCGAGCAGAAAAAAAGCGGCGCGCTGCTGGTCGTCACGGGCTGTCTGATGCAGCGCTACAAGGATGAGCTCATGCGCGAGCTGCCCGAGGTCGATATTTTCAGCGGCGTTGGCGACTACGATAAAATCGATGAGATGATTTTAAAAAAGCAGAATTTATTCAGCCCGCAAACCTATCTGCAAAGTTCCACGCTTACCTCTTCGCGCGTGATAACGGGCTCAAACTACCACGCCTACATCAAAATTTCAGAGGGCTGTAATCAAAAATGCTCTTTCTGCGCCATTCCGAGCTTCAAAGGTCGCCTAAAAAGCCGCAGTATCGAGGACATCGAAGCGGAGGTACGCAGTTTGGTAGCGCGCGGATTTTACGATTTTAGCTTTATAGCGCAAGATTCCAGCAGCTTCGGTCGCGATCTAAGACGCGGCAACAAGGGCAGATCAAATTTTAAAGGCTCCGAAGGCGAGTTAAATTTTACGGGCTTTCGCGACGGGCAGAATTCCGATGGCTCAAGCGGCAGCGCGGGAGATAAGATTTCCGCTCAAAGTGGGCTCGCCTGCGGTAAGGGCTCTGGCGGCGAGAGTGCAGACGACGAAAGAGTCCACGAGCAGGATATAGATCTAGTCGCACTGATAAAACGCATCGAAAAAATTAGAGGCGTCAAGGTAGCGCGCGTGCTGTATCTCTACCCTACCAGCACCGACGAGCGACTCATCCGCACGATCGTGGACTCACCCGTTTTCGCAAATTACTTCGACATGCCGATTCAGCACATAAACGACAAAATGCTAAGCCTGATGAAGCGCGGCGCGAGCGCGGCGCGGATCAAAGAGCTTTTAAATTTAATGCGAAGTGCGCCGGGCGCATTTTTACGAACGGGCGTCATCGTCGGACACCCAGGCGAGGGTGAAGCTGAATTTGACGAGCTTTGCGCGTTTTTCCAGGAGTTTAAATTTGACCGCGTTTCGGCGTTTGCATATTCGAAAGAGGAGGACACGCTCTCGTATGAAATGGAGCAGGTGCCCGCTAAAATCATCTCAAAGCGCCTAAGTAAAATCGAAAAGATCACTCGCGCCGCGATCGAGGCGAGCTTCGCGCAGGAGCTAGGGCAAAAATTTATCGTCTCGCTTGAGGGCGAAAGCAGCGAGGGCGAAATGTTTTATGCCGCAAAAAAGGCACTCTGGGACAAGGACATCGACGGCGAAATTTTGATCAACGAAAGCGACGTGGAGCAGCTAGAGACCGGCGGTCGCTACTGGTGTGAGATCACACAGGTGGCGGGCAGCCAGGCGCTGGGTAAGATCACGGCAAAGGCGTAAAATGCTAAGCGCGCCCGTTTTACGCAAGCTAAAATCGGGTCGAAATCTGCTTGCATTTTCGCACGGCGTCGATAGCACGGCGCTTTTTTACCTTCTGGACGAGGCTGGCGTGAAATTTGACCTTGCGATCGTGGACTATAACGTCCGCTCGCAGAGCAAGGACGAAGTCGATTCGGCGCAGCAGCTCGCAGCCAAATTTAACAAACAAATCTACGTAAAAAGCGTGCGACTGGGCGCGTCAAATTTCGAGCACGAGGCGCGTGCGGCCAGATACGAGTTTTTCGCCGAGATTTGCCGCGAGCGGGGCTATGAAAATTTGATCTTGGCGCATCAGTTTGATGATAAATTCGAGTGGTTTTTGATGCAGCTTGGGCGTGGCGCGGGGCTTAGCGAGCTGCTAGGCATGCAAGAGCTTGAGCCCCGCGATGACTACGTGATCGCTCGTCCGCTTCTAGGCGTGCGAAAGTGCGAGCTGGAGCGGTTTTTGCAGGGGCGAAATCTAAAATACTTCACCGACGAGACGAATTTAACGGCCCGGTTTAAACGCGGATTTGTTCGCGCGAAATTTAGCGAGCCGTTTTTAAACGAATACTTTGGCGGTGTGAAAAAAAGCTTTGAGTTTTTGGCGGCTGACGCGTTAAGCTTAACTCCCGAGATTTCTAATCCTGCGCCTAAAATTTACCTCGTAAAACGCGGTACAAACGAGATTCGCGGCGTGGGTCTTACCTGCAAGAGGCTAGGACTCGTGCTAAGCTCGGCACAGCGAAACGAATGCGCTCGCTGCCTAGAAAACGGCGCCGACTGCGTGCTCGGCGGCAAGGTAGCCATCGGAGCTGGCAAAAATTTTATTTTTGTGACGCCATATATCAAAGCGACGATGGAAAAGAAATTTAAAGAAGCGTGCCGCACCTTAAAAATCCCGCCGATAAACCGCGGATTTTTGTTTGCTTCGGGCGCGGATCTTGCGCTATTTAAGGAGCTTTTGTGAGCGTTTATTTTACCTCCGATCTGCACTTCGGTCACGAGCTGGTGCTGAAAAAATATCCGAATTTTAGAAAAGGCGCGAACGTGGCTGAGATGGATGAAAATCTCATCGCCACTTGGAATGCGCTCGTTACGCCCGAGGATCTCGTCTATAATCTTGGCGACGTGTCCTTTCACAAGGATTTTGCGCACACTTGCGAGTTACTTGGCAGGCTAAACGGGCGACATTTTTTAGTGCTCGGCAACCACGATGGGCGCATCGCTGCGATGAAAAACGAGCTGTTAAGCCAGCACAAGGCGGACGGTAATTTTATGTTTGAGCAGATCGTGGGCTACGCCTTTGTGCGCCTATCGCATAAGAGAGCGGCTCTATCTCACTACCCGATGATCGAGTGGGCAAACTGCCATTATGGCGCGCTGATGCTCTACGGTCACCTGCACGCAGATATGGCTGAAGTTTCGGGCAGGGCGCTAAACGTGGGCTTTGATCTGCACGGCAAAATTTTAAGCGAGGATGAGGTGTGGTCGTATCTGAAAGATATCCCGCCCAAGGCTCATCACGCAAGTGAGCTAGAGGGCATTAGCGAGAACGACGACGTGGAGCAAAGGCGGGCTTTGATAGAAAATTTTTTACGCAAAATTAATCGTGATTCGTGAAAAAGATAAAATTTACGGCGTAAGACGGACCTTTTGCGGCAAAAAAGCTTAAATTTAAGCAAGCCGTCTAAATACGGATTGATTTTACCTAGTCAAAATTCCATTATGTAACGCGAGATAAAATTTAATAAAATGCGGCGCAAACAGGCAACTAAATCGTATCAAGCAAGCGCAATTGCAAAGATAAAATTTTAAAATTCCGCCTCGGTGCGGAGCGAAATATTTGATCTAGCGGGCTTCCAGCATCGCGATTTTGTTGATGTAATCGGCGAAATTTAGATTTATCAGATTTGTTTTGATGAAGATACGCGTGAAAATCACGTAGCCGATCTCGTTGCTAAGTGTGCCGTCTGAGTAGATGAAAACATTAGTGAGAAACTCGCTATTTTCGGATTTATAGAAGGTCTCGATCTGAAAATTTAAAAGCTCGTAAAATAGCTCGTCAGTATCGCTCATCGCTGCCTGCATCTCCTCGTCGATACGCATTATATCGGCGTAGAGCACGCGTTCTTGGTTGGCAACGACGAAACATGCGCGGTTATTAAATTTCAGCGCGAACATCGCCATATTTTCAAAATCGCTTTGATTTTTTAACAAGAAGTATAAAATTTTAAATAAACTAGCGTGCGAGCTAAATTCTATTCCAAAAGTCTCATCCGCCGCCTGTGCACTTGCGCGAGGAAATTCCACTATGAAACTATCATCGACTTTTTGATAAATACTATTTTCTTTAATCATATAATCTTCGTTAAAATGCACCCTTTGATTTTCGTCGTCTATCAACACACAAGAGATTAAATTTTTATCACTCAGATCCGCAAAGCCTGCCAGCGAGGTAGCCAGATCGTTTTCTTGCGCGATGGGAAAGCGATCGGATTTCTCATCCAAAATTCTTTTACCAAAGCCCAATTTTCTATAAAAAAACTCGCATGCGTCAGCACTTTTAGCGACGCCGAGGAATGATTTTGCTTTAAATAGTGCCATTTTTTCTCCTAAAATTGCAATTATATCGAAACACTATTATTTCAAACTAAAATTTAACGTCCTTCTCGGCGCTTGCAAAAAGCAGTTGCCTAATCGCCTCTTTGCCCTTTTCAAGGTCAAGTCCTTCTAAATTTAGCGGCGCGCTGAGGCTGTAATTTATGCGCGAAAAGGGCTTTGGCAATACCATCTCGTCCCAGCTATGAAATTTCCAAAAACTGCTCGCTTCGTAATTTAGCGCGTAAATACCTAGGCTTAGCCGCTGCGCAAGGATCACGGCACCGTCGGCGACGCTGTGAAGCGGGCCGCGCGGGCCGTCGGGAGTGATGATGACGTCGGTGCCGTTTTTTATCTCTTTGATCGCACCCATAAGGGCTCGCGCGCCGCCCTTAAAGCTACTGCCGCGGATCGCGCCGATACCGAAATGCGAGATCACGCGCGTGATGATCTCGCCGTCTTTGTGATCGCTGATGATAACCTTGGCGCGCCTTTTGCTGCCGAAATCCCGCAGCCACCAGCGCCTATAAGCAAAGCTCATCATCGCTAGCCTTCCGTGCCAAAACACGACGATGCAGGGCTTTTCGGGCAGCTTAGCGGGGGTAAATTTAACCCTGCACGTTAAAAAAATACACCAAATCAGGATAAAAATGAGATATTCGGCGATGCGGAAAAACAGCCGCTTTTTAAGCGATAACTTTTCCATAAAGCGCCATTCTGGCGGTCTTTTCGACACGTACTCTGCGCGTTTTGCCTAGTAGCTCCTCGCCGCCTTGCGCGCAGATTAGAAAATTTGAAAAGCTTCTACCGCACGCGGTACCGCCCTCTCGCAGCTCCTCGAAATACACGTCGAAAATTTTATCTTTTTGCGCTCCTGCGATCTCGTCTAAAATTTTAGCGTGAGCGCTTTGTAGCCTGCTTAGCCTTTCGCTTGAAATTTCATCATCCAGCGGCTTTAAATTTGCTGCCGGCGTGAGCGGTCTCGGGCTAAATTTAAAGGAAAAAACCTGCTCGAATCTCACCGCTTCTAACACCTCCATCGTCTCGGCAAAATCCTCCTCGCTCTCGCTTGGATAGCCCACGATGATGTCGGTGCTGATCGCTACGCCCGAGCAGCTTTGGCGCAGTTTAAGCGCGCGGTCCAGATACCACTGCTTGGTATATCCGCGCTTCATATCGCGCAAAACCTTGCTGGAGCCGCTTTGCAGTGGCATATGTATCGATTTACAAATTTTAGGATTATTGCAAAAAATGTCTAAAAATTTATCGTCCATATGCAGCGGATGCGGGCTAGTAAAGCGGATGCGCTCGATGCCCTCTATCTCGCTAAGCCGCACGAGCAGGTCGCTGAAGTCGATTTTTTCGTGCGCGCTAGAAAAGCGCTTGCCATAATTATTGACGTTTTGTCCGAGCAAAAATATCTCTTTGGCGCCGCGAGCGGCGGATCTTTCGGCTTCGCGCAAGATGATTTGAGCGGGGATTGAAATTTCATCGCCTCTAGTCTGCGGCACGATGCAGTAGGAGCACTTTTTGTCGCAACCGATCATTATGTTTATGAAGGATTTATATGGAGAGCTCGCAAAATCGCCGAAGGCAAACTCGCTCTCGTCGTAGTTTATGTCCGTGCTGATAAATTTTGGCGTACGTACGGCTTGCGAAATTTTAGATACGTTTCTGGCGCCGAGTACGAAATCCACGAATGGTGCGCGCTTAAAAATCTCTCCGCCCAGATGGCTTGCGGTGCAGCCGCAAACGCCGATTTTAGAGCCTCTTTTTCGCGCTTTATCAAAAGCTCCGATCTCGCTGAAAAGCTTATGCACTGGCTTTTCGCGCACGGAACATGTGTTTATTAAAATCAGATCGGCAATGCTAATGTTATCGGTAATCTCGTAATCTTGCTCTTTTAGCTGCGCGATAATATGCTCGCTATCGCGCACGTTCATCGCACAACCTAGGGTCTGGATGAAGAGGAGTTTACTCAAAGGATATGTACCTCGTACATATACTCGTTTTCGTTCAGCCCGTATCGCACTATGCGCTGATACACGCTAAAACCCTTAGTATCGAAAAAATCCACCAAAGCGGCTAAATCTTTTTGAGAATTTTCTCTATCCAGATAAAATATTTTTTGTCCGCTCTTTTCTACTTGGGCTTGCAAATCCTCGATCTTAACGCTTTTTGGCTTAGAGGCAAGCTCCGTTCTGGCAAGTTTTAGCTGCATGATCTATCCTTTCATTTATGTTTTAAACCCGCGAGTTTAGCGAAATTTAGATAATAATTCGTTTAAATAAAAATAAAGTCAAAATTCCATATAATACCGCACTTCAAAATTTAAAATCCAAATTTAGTAGCACGAAATCAAATCTTAAGGAAAATTTATGGAAAAAATCACCGACATCATCGAGTCGATTGCAAATGAAAAGGGGCTTGAGCCCGCGGACGTCAAAGAGCGCGTCAAAACGGCGTTCATCCAGACCGCAAAAAGACTTTTCGGCGAGGAGTATCTCTACGACAGCGAAGTCGATCCGCAGACCAAACGCGTCAAGCTCTACCAAAAGGTCCACGTCGTCGCAGATGATGATGAGCGGCTCGATGATCACAACTTCATCGCGCTGAGCGAAGCCAAAAAAATAGGCGAAAACGCAGAGATCGGCGATGAGTTAAGCTACGAAATAAATATCGAAAACCTCGGTCGCACGGCTTCCGGCGTGCTGGCTAGAGAGCTAAATTTTCATATCCAGCGACTGCTCGAAGAGAAAATTTTTGAAAACTATAAAAGCAAGGTAGGCACTCTCACCCACGGCACGGTCACTAAGATCGATCACGACGGCACGACCTACGTAGAGATCGAGGATACGAAGGCTTTCATGCCACTTAAAAACCGCATCAAGGGCGAGAATTTCAAAGTGGGCGACGTGCTGCAAGCCGTCATCAAAAACGTAGCGATCGACAAATCTCACGGCATCAGGCTAGAACTTTCGCGCACCAGCCCGAAATTTCTAGAAGCCCTACTCGCCGCCGAAGTCCCAGAGATCAAAGACGGCAGCGTCATCATCCAAGCCTGCGCCAGAATCCCCGGCAGGCGAGCCAAGATCGCGCTTAGCGCCGTCTCGCCAAACGTCGATCCGGTAGGCGCCACCGTCGGCAAAGGAGGCGCTCGCATCGACGCGGTAAGTAGATTTTTAAGCAAAAATTTGCAAGACGGAAGCGGCGGCGAGAGCATCGACGCGTTTGAATACTCCGCAAGCCCCGAAATTTTGATCACTCGTGCGATGGCGCCCGCGATCGTAAACTCGGTCAAAATAGCGCAGGACGGCAAGGCGATCGTCTATGTAAACCCCGATCAAAAAAGTAAAGCGATCGGCAAAAACGGCCTAAATATCCGACTCGCCTCGATGCTGTGCGGCTGCGAGATCGAGCTTATCGAAACTGGCTCGGCGAGTGAGAAAAAGGTATCCAAGGAAGAAGGTCTTAAAAATCTCGAAGCGCTTTTCGGCGAGCTGTAAAAGCTCGCGCGCCTCGCTTTTTGAAATTTTGTAAGTTACGCTTTTTATAAAATTTTATTCTTTTGGGATTTTACGAATTGTAAATTTCGTGTTTTGAAAATTCTGCAGCAAGGCGGAATTTTGTTTTGCGTGTAGAATGTGCAAAATTTGAAGCTAGCGGTAATTTTGCGAATTCGGTAGCTAGCGAAATTTGTAAATTTGACGCTCTGCGGAATTCTAATATAAAATTTTATCGAGCGCGGAATTTTAAAATTTAGCGTCAAAGCAAATTCTGACCGAAATTTTACGGCACGGAATTTTAAGATCAAATTTTATTCATGTGCGGATTTAAATTGACGCGATATTTTAAATTTACACGGCGCGCAAAATTCCAACCCAAGCTAGGTCGTGCCTATCACTCGTATAAAATTTCAACGCCGCCGTAGTGCCAAAATGCTTTCGGCGCGAGGTATTCGCCGCCCAGGACGGCTAAGCTTAGCTTAAAATACTGCGGCGAAAATTCCGTGATTTTTGAAATTTCCTGCTCAAGTAGCGTCGTGCAGTAGAGGTTCGCTTCGCCGCGAGGTCTTAGCGTAAAACCCTCGCCGACGCGCTTAAGTAAAGAGGCGGCTAGGCGCGCCTTTTGCTCCTCACTTAAAAAATTTATCCGCGCCGCGCCGAAGTCTCGCGCATGCGCCAAAAACTCCTGCATCGAAACAGCTGCGACGCCGTCTCGCTCGCCCTCGCCCGTTACGGCGTGCACTACCAAAAGCGGGCGTTCCCGCACGATCATGCCTACGTGCGAGTATTTAAAATTCGTTGCGGTTGCGATTATGCGGCTGTCGGTGACGTCGCCCATGCGAAAGACGAGATCGCCCGTGCGTAGATTTGATAAAATTTCATCCGGCACCCACAGCGGCTCTTTTGCCGTAGGCGCGCGCGTGAGCGTCCAAAGCTCGCCGAGCCCGCCTAGAGCGAAGATCAGACAAACTAGAAGCTTTTTGGCTAAAGCGCAACCTTCCATTTGCCGTCTTTTTTGACGAGTTTAACGCTCTCGGTGCGGTTTGTGCCGTTTTTAAAAGACACGGCGACTTTCACGAGCGCCGATTTCTCGTCGCTATTTTGCAGTTCGCCCGAGATGCTCTTTAGCCCGCCGCGCTTGGAGGCCTCCTCCTTGCCGGCACCCGCCATTTGCATCAGTTTGCCGTTTATCATCTGCATAGAG
>ERZ773003.685-NODE-685-length-23549-cov-311.534051_pt1 | contig 23549 bp, 24 predicted proteins | sample MGYA00580668_ERZ773003 | MGnify/ENA primary metagenome ERZ773003 (study PRJEB29015, sample SAMEA2738002) | human oral metagenome | biome: human oral; feature: human-associated habitat; material: dental | place: China | collected 2126 ... | reverse complement strand
AACCGAAATGGGTAACGCAATAAAATCACGAATCCTTCTAGTTGAAGACGAGCCCACTCTGCGCGCTGGCACCGAGCAATTCCTCCGCCAGCGCGGTTTTACGGTGGTGACGGCGACCAGCGGCGAGGAAGCTTTGGAATTGTTTGCCGGGGCGGACGTGATAGTTCTGGACATCATGCTGCCGGGGATGAGCGGTATTGAGGTGTTGCGGCGGATTCGCCAGACCAGCGACGTGCCGGTGCTGATGCTGACAGCGCTGCATGATGAGCCGACGCAAATTGCCAGCTTTGACGAGCTGGCGGATGATTATATGAGCAAGCCGTTCTCGCTGGTGATTTTGGAGAAGCGCATCAGGGCACTTCTTCGCCGACAGCAGTCTGTCAAAAAAACCTTGTGGCGCCATGGCCTGGCGTCGGTGGATTTTATGGCTTATCAGGGATTTTATGATGATACTGACGCGCATCTCAAGCCCAAAGAAGTGCAGCTGCTCAAGCTGCTGGTGGATAATCCAAACATGGTCTGGAGCCGGCAGGCTATCATCGATAAGTTATGGCTTGATGACGAGGTGCCGTTCGACCGGGTGATTGACGTCTATATCAAAAACCTGCGCAAGAAATTGCACCTAGATTGCATCATCACGGTGAAGGGAGTGGGCTACCGCTATGAAGAATCTTAAATTATTCCCCAAGACGTTTTTGGTATCAATCGGCTTATTCGCGGCGTTGATCATCCTGGTACATGCGCTGGTTTACACCTTGATGCCGCAATTTTATCTGCAGCAAAAAGAGCGCGAGGCGGCGGATAATCTAACGGCATTCGTGGCTGAACTACGCGGTAAATCAACTGAGGAAATGCGTCGTCTCAGCCAGGAGTTCGCTCAGGTGAAAAATGTCAATATCACGCTGACAATTGATGGGCGCGACCAGTATTTTAAAGGTTTTCAGTCGATCAACATCGTGACGGATAGCGGTAAATCGGTCGATACTAGCGTGGTGAAAATCGCTGATGGACAAACGGTCGATCCGCGCTCGGTGATTTTGCGGCAGGGTAGTGTGGCGAATGGCCAAGGCCAAACGGTCGCCGTCAAGCTGTTGGCCGACGTGGCGCCCGTTACTCAGGCCAAGCTCGCCACCTTGCATGTATTGCCCTATACCATGCTCGGCTCGCTATTGGTGGCGCTCGTGTTTTCCTACATCTACAGCCGTTTTGTGACGCGGCCGATTCGCCAGATGGCGACGGTGACCACGACCATGCAGCGGCTGGAAAAGGACGCGCGCTACCCGGTAAATAGCAGTGATGAAATTGGCGTACTGGGGCGAAATATTAATGAGCTGTACCAAAACTTGTGGCAAACGATTCGCTCGCTGGAGTATGAGAATAAGCGGATCACGCAGCTGCAGAAAGAGAAAATCGCCTTCCTTCGCGCGGCCTCGCACGAGTTAAAAACGCCCTTGGCGGCGCTACGGATCATGCTTGAGAACATGCAGTTGAATATCGGCGAATATAAAAATCGCGATCAGTACCTGGCGGAATCAGTGGCACAGGTTGACCGCTTGGCGGCGATGGTGAATGATGTTTTGCGTTCTGGCAGTGTCGCCGAGCAGGCTCTGCGCCAAGAAAAGCGGCTGAGGGTTGATCAGCTGATCGCCGAGGTGGTTGATGATTATATGTTGCTGGCAAAAACGTGCGGCATGACTTTCGAGGTTGACGCACGTCCGGCTACTATTCGTGCCAACCGCGACATGATGCGCCACGTCGTCTCGAACCTGGTGTCAAACGCGGTGCGCCATGGCGACGCGGGGAGCGTAATAAAAATTACCTGCGACCAGCATGAACTAGCCATCGAAAACGCCTGCAAACCGCTCACCAAGCAGCAACTCCAGCATGTTTTTGACCCGTTTTATCGTACGTCTGACGGCGCGAAACAACACGCCGACAGCAGCGGCATCGGCCTCTACACCGTGAAAATGATACTCGACGCCAAAGGTCTGGACTATAACTTCACACCACACGGGCGGGGAATGCGGTTTGTGGTGAGGTTATAATTTTACTTGTTTATCGTAATTTATAACCACCACGCCCTGCCGCATTAAAAACTCGCGTGCCTCATCGTCCAACCTGCAATTCACAAAGCGCGATCGTGCTGCTAATTCGCCGCTACCATAAACAAATTGTGTTTCCTCGTCGTATTCCATGCCGCGAAAGTCGCAGCCCTCTGCCTCAATAATAGCTTTCATGTCGCAAAAATCCACATTTCGAACCGACGAATTGGTAAAATAAATCGGCTGTCCGTAAATATGCTTTGCGCCGTCCAGATTGCAATTTTCAAATGCGAAAAATCCCATGACAAACTGACCAAAATCAACGTCAGAAAAATCCTCATCAACAAACCGCACAATCTCGCCGTCTGGAATGGTAGGGTAGCGCTCGCGCTGGTAAGCTGGCAAATCATTGGCGCGAATAGCAGCGGCAATGTTATCAGTAAATCTCATAATAATACAAGGATAGAGCAGTTTTTGGTTTATGCCAAAGGCAAGGGCAGACATGCTTAGGTCTGCGAAGCAGTGACTAGATTAGACTAGCCCTGATCCTGGCGGGGCACATCCTGCCAGCCACGGTTCTGAGGGATATCTGCGAGCGTGCCGTCGGCGTTGTAGACCGCTGTCGCATGCCCGATAGAGCCATCCCCAGTGGGTCCGTGCTGGTTGTAGTAGTATCCGCCCGGAACGTTGGGATCGTTGGTCGAGTTGACGGTGTGGGAGGTCCCATCCGGGTCGAGCCAACGCTCACCATCCTGGTAGCCGCTCATGGACTACACCTTTCTACTAGTGCCTGCTCAATGCGCAGAATTACGCAAAAAGCTGATATATATATCAATAATAGAACCCGCTGTCAAGCAATTTTACGAAAATTGCAGCAAAATGTATTATTAGTCCATGGACTTAATCTACGCGACGACTAATAAACACAAATTTGCTGGCGCTAAACAGGCGCTGGCAGGAACGGACATCAACTTGATCGCGCCAGACGAAACCTTGCCTGATGTGCCAGAAATCCAATCCGACGATCAACAAGCCGTCTCTGTCGATAAAGCGCTAAAATATTACGATCTACTTAAGCGTCCGCTGGTGGTAATGGATTCAGGTCTGTTCATCAACGAGCTGGGCGGCTTTCCCGGCGTTTACACCAAATACGCGCTCGACACCATCGGTATTGACAGGATAATTCAGCTGCTCGGCGCCGCCGCTCGGGCGTACACGCAGCGCACGATTACTTACTTTGATGGCGGTGAACCGCGGACATTCACCCTGAAAATCCACGGTACACTGTTGAAAAATCCGCGCGGCAACAATGGACACAATTACGACAAATATTTCTTGCCAGAGAATAAAAACAAAACGCTCGCTGAAATGACTGATGAAGAGAAAGCGGAATTAACAGCAGTGGTTTGGCAAGAGTTGGCGGCGCGGCTGTCTGTGCTAAAATTAAACCATGAATGAATTCATTTTAGTAGCAGTGAAATTATTGATTGGCTTTTTCGCGCTGACGATAATCATCAACGTTTCCGGAAAAGGTAACTTGTCGCCATCATCTGCCAGCGATCAAGTGCAGAGTTATGTACTGGGCGGTATCATTGGAGGCGTCATTTATAACAATAGTATTCAGATTTTGGAATACGTCGGTATTTTGTGCATATGGTGCGCGCTGGTGCTGACATTGAAATGGGTAAAGCAGTATAACGTGAGAGCAAAGCAGCTGATAGACGGCAAGGCGTTGATAATCATTGATAATGGAAAAATCAACATTGAAAATTGCAAAAAAGTTGGCTTGAGCGCTCATGATGTATCGTTCAAGCTGCGAACTCATCATATCTATTCAACGAGAAAAGTGAAAAGAGCCGTGGTGGAACAAGACGGCGAATTAATCATTACCCACGAAGGAGAAGAAAACCCGAAATTCCCATTGATAACAGACGGGCAGCTGCAAACTGATATTTTGCAGGTAATTGGCGAGGATGAAAAATGGCTGCTGAAAGAAATGAAAAAGCAGGGGCTGAAGTCTTATAGCGATGTATTTTTGGGAGAGTATGTTGATGGTAAGCTGAATTTGACGGCTTATTGATAATAATATTTACGCTATCAATTGCTGAGTGGGAGTATGCCACGGCATAGTAGACACAATCACCATCCCGCCTATTCGTGCTACAATTAAATCATGAAGATTGTTGATGACTCGACCCAACAGTGCGACAGCAAATCATCGATATCATCGCCGGAGTCGTCCGTGAGTGAATATGTCTTTGACCGAGAGAAGTGGCAGAGCTTAACGATATTCGAGCAAATGGGCAACATCGGATCAGAGGTCGGACGAGCGTTTGCCGCCCGGCGCCGCGGCGATACGGCTGCGATGACTAGCGCCTGGCGGCGCGGCTTGGATTTATTGGACGCCACCGCCGAGCAGCTCGCCCGCCAAAAATCGCCAAAACTCCGCGAAGTCCTGTGCGCCCGCGAACTATTCGCCGGCATGGAGGATGAATCGTTGGAGGATTACTTTATGTGGTTTGCGGTGGCGGCGCGGAGGGATAGATAATAAAACGTATGAAAATCATCACCAAAAAATCCTACCCTGATTTATTCGAAAAAGTCCTAGCGGGCGAGAAGACATTTGATATGAGGGTAGCTGATTTTGATATCCAACCCGGTGATATCCTGGAGCAGATTGAGGTAAATTATAGCGGGACACCAACCGGCCGCAAAGTCCGTCATGTAGTCGGCGAAGTTTTACGCACTAAAGAAGTTGATTTTTGGAAGCAAGAAGATATTGATCAGTACGGCTATCAGGTGATGTCGCTTACCGAGCGGGTTGATTAGTACAAATTTTAGAAAGTTACTGCGATAAGGAGCAAAGATGACCAAATCCATCATCTGTAAAGATGTCTTCGGCAATCAATACACCGTTCCCGTCGACGAACTAAATATCCGTGTTGGCGTCTACGCGGTAATTATTGAAAATGGCAAGATTTTATTAACGCGGCAATGGGACGGTTACAGCCTAATTGGCGGCGGTGTCGAGAAGGGTGAAACAATTGAGGAATCAATTGTCCGCGAAGTTAAGGAAGAGACTGGACTAACCATCATGCCGGATAAAATTATTCACCAAGCAACTACTTTTTTCAAACGCAACGCCGAGGCGCAAGCTAACCAGTCAATCCAACTGTACTTTACCCACAGCCAGCTGCGCGGGCAAACCAATAATGACAACTTAACCGACAGCGAAAAAACCTACACCAACGGCACGCCGGAATGGGTTGATTTGGATAAAATTGACGGCATAAACTTCCGGCATAGCGTGAGTTTGAGGACGATTTTAGGGGCGTATCGGGAGACTACTAATGACAGATAAAGTATTGTGTAAGATATATCTAGGACGAATGAAAGCTTCTTACTTCTTTTTTCATATAAATCGCTCTTCACTCTGCCCAGTCTGGTTTGTATGCTGCTTCTGCTAAATAACAACAACGTCCATGAGGATCTCGTATGTCGTAACCTGCCTCCATATCATCATGCTGGCGAATTTCTATAAACTTATCATTTCTATATGGAGCGATAATACGCGTAAACTCAAACTCGTATCTGCCTGTTATTTCCTTTAATTCGTAGCTTTGGTCAAGAGGGTCAGAATAGTCTGTGGCAACAAGGATGAATGAACGTAGTGAATCGTGACCTGCGCTTTGGAATAAATAGAATTGGGTGTCCGGATACAATATGAAAAGCGTTGCAAATGATCGTATATACTCTGCGTCTTTGAGAACGGGAAAAGCATCGGTTATAAACTTTGGCAAGGATAATTTGATATTATTTTTCATAGTCTTAAATTATAGCTTGAATTTAGGAAATATGGACAGTTTTATGATCTGTCCAGGTCAATGACTCCAGAGTTTAAGCTCTGTCATCGCAGGTCGTTGCCTCCGGTGATATCCCACGAGTTGTCGACGATCGTCTGACCGCCTTCGTCCTCGGGAAGTCTCCAGAAAACAACGCTCTCCCCAGTGGGACCGCCTGTCGCTTTAACATGACCATGTCCGTCACCGGGAACATTGCCATTTCTGCCACCGTAGATCACGTTAGTCGTACCAGGAGAGCGGTACACTGTTGCACTTCTGCCGTCAAATCGCCCAGGCTCTCCAGTAGGGCTGTTAGATCGCCCCTGGCAGGACGGGCACTGAGACTTGCGGTGAATCACAACCGTACTGTGAGACAGAATCTGATACCTCAAGTCTGAGTCGAAATTGCACTCATACACCTGGGATCCAGTGGGAGCCTCACTTGGTGTTGTGACATAGTGCTGTCCGTTGGACAATCGCCTGATAATACAGTCGTCACCACACCTGATGTCTCCCTCGCTCATGATAACTCCTTCTGGAGCCGGGCAGAGAATCGCAATTCTCCGCGAAGTGGGACGTCTCAAGCCCGATTGACTCGGGCGAAACGCCAGCCTCTGTGATTGCAGAAGCTGATATATATATCAATAATAAGAACTGAAGTCAAGCAATCTTACAAAAATCGCAGCAAACCTATAGCAATCTCCCACCCGCCCATGCTAAAATAAAACCATAACCAACATCCGTGCGCTGCCATCAGCAAGGGGATGTTTGTAATCCGAAAGTAGGTGGGCAGATGACATAGCTTGCGATAAGCTAGTGTGCCAGCGCGGTGTTTTAGCCGCCTCCAAGTACTAATCTGCGGATTATTGCCTGCGGTTTTAAGAGGTGGCTCCCGCCAGATTAAAACCAACGTGGTACTTTTCGAAAAGTACCATGGTAGTTTCAAAGCTCTACTACAATGTGTTGATTAATCAACGGATTTCCATGTTACGCTCAAATCCAAAGGCGTCGCCGAAGAAAAAGACGTCAATCCTAGCATTATTGAAGAAGCCAAAGTCCGCTTTATCGCAGGCAGCGTCCTCAAAAAAGAACTGAAAAACACCAAATTCGAAAAGGACGCCGAACCAAAGAAAGACACCCCAGCGCCGAAGCCAGGGGCGTAAATAGCCATAAAACGCCAGGCCGTTCCGTATTCTGTCGGGGCGGCTTAGTTATTTTATTTCTTCCAATCAGGGCGGTTGGCGTGCAGCTTCTTGATGACGCCTTCTGTCAGGTCTTGCTCGTCGAAGCCTGCATAGGCCAGGGTTGTTAGCAATTGGATTTGCGTATCGACAATTTCAGACAGTAGTGCTTCTGGATTGACTTTTTGTTCTTTCCATTGGCGGCGCGGCAGTTCTCGGACAACTTCCCAAGCTTCCTCTTGGGTATGATAAGCGAATGCCAGGCAAGCTTTCCAGTTTCTCTCGAGAGGTTCCATATAGCCCTTATCGACTCGGGACTGTTGCGCTTTTAACACTTCCGAGAATAGAGATACGCTTTGTTCTGCGCCTATTCTATGCCACAATATCGCGCGCATGATACTCACGTATTGTAGGCGCTTTTTGAGTACAGCGCTCTCGCGCTCTGTTGTTAAGTTCTCGCTAAACAATCCAGACAGATTGTCGGTTACCAAGTGAAGGTAGCTAAATACTAAGCCAAAGTCATTTGCAGCTTTTGCCGCCCATCCTATTTCAGGATCTACGAAGCGGTATTTATCCTTAGACTCGTTATACCATTTTGCAGTTTCGTCAAGTACAGATGGCAGCGTATAATGCGAACCCTCTACAGTAAGCGGGGATTTCTTGAAAAGATTATTCCAAGTTATAAGCGAACCGTCTACGTATGATGAGTCGCCTGTCGCGATAGTTGCGTTAGGAATATCGGATGATGAAAGCGAGCCAAGTTTACCCGCATAAATAATCGTGGAGCAGTATTTTGCTAGCATTTCGACGACAGAATAAATGATATTGCCCCAGTAGCTAAACGCTACTCCGACAAAAACAACTTTTTGCCCGTTAATCATTTCTAGCTTCCACTTGATGTCATCATTGCCTTGCCATTCTCCAACACCTAGAACAAGTGCTTCGACATATCCTAGCAGTACAACATCGCAGTCTGGCATATCGGCTGGAAAGATGTTTCTTAAAGCTCTGGTAGTTTGCGCTTGAGTTGGCGTCTTTGAGGTAACTTTGTATCCGCACCTTTCATAAATCTTTTTATAGTGGCGTACGTAATCTTTTCCAGGAAACACATAGAGATATCCGGTGTCATCGATAATTTCGGCAGTTGGTCTTTTGTAATTAAACAGCTTATCGTTTTTCTCTGTATCAGAAATAGTTTTAGTCCTGTCATAGGCAGGGACGATACAGATTTTTTCTATATTAGTATCTCTAAACAGGCTATGTATTTCGCTCTTACAATATGTTAGAGTATCTTTTTCTGTCATGGTATGCTGTAGTTGATCCTTCATAATGATAAAATTGTAATATGGCAAGTATAGATAATCAACTCGTAGAACGGCTAGACGAAATATTGCGCGAGTACGAACCCTCAGAGAAAATATGCGCAGAACTTAGCAAAAGGACTATAATTATGTTTGCTGGACCTTTCGCTGTCGGAAAAACAACTCTCATGCAAAGTGTAGAGAAAGCCAACAATGATTGTTCGAGGATCAGAGGCTTTACGACGCGGCCTTGCCGGAGCTCTTCCGAGGAAGAAAACTATCGTTTCGTACCGCATAATGAAGAAAACCTCCAAGCGATTATAAGAAAAGCGGTCAATAGAGAACTGGTTCAAGGCATGGTGCATCCGACAACTCGGTTTGTATACGGTTCTGAATTAGCTGATTATGGAGATGGTACTACAGTTTTGCTAGATGCTGTCCCTAAGGCTGTTGAGGCAATCGAGCAGCTTCCTTTTAGAAACTCTCGCATTATAGAAGTTGTTGCCTCGCCAGATGTATGGCATTCTCGGGTAACTGCTCGCGGCGATCAGCACGACGAATCAGACATGCAGGCAAGAATTAAAGAGGCAAGACACAATCTAAAGTGGGCGCTAGGCAGGGATGATATAGTTTGGATTGACAATAGCGGAGATATAGAAGAAGCAACCAGCCGTACTCTCGACGTTATTCGCGGGCTTGCCGTGCCTTCTGATAGAGCAAGACTTATAGGAAAAGAATTGCTTCGTCAAATTAGCATGATGCAGATGGAGTAGGATTCTTGTAGTCTGGAGTATATAATCAAATACTATAAACCTACTAATCCATAAACAAAGGAAGACGACGTGAAAATTACTCCGCTAGATATAGTATCAGCGATTGCAATAGCTAGCATTGTTATCTCTGCGTATGCTGCCGCAAGAGTCAGCAAAGGGCAAAAGGCTAAGCAGGGGAAAGACACTAAAACTGAGAAGACAGAACCAAGCAGTCCCGCAGCAAGCACCAGCAAGCTTCGCGCTGAGCTGGACGACCTAAAGAAACGAGTCGCGACACTGGAGAAGAAGTAAGTAGATAATCTAAATATGTCATTATATATCAAGACATTTTGTCCTAAAGTATAATGAGTTATATCTTGCTGAGAGTTTAGTTAATGCTTTTTGGCGCAGGAATATAGGAATAACCTGTATCTTTTGCGTAGTAGGATAGATAGCATATATAGTCCCTACAAAAGAAATATTATACGTTGTTTATATAATACTCTAAAATTCTAACATCTCTTAGGACCATAAAACGTGTTCGATAAACCGAGTCATAATCAGATGATTCAAGTTTTTCTAGCGACTCTCTCATCTTTTTTAGTGCTTGTAATTTTGGCAGCCAAATATATTCAGTGCCTTCAGCTTTTTCTTTTTCAGTTAGGTTATTTGACTCCAGCTCGTCAACCTTTCTTGCCTCATAAACAAATGACAGCTGTCTGAAATTTTCCTGTGATTTATATTCAATAGCCGTTCCTAGCTCTTTGGTTATGTCGACAACACACCCCAGCTCTTCTTCGCACTCACGCCTAAACGCTTCTTGAGCTTCCTCGCCGCTATCAATGCCGCCACCAGGTAATTTGTATTCGTTCTTAGCTTTTTTATATATGACGGCTATTTCGCCTTTATCATTCAAAACAATTCCTCTAGACCCCAGCCGTATCGTAGTTTTATCTTTATGATAAACGGGAGATATGTTAAAATCCTCATCGGTTACCTTAACAATTTCCTTCAGGGCATCAGACTCTTCTATGTTAAAATTGGAGCTCATCTTTCTTCCTTCATGTATAATTGATTTATAGATCATCTCTGTTATCATTATACTTTGTTTATGTAATAATAAGTCGGAGTCGTTTGAAATACTTTCAATAAAGTCGGTGAGACATTTTTCTCTTGCTTTTTCATTATATCCAATAAAGCTATTGTCTTGTACATTATATAGATCTGCAATAGATACTTTTTCAAATGGTTTTTCGCCAATTAAGTCTGTATTGCGAAATATGTAAATATCAAAATGTTCAATATCGCCAGGCTCATGTCCACCATGAGCTTTTCTTTCTTTTGCCTCGTAAGCTTGGTAGCTATGTACCTGAATATTTAACAAAGGTCCGACATAAACATTCAGACGTTCGTGTCTTATTCTACCGTTAGATTTGTATGTATCTTCTGGTAGTTCTATCCAAGATCTCCTACTAACACCAGACTGCATTAAATTTAGAGAACAGTTCGTTATTAAATTCTTGTTGTTATAGAAATTTATAATACTATGTATATCTAACTCTCCATAAGACTCATACTGCTTCCTATTAAGTAGTAACTTAGAGAATTTATTGGTTTCCAATATTTTTTGATAATCTTGATTATTAAAATTATAAACAAAATCCAATGGACGATAACTTTCTGAATATACGCTACACCTGTTGATCTTCTTGTCGTCTTTAAGAGTAGCATTGACCTCTACTATCCATGTTAATAAGTCAATGAAGTGATAACCGCTATGAAAAAGCTTGCCGTAACCATATTTGTAAGGATGATTCTCGCGATATATGAATTCGTCTGGCATATTCCACATGCCATCACTATGAAATATATCTATGTAGCTAATTGGAATATTATACTTTCGAACTACTTCCGATAGCAACGATTTTACATAAGTATAGCCCTTATGAAATCTTCGCTGGCATTGAATACTAAAGATTAATTTATCGTTATAGGCTTTTTGCATTTTATACTTTGCACATAATAAGTCGTATTCTGACTTTATCTTACTTGCCTGAACTGGGTTATTTATCACATTTATTGGAGCTGTAATTGGCTTGTCCATTAAAATATTTACGTTGTTTTTTAGTAAAAACATTGCATATGCAAAGTGAGCTTTCGGCTCAGTCGAAATTATAGCATGAGTAATGCCCATTTCTTTAATGTGCTTTGTAAGCACAGACTCCGTTTCTTTTGAGAGTCTCAAGTCGTCTCTATGACGGTCATCTACAAAAACACATACAGTCTTATCTAAATTATATTTACCGAGATATTTGCGTATTGCATTTTCTTGAGAGACAAGATCTACTATCAGCGCTGGCTCTATATTATGCTTTAGTAGAAAACGTAAATATATTCTCTTGGCATGAGGGCCAAGTCCTATTAATGCTAAATTCATATTTTTATAATTATACCAAAAATCTATTACAAATAATTCGCCCATTTCACATTCCCTTCACATCACCCTGCTACACTGACATAGAATCAAGAAAGGAGATCTATGTCATTTTTGCAACGTGCCTGGTTGTATATCACCAGGAAAAAACTCAAAACGCTGATTTTGCTGGCGATTTTGCTGTGTATGTCGACGATTATGCTGAGTGGATTTGCCATCAAGCATTCGACCGACGCGGCGGCGCAGTCGCTAGACAAAACGCTCAAGGCCGGCTTCACGCTGGGCAATAATCCGCGCACCAATCCGGGAACAGCCCGCGGTTCGGGAACGGTGTCGAACAAAGACATCGACGCGGTGAAGAATCTGGAGGGCGTGACGGATTATGTCAAGCGCCAGAACGCCACGGTCGATTTTATCAATACCAAACTAGTGCCATTGCCAAGCGGCGACAGCGGCTATGACGCCGAGAAAGACAAGCAATTTGGCAACGCCGCCACCATCATCGGCGTTAATAAATCTGAGTCCGAGAAGAAGTTCCGGGCTGAGTCGCTCAAGCTCATCGCTGGCCGGCACATCACCGAGAACGATTCGCACAAGATCTTGGTGCACGAGGATTTCGCCAAGGCTAACAACCTGAAGCTTGGCAGTAAAATTAAACTGAAGGCCAATCAATACGACACCGACAACGAGCATCCGTCCAAGGACGAGGTTGAAGTGGAAATCGTCGGTATATTTAACGGCAAAAACCCAAAGCAGGCGACCTATCAGGTGGAGTTGTTCGAGAATTTGTTCTTGACTGACCTCACGACAACTCGACAGTTGAATGCCTATACCGAGCAAAATGAGATTTACCAGGACGCTACGTTCTTCACCAAGGGCACCAAACAGTTGGATGAGGTAATGGCGCGGGCGAATAAATTGCCGGTCAATTGGCAAAAGTATCAATTGAATAAGAATAGCCAGGAGCTGGCTGGAGTGACTGGTGCGGTGAACGGCGTGTACGGCTTGATCGACGGTATGTTGTGGGCAACAGCGCTGGTCAGTGTCGCAGTGATAGGCATGGTGCTGTACTTGTGGATGAACGAGCGCAAGCGCGAAGCGGGCGTGCTCTTGGCGACGGGTGTGCCGCAGTCAAAGATTGTATTGCAATATATCGCTGAGCTGGTGATGATCGCAGTGCTGAGCTTTGGTGCGTCGTACTTTACCGCCGGGCTGATCGCACAACAAATGGGCGATCACGTGGTGTCGCAGGCGGCGCAGAGTGCCACGCGTCAAGCTGGCAGTTCCCTCAACGGTGCATCGCTCGGTGCTGACGCTGATTCGGTGACGTCATCGCGTACGCTGGACAAGGTGACGGTTGGTGTGCAGCCGACGGATCTGCTGGCGGTGTGGGGCGCTGGACTGGCGGTGATTATCATCGCGGTACTACTGGCTTCGCGGCCGATTACGGGGTCAACGCCAAAAGAATTACTAACCGAAGTGGACTAGGGGCTAATGATGACGATTATCAAACGAGCCTGGACGGCTGTGGCGCGCAAACGGCGCCGCAGCCTGACCATCGCCCTGATTATGACGCTGATTTTCACGCTGCTGATCGGTACGCTGACGGTGCAGCAGACGATGGCACAGCTGAAGCAATCGGTCGAGCGTAATATCCGCGCCGGCTTTAGCATCGCTAACAAGCAACCGTCGGGCGAAGTGCCGATGGAAATGGCACGACGGGTGCAGCGCTTGAACAATGTCAAGGCGCACAATTTCCAGACAGAGACCACCGCGGGACTGCCGGGCAAGCAATTAGTCGACACGGCAAGCAGTGGCGTGCAGCTGGACTCTAACGTGGCTGGCGAGGCGAAGGTAACGGGCGCGACAGAGAGTAATCTGCTCGGCGAGTTCACCGGTAAATTTTACCAGCTGGAGCAGGGCAAGCACCTAACGGCGAACGATCAAAACGCGGCGCTGATTCACAAAACATTCGCCGAGAAAAACGGTATCAAGCCAGGCGACAAGCTGGACATCACCAAAGACGGCCGGCGGGTGACGGTAACTGTCGCAGGAATCTTCAGCGGCAAAGGCGAAAAGCCAGCGGTTTTACAGTCCGACATGGCGGAGAATCATCTCATCACCGGCCTAGCCGCAGCGCAGCAGCTGACAGGTAGCCAGCAGTTGACACGAGCAACGTATTTCGCCGAAAATCCGCACCAGCTGAAGTCGCTAACAGACCGCACCAAAAGTTTACCAAACGTCGATTGGCAAAAATTCAGCCTCACTGACAACGGGGCGGTATTTGCTGGCGTTCTCCAAAACATCGCTGGCATTCAAAACATTTTGACGATTGCCACCATTGGCGCAGCCGCAGCGGGGCTGACGGTGCTGTCACTAGTGCTGGTGTTCTGGGTGCGCAGCCGCTTGCATGAAATTGGTATCTTGCTGTCTATCGGCGCGTCCAAACGGCAGATTATCGGGCAGTTCTTGGCGGAGCTGGCGATCATCGCTCTAGTTAGCTCGGTGTTCGCGCTCGCCATCGGTTCGGTCGCCTCATCGCAAATTTCTACCGCCCTGACAGCGCAAACCGACCAAAACCAGCGCACAGAAAAGACTGTGGTGCAAGCCGCGCCAGTAGCGACCTATCTAGAGGCTTTCGCCTTCGGCTACGTAGTCGTTCTGCTATCAGCCATCGCTGCCACCGCGCCAATCATGCGCCAATCACCAAAGCAAATTTTAGCAAAACTAAGTTAGGAGTTATCATGTCAATACTTACTTTACGCGATATCATTTACTCATACGCTGACGGCACCAGCAATGTGCTCAACGGCATCAATTATCAATTTGAAAAAGGCAAGTTCTACGCCATCATTGGTAGTTCTGGCGCTGGCAAGTCGACACTACTGGGGCTGCTAGCCGGGCTAGACACACCGACTGGCGGGCAGATTTTGTTCGATGATGAAGACATCGCCGAGCAGGGGTATTCACATCATCGCAAGCACAATATCTCGCTGGTGTTTCAGAACTATAACCTGATCGATTATCTGACGCCACTGGAAAACTTGAAATTGGTTAATTCCAAGGCCACCAACGAAACCTTGCACACCATGGGTCTGGACGACGATCATATTCACCGTAACGTCATGAAGCTTTCTGGCGGACAGCAGCAGCGCGTAGCGATCGGTCGAGCGCTGGTATCCTCCGCACCGATCATCTTGGCGGACGAGCCGACCGGCAACCTGGACGAAACCACTGCTGCTGACATCATCGACATCCTGCGCCAAGCCGCCCACGAAAACGACAAATGCGTCATCGTCGTCACCCACAGCAAACAACTGGCCAAAGAGGCGGATGTGGTGTTGAAATTGAAGGATAAGAAACTGAAAGCGTAAAAATAGCTTCCAAAAAATACACGTTTTTAATTTTAATATAGCTCGAAAGGGCTATATTTTATAGCCCCTAACCCAAAGCAGGGCTAGTAAGTGTATAATAATTAGCATATGAGAGTTAATTATTTACAATTATCGAATATCCTAAGCTTCAAATATGAGAAAGACATTAACAGCGCTTTTAAGATTGAATTTGACCCAGACCTTAACATTATTATTGGCGAAAACGGATCTGGCAAGTCAACGGTTTTAGAAGCTATGAATTTTATATTTACGAGAGCTTTATTTAAGCGCATAACAAATAGATACAGCAGTCATCGCTCATATTACACAGATAGAAAGAACATGCTTCAAATTGATGATAATTACTCCAATAGAAAATTAGGTCTTAGACTCCAACCTAATTGGAGTTCAGAAGAAGAACAGCAGAGAGTAAGAGTATCAATTAAGCTTGATAGTATTGATAGGGCTAATATCGCCCATATTGTAGCTAACTATAGTCACATAAAAAATACTCTTGACAGTTACTCAACTATAACAATTCCTGAATTTTTTGCCCTAGATAGAGATAATATAGAAGTAGATATTACATTTAGACAAGCCAAATACGACGAAGATAATACGTATGAGAGCCATTATGATGATTCGGTGCCGGATTATATAAAATTCTATTTAGAATATTACCACGCAATTAACGAGGCTATAGCAGTATATAATGAAGATAACACCGACCACATAGCACCTCTTGGAAATATTTTTTCTATGCTATCAGCTTTCCGTGACTACAGTAATTATAATTCTCAGATACACTTATATAATGGCGATGATACTTCGGGCGACACACTTCAGAGTGTAAAAAATCGTCTAGTCCCCCATAGCATTAACGAGCACTCCTCAGGCATGTCTGCTATCTTTGATTTCATAAAATTAAAACTCGGTGAAGACCACTTTATTCTAGTAAAAGAGGGTAAAAATATTAATGACGCCACAGCTATAATCAATGGCTCTTCAATAATCAAAAAGATAAACGAAAAGCTTAGAATATTAAATTTACAACTATCTGTAGAACCAGTAAATATACGAACATGGTCGTACGAATTTAGATTCCATGATATAAAAAATAACCGAGAGCTGGGTGACATAAACAGTCTTAGCGCTGGACAAAAATCGATTATACACTTAATCTTTGAGGCGTATGGTCGAGATGACGTAAAAGGTGGTCTTGTTGTAATTGACGAACCAGAGATTCATTTACACTATCAGTTCCAATCTAAATATCTAAAAATACTTGAAGATTTAGCAAAAGAACAAAAAATTCAGTGTATTCTTGTAACACACTCCGAGGGCTTCATAAGTGACAACACGATAAAATACATAAAACGATTTTCACTAAATGAAGAACGTAATTCTGTAATGTATGTACCTGAAATAACAGAAGACCATAAGGGTCTTACAAAAATACTAAATAATACCCAGGCGGCGCGAATACTATTCTTAAACAAGGTATTATTAGTTGAGGGTCAAGATGATGAATACTTCTTTAGAGATGTTATAAAAAGATTACAACCAGATCTCAGTCAAAATATCAATATAAAAAGAAGCATAGCCTTGGATAATGTACAAAAAATAGCAGATGCTTTGGAGATAGAACCATACTTACTATTTATTGAAAAACCAGAGAAAAGAGGGATGTTTAAAAATGAAAGGCTATGAATTACCAATAGAAACCGTTATTAAAAGACTTGGTTATAAAAATTCGAAAAACCTAATTTATTATAGTGAATTTAATGATTCTGACTATAATAATCATATATCTAAAATTGTTCATGAGATAAAACCGTACGCAATTTACTTTATAGACGGAAACCCATTCATTCTTTTTTTTGACAAGCTTTTTGATGAAGTTTCCTTTAAAACTATCAGTAAACAAGTTTGGAATGCTCAAATTCCTGTTGCTATGCTTTGCGATGATCAAACAGTTAAAATTTACAATGGATTGTCTTTGAACTTAACATCCTATTTTCTTGAGATGGCAACGGAAATCCCGTTAGACACATGTTCTGTTGCAACGGAATTTTCCTATTTAGAAATAACAAACCCTATTTTCTGGGAAAAGTTCTCAAAAGGATTTTCAAACAATAAATTAAATAATTATTTGTTAGCTAATATTACTTATTTGACGGAAGAGTTAAAAAACAACTATCATATAGAATTTGCTACAAAATTAGTGTTGAGACTCATTTTTATAAGGTTTTTGATAGATCGAGGGGTTAACCTTGCTTATGAAAATTTTTCTGGTGATATTGAGCACTCAAAGAAAGAACTTCTGAAATGCTTAAGGAACAAAAGTTCAATATACAATCTATTTAAATATCTAAAATCAAAATTTAATGGAAATCTTTTTGATTTAGGTAATGAAATTGAATGCCCTGAATTAACACAAGATGTATTTAATATGCTTGCAGATTTTTTATCTGGAACAATTTCAATGAATGATAGTCAATTGTCACTATTTGCACTGTATGATTTTAATATTATTCCGGTAGAGCTGATAAGTAATATTTATGAAATATTGCTTGGACGAGAAGTAAGAGCAAAAGATAATGCATTTTACACTCCAAATTATCTTGTAGAATACATTTTGGATAAAACTACTTTAGGTTTCTTAAAAAAACATAATGAATATACCATATTAGATCCTGCATGTGGTTCAGGAGTATTTTTAGTTGATAGTTACCGATGTATGGTAGAAGAAAACCTAAATGGAAAAATGTATTGTAACGATGATAATTTGCTTAAATCTCTTTTAACCGATAATATCTATGGAATAGATATTAATGAGGAAGCGATTGATGTTACAATATTCTCTCTTTATTTAACTGTTTTAGACTACAAAGATCCAAAATCATTATCAACTTTTACTTTACCGAATTTAAAAGAAAAAAATTTATTTGTTAGTGATTTTTTTGATGAAAAGAAACTTAGAAGGTTAAGTCACATCAACTTTGATTTTGTTATTGGTAATCCACCTTGGGGCAATGTAAAAACAGGTCTTCATTTAGAATACTGTAAAAAGAATGGATACTTTGATAAACAACAAAATAATGAGATTTGTAGAAGTTTTGTTTTCAGAGCTAAAGATTTTTGTAAAGAACATACTGTTTGTTGTTTTATTTTACATTCTAAATTATTGTATAACCAAAAGAAACCTTCAAAAAGATTCAGAAACTTTTTGTTAAATAAAACTAAAATTCATAGCATAATTGAAATGTCTTCAGTAAGAAAATTAGTTTTTGAAAATGCCGATGCACCAGCAGTAATAATTTCTTTTAGTTACTCAGAAGAAAATAACTTAGACAATATTATAAATTATACATCTATAAAACCAAATATTTTCTTCAAACTATTTAATGTTATTGTTATTGAAAAAAATGATATAAAGTATGTAGCACAGAATATGCTGATAAGATTTGATTGGGCTTGGAAAACTATTGTATACGGTTTTTCAGCTGATTTAACTTTGGTGATGAAACTTAAAAATTGTTTTTGTACAATTTCCGATGCAATCGAAAAACAAGAACCTCCTATTATTATGGGGGCAGGAGTAGAGTACCAAGATGGTGATAAGCAAGACGCTTCTCATTTACTAAACAAAAGGCTTCTTGATTCGAAAAAAGGAGTAGATCACTTTTTTGTGAATTCAAATAAAACTACTTTGTTTTCGAAAACGAAAGTACATCGTCCTAGAGAAAAAGTGTTGTTTTCCCCTCCTTATGTATTAACTCCAACTGGCGTGAACTGCAATAATTATAAATTACGAGCAGCTTTTAGTGATGAAACATTTATTTGTAAAAAGACCATGTATATTATTAAAGGAAGCGAGGAGCAAAGACCATTCTTTATGAACTTGGTAGGTTTGTTAAACTCCTCATTTTATGCTTATTTGAATCTAATGCTTGGAACTTCAATAGGAATAGAACGAGAGCAGAGATTTATGGGGGAAGTATTAGAATTTCCTTATATTTTTTCTGAAGATATTGCAAATAAAACAGAGTACATTCAGAGTGAAAAAAAGAAAGATGATTTTCTTTGTTTGTCAGACTTAGATTCTGAAATCGAAAACCTAGATAATTTAGTATTGCAGGAGTTTGGATTGAAAGATAATAAATTTATTGACTATGCAATAAAAATCCAGATACCGGAGCTAACGAATATAGACATTGAGAGTATTTACAGAAAGGTATCTTCTGAGGAATTAGTTGACTATAGTGAATGTTTTAAAAAACAATTTGCTGCTATCTATAAACATGCAGAAAAGCATATTGCAATTAAATTGTATCCAAATGTATTAAATAGATTTTCTATATTTGAGCTGGCAGTTTTAGGTGGAGAATCTGATACCACGATTGATTTAGTTGAAAGTATTGATGATGATAAAGTACTATTATCAAGATTTTGTGTATTTTCTCACAACGATAAGTTTCATCAAATTAGAGATGTCATTCACTTTTCTGATAACTCATTTTTTATTATAAAGCCTAATTTTTATAAATGCTGGCATCCTGCAATTGCAGAACTTGATCTTTCCGATGTTATGGAGCAAATAATGGAATCGGGAGGTGATGAATGATGGGAGGTTTTAAGCAAAAATCAATAAATGAAGATTTTCAAAATGGTTTTTATTATTATATTATTGAGACCATTGAAAAATGTTGTAGCTCAATGAAGCGAAATTGTATTTCTTTAGGATATAAAATTAAGAATAATGAGGTAAATATACAGAACCATCTATTTTCTCTTTATTTAGACAATACTTCTACTTTAACTAAACTAGGTTGTGAAAAGTTTCCGATATCATTCCAAATAGAAGTGCCAGAAACATTTGATGAAAATACAGACACCTTTATAGGAAGGTGCGATATTAAAGTGACATCAAATAATTATTGGGTAAATAAAAACAAAAAAGACTACTATATAATTGAGTGCAAACGAATTGATGGAAGTTCGAGTTTAAATAAAAAATATATTAATGAAGGAGTTAGTCGTTTTGTAGAGGAACCGCCGAAATATCCATCTCACCACAATAAAAATATCATGTTCGGATTTGTTGTGAAAAATATTGATATTCCTAATAATTCGATTAAAATTTCTGGAATGAATAAAGATAAGTTTGGAGCAATAAGTCAAGGAAATTTGATTTTAGTAAAAACAGATGTAAATGAAGGGTTGTATGAATATATAAGCAACTATACTTTATCAAGTAGTTCATTACAATTGCTTCATATCTTTTTTGACTTTTCACCTATAATTAAGTAGTCTTGGTTAAAGATTAAATATGTGAATTAATATAATAAATAAATTGATTAAATTTGTTTTATATAAATACAAATAAGATACTGAAGAGCGGATAGGTTTGTCTGCTCTTTTTCATGTTATAGCAAAAAAATGTATCCAATACTTTACACAAGGGTGAGTTTATTATAATAGGGTGAGCTTGCGTATTGCTTGCGTATTGATATTGCAGACCTTCATAGCAGATTTAACCTACTCAGCAAACTTCTTTTCTCCATAAGCAATGAACTGATCAATCGGTTTAGCGAATTCCTTTGCCCAACTATCGTTGTCGTTCTTTCCTTCAGCGATAAACAAGCGTTCTCCTACGTATTCGTGTAAGTCCATAACTAGTGCATCTGCACCGTTGTCGTCTGAATGTCTAATACTTAAATCAAGCGCTATGAGCGACAACTGATATGCTCGCCGTAAAACAGCTAGATTATTTAAGTTCTCATCGGTTAACGCTTTAATCTCCTTGAACAGCTTCCAGTCAATCGCGTCATATATTTCAAAATCTTTTTCTGTCCATTCTGACATAGTGAATCCTCTAGGTAAGTGAGTAGTTTTATATCATACTCAGGATAAGACATTTTTCAGGTCATGTCCAGGACGATGGGTCTAGTGGCCGGGGCCGGTGTACTGGCCGCGGGAGGTGCCGTTGTTGTTGGATCCGTTGCCGGATCCGTAGTGGTCGTGGTTGCTACTCTCAAAGAACGAGTAGTGCGTAGCACCGTCGGCGAGACCGCCGCCGACGCCCACGCCGCCACTGCGGTCGCCATCCCCGAGCCGGGTCTCTCCCTCAGCGTTACCGCTACCGAACGACACGGTGATGGGGTTGCCCTCGGAGTCGCAACCGCCCATCGGCTCACTCCACCAGTTCTTTCCCATACTGTACTCCTTCTGGAGTCGGGCGGAGAAAAGCTATTCTCCGCGAAGTGGGGCGTCTCAAGCCCAATGGCTTTGAGCGAAACGCCGACCCTTGCGGATGCAAAGGCTGATAAATGTATCCATAATAGAGCCCACTGTCAAGCGATTTTACGGAAATTGCAGCAGAACATGGCGATAGTCTACATAGCGACGCCAAGTAGCGTATACTTAACAATATAATCATCCCCATAAAGTCAAAGGAGGCTGGATGACATTAGCAAAACAAACCATCGGCGTTATCGGTTCGCTAGGCGATTTGGGTTCGCAATTGGTACGGCGCGCTAAGAAGTACGGCTTTCTAGTCCGCGAATTTGACATAGCCGACCGCCACACCAACACAAAAGAATTATCCGATTGTGAAATTATTCACGTGTGTGCGCCCCTGGAAAATTTTACCGTACCGCTCGTAAGGGGGCTGATAATTTTACACGATAGCGTCATGGACACCAGCCGCCGATTTAACGATCAGCTTGACCAGAAAGCTGCCGTTGTCCACTTGCTAATGAATAGCGCTCAGCGAGCGGTTGTCGCCAGCGACCAGCCAAACGCCGAGGCGGCAGCCAGCCATTTGCAGCAATTAGGATTTAACCCAATTTCTATGCCGGTCGATGAGCACGATCGAATCATTGCCCGGTCGCAAGCCCCATTGGCACTGCTTTGCGATGCGCTGCTGCCTGAATTGTTTCAATTGGATAAAGAAGGCTTGCTGACGCCATCGGGCGAAACGCTGGCAGAAACTTTACGTTCCCGCACGCTCATTTGGACGCCAGCCACCCGCCGAGCAATCTTGCGCAACCCTCAACTGCGTGAACTTATTAGCGAACTGTCGAATATCCTAGACCAAGCGCAGCCGCCAGATAAATAATCCTCCAATCCAAACCATATACTTCCTGTCAAATGCTATACTAAATAACATGAACCAAGAACCTCCATATTATAATCTACAGCGCAGACACCGCCCGCGCTGGATTGGTATTTTATTAGCATTTTTACTAGGTATCCCCATGATAATCGGCCTATGGCTGCTGCTGTGGCGGTGGAACTACGTGTCGTATTTAACTGGGCCCATCGGCGCGGGCATCGTCTACTTAATATATAGTTTTATAACCCAGGAAGAAAAACCGCCGCTCCTTGATATCATTTTATTAATCTCAGCCTCTATACTCGGCACGGTAATCGGTTTCGCTGTTTGTCTGGCTGAATCGCTGCATATTTATACTAAAATCGGATTCTTAGCAATGGTAGAATTTATCATTTCGCCGCCAACATGGACAATATTATGGAAAGCAAATCCGATGGCCGTCCTATCGCTCTTATTTTCAATCGGTTTATCTATTTACATCATTTTATGGGTTTGGCGCATATCCAAGCGAGCTGTTTTATAGAATATTTGCGGATTTTAGCCGTTGGCGCTATAATCACCCCATGACCATAAAACGGCAATTCATCAGCACCGCCTGGCAAAGCACGCGTTTTCGCCGCGGCTTGTTGAATTGTTCGTAAAATTCTTCTGAAAATACCAACCATGGATAGAGGCCGCGCGCGGCCTTTTTTTATATAACCAAAGGAGGAATCATGAAACAGAGAATGATTATCATTGGCGGCATGGGGCCGCAGGCAAGCTTGGAACTACACCGGCGAATAATTCGGCAGGCGCTAGCAAAAGGCGCGAAGGCTGGCACGGATTTTCCGCATATAGTTCATTTGTCGCTACCAGTTCCTGATTTTATCGCCAACGAATCGCGGCACAGCGAAGCCTTGGAAATTATCATAAACGAACTGAAAAACATTGGCGCGTCGATGGACGACGTTATCATAATCGCTTGCAATACCGCGCATTTGTTGCAGCCCGATATTGAGCAGCGGCTGAATATTCGCATAACTTCCATGGTGGATGCCGCAATTGATTACGTTAGCCGCCGTCATAAAACAATTAGATTGCTAGCGTCGCCGACGACCATCCGCACTGGACTATATGACAAGCCGTTGAAAGCCGCCGGAGTAACCGTATTAACGCCGGATAAGGACGAAGAACAAGCGCTGGAAGTAATAATTCGCGCAGTAATTTCTGGTCAGGCAATACCGCAGTCAGCGCTGGATAAAATACCAATAATAACCCAATCCGAGCAGGCAAACGCAGTAAACTATATCAATAATTACCCCAGCAGTCCGCTGGTATTATTAGGCTGCACCGAGCTATCCTGCGCCTTCGCCAAAAAACCAAACACCATCGACCCGATGAATATTCTGATTAACCATCTAGCAGCCAGAGGAGTGCTATAGCTAAGCCTGACAATAAGCCAGAAACAACAGTTAAATCAAATAGCTCTTACCAAATAACCCCATCAGCATAAGCCTGCCATGA
>ERZ773003.683-NODE-683-length-23649-cov-8.674790_pt1 | contig 23649 bp, 19 predicted proteins | sample MGYA00580668_ERZ773003 | MGnify/ENA primary metagenome ERZ773003 (study PRJEB29015, sample SAMEA2738002) | human oral metagenome | biome: human oral; feature: human-associated habitat; material: dental | place: China | collected 2126 ... | reverse complement strand
CACCAATTTTTTTCAACACTAGAAAACTCATATTTTACCTTTTATTACTTAAAACTTGACCTATTTTAACATAGTTTTATAGAAAATGGAAGGGGTAACCTCGAGAGACTAGAAGACTGTTTTTTCGGTACCCTCGGCAGGATTGTCGTTCTTAAAAGTAACGCAAGAATATTTCATATTTGCGTCCGGTTCGTATTTATTTAGGACCGTAACAGCGGCGCGCATTTCTTCGGAAACTTCTTTACACTGAATAACGCCCATACCATTAGCGCCATAGACTCCAACATATTGCCAAGAACCGCTAGGGAGCTTTCTAGTATAGACATTAGTTTGACTGGCCATACCGTGATCGACATATCTTGGCATGGCAAGACCATTCGGATCAACCACTTTTTCCATCTTTGAGACGCTGATTTTTGCGACAACCTTGGTACCATCTTCATTCGTGACAATGCGACCGCCAGTGATGCGATAGTCATCGCCGATGAGAGTAGTGAGCTGTGCAAAATTAATATTCAGATCATTCCATTTAACAATTTGCTTGTCGGCCTTCTTATCGTCTGTCTTATCATCAGTTTTAGCCTCAGATTGATCCTTTGGATCGACCACTTTGGTCTGTGTGGCGGCTTCATATTCAGCAATTACAGTTTTGCTATTCGTGAGATCGCGTTGATATTGCTTGATCTGCTTAGTGCCTTCGGCAATTTTCTGGTCACTATAAAAATACATTACGGTAAGTAAAATAGCGAGAATAACAGAGGTAATAATGGTAATTATGCCAATGGTGCGCCAGGAATTTTTATGTTTTTTGAGTTCGGCAGAATTATCATATGTGGAGTTGTCATATGCGGAGTTATCGTCTGTGGGATTATCGACGAAGTTATCAACAGGTGCCTCAATAGGATTATCGATTGGACTCTCGACGGGATTATCAATGGCACCATCAAGATTTGAGCTTTCGGCGGAGATGTTTTCAGCAGGAGTACTTTCGGCTATTGCTTGATTTTCACGGGCCGCATCGTCTAGTTTTAAATCCATAGCGGCAAGATCAGTAGCTGGACTTTCATCCTGCAAACTTACGTCTACTGGTTCGGCGCCTAATACACTTGCGTCTGTGTGATTAGCGTCTGATGAGTTTAAATTTTGTGTTTTTTCGAAATTATTGTCCATTTTTCCTCTCTTTATATCACTCTTGATATTTCATCCAATGTAGTTTCACCGCGGAGGCAGGCAAGAATACCTTTTTGCTCCAGAGTAATCAGGCCAGCTTTCCTGGCGGCTTTTTCAATAGCGGTAGTATTAATATCTTCTACGTCGCCGCGAATAAATCTCTGAATATCCTCAGTGACATTAAGCTGTTCCATGATAACCTTACGACCTTTGTAACCAAACGGATCATCCTGACCAGTTGGGACTGGCTCGTACAAAGTGAAATTATCTCGATCGAGCGCAAAGCCGAGCTGCTCGGCGATAATCTCGTCAGAAAGTCCTTCAAGCTTAGACAAAATGAATTGACGAGTGGCTCCATCAGGGGTGAATTCACGTTTATTTTCGGAAAGACTACGCACGAGACGCTGAGCCATCACCATGCGGATGGAACTAGAGAAAATCGGGTTGGTACCGATGAGGTCGATCATACGAGAAAAAGCCGCCGCAGTAGAGTTGGCGTGAAAGGAACTCAGCACGAGGTGGCCGGTGATGGAAGCCTGAATGGCGGTTTTGGCAGTGTCGCCGTCACGAATCTCACCAACCATTACGACATCCGGATCAAGACGGAGAATAGAGCGGAGGCCGTCGGCAAAGGAACCGCCATCAGTTGTATTAACTGGGATCTGAGAAATTCCAGAGATGCCGTACTCGATTGGGTCCTCAAGTGTGATGATTTTGCGATCAGTAGTATTAAGTGCGTTAATCATGGAGTAGAGAGTAGTGGACTTACCAGAACCAGTAGGACCAACCATAAGAACGAGACCGCGAGGATGAGAAATTACTTCATTAATTTCGGCAAGTTCGCGATCAGAAAGTCCTAAGAGATTTAGATTAAGCAAAGACTCATCAAAGTTAAATAGACGCATGACAGCATCCTGGCCATACATAGTCGGCACAGTTTCGACACGGATATTTAAGAGGTGCGAAGAACCGTTGCGGAAAATATCTTTTTGCATGTGGCCAGATTGTGGAGTTTTGGCAGCAGAAGAAATACCAGCACGAGAGCCAAGCTCGCCCATGAAGACACGATAGCGGTCACGTTCAAGATTAGCAACTGGGTGAAGAATACCATCGACACGCATTCGAATGCGAATGGATTCACGGAGGTTTTCAATGTGGATATCAGAGGCGCCGAGCTTATCTGCCTGGTCGAGAAGAAAGTCGAAAACTTTGTCGGTACCGACCGAGTTGAGGGTTTGTGAAACTGAGGCAAGAGTTTCAGAATCACCGTCGCTGGCGATGCGAATATCATCGTAATGGACCTGTTTTGGCGGATCATAACGAAGCATCATCACCTGGTAGGCACTGTTTGAGATTAGGAAGAAATCAACACCATCACCGTTGACATTGAATTTCTCACTCAACTCTTTAATGGTACTACGTGGAGTCTGGCTAGTGACCATGAATTGATATGGTTCCCCATTGCCACCTTTTTGGAGCGGCAAGATGTAGTCAGAGTGCATCTTTTGGATATCGATTAGATTAAAAAGTAGCGGCAACGTCTCTTCAATTGGGCGCGTGTCAAGATATGGCAGCCCCAGAGTCATGGCTCGCGCAGAGGCGGCCTGCTCTTCATTTGCTCGACGTTGTTCTTGAATTTGTTGCTCGTTCATTGAGCTTATTATAGCATAAGCGAGATATGGCGAGGTTTGTGATTTTTAATTATTATGAAGAATAAGCCGATTTAACATGCTAATAATCGATGATCCCTTGATCTTGGTTAGATTATTTTTTTGGAAACCATGGTAGACAGCGATTAACCTTCTTGCAATATTCAGTATATGGGGCACCATAGAGTTTGGTGAGCCATTTTTCCTCAGTATGCTTCATAAGAATGGTGAGATAGGCCCAGAAAATTAGGAAGAGTAGAAGTGCGAGGAGAAGCGAGCCGGAGCAGAGGAGTGCGCCCGTACAAAGGAGAAGCCAGGCGGAGTAGATTGGGTTGCGCACAATAGAGTAGATGCCGGTAGTGAGGAGTCTGTTTTCTTTAATGGCTTTGGTGATTTTGATTTTGATGGCAAGAATATAGATAATAAGGCCAAGCAAAATAATGAGTACGCCGAGGATGGCGAGGACAGCGGCGGCTGGAGTGCGGGGCGGAAAGGCGTCTGAGAGAGTGAAGCCCTGTGAAGCTGGCTGGCCTGCCATATTGCCAGTTGTCCGTCCAAACAAGATCGCAATCATAGTGATAATTACGATACTAACAACATAGACCGGCCCCACACCCATAACTGGTAGATGTATTTTTTGAGACTGTTTCATAAAATTAAGATCATCCTATATTACGACGTCTAGTGTGTCGCTTTTTCTTTGCTAAAATGATATCTATCTTCGAAATAATTTTCAGTATAATTATTAAAATCAAATATTTCGTTTGCTTCTTTGTTCAATTTCTCAATATATGCAATATAGCCTTCATCTGTAAATATTTCCAAACCTAACTCTTCGCAAACCTCTTGAATATGATTTTTAGCGACTTCAATACCACCTTCATCCGCCATTATTTCTGCCTCGAAATGAAAACTATTACCAGGAACCTCAACAATGGCAAATTCAATATCATCGTAATTATAAACCTCAGTCATTCGCTCGCAAAGCATACCTTTTTTATAACCAAGCGCAGCATAAATCTGTACCAGAGTATCAAAACTGCCACGCTCGGTAAAGACTGAGAGTTCCTTACGGTGGTTTGAACTTGTCCAGTCACCAAGCTTTACGATAATCTCCGGCTCACCATTAGTTATACGAAGGCGAATATCTTTTTTGCGATTCTTCAAACCGTCACCAAGAAAAGTAGAATAGTCAATTAGAACTCGATGTTTAGTTGTGACCTTCTCGCCATATTCGTCAAAAAATGCCTTCACTTTTTTCACTTGTTCATTAGATAACGGTCCACTATATTCAACTTCGATATTTTTAGTCATTTTCTCCCTCCAATCTCCACAAAAGAATGTCCGTCGTGTCATTATATATAATATATAGCATTTTTGCATAAAAAATAGTGATTCTTGAAATTAAATCACCTTTTAGTTTTACGTCTAGAATCTGTTTTTTCGCAGGTTTCCCTGTTGGTGAGCCGGGTGGGACTTGAACCCACGACACCAAGCTTAAGAGGCTCGTGCTCTAACCAGCTGAGCTACCGGCCCGACTCGTAGATATAGTACCACTTTTTAGTAGTTTTGTCTATAAAATCAGATTATTTTTCTCCATCACACATAAAAAACGGCTTCCGCCGCTAAGTGTGGTACACCCGGAGGGATTCGAACCCACGACCCTCTGTTCCGAAGACAGATGCTCTAATCCACTGAGCTACGGGTGCAACATCTTTAGTTTAGCACATATTGCGCGATTTTTCGATTTCAAGAATCCACGTGGCGCGATTTAAGAACTGCATGCGGAATAAAACCGTATGTAGATTATAGATAATTTCATGAATTTCTGGGATACAATAGAGTTATGAACGATTTCATGAATAATTTTATGAACCACTTTTCCTCTAACTTTTTTCAGGTTATACATATTTTGTCCTTAATAATTATGGGACTGGCATTCATATTTGGGATTACCGTATTTTTTGGGGCGCCATATGTACCGAGTTTGGAGGCGGAGATTCGCAAAATGTTTAAGAAGTTATATCCGCTCAGCAAGAAGGATTTATTAATCGATATGGGGTCGGGGGATGGAGTGGTTTTGAAAGTTGGAGCTGAGATGGGAGCACAGACGCTTGGTATTGAATTACATCCAGTTCTTTCCTTCCTCTCCAGAATTCGCCTTCGCAAGATAAGGCCATTGCCGAAGGTGGTTTGCCAAAATTACCTAAATTATAAGTTCCCGGAAAATACGACCGTCGTATACACGTTTAGCGACTCGCGTGACGTGGAGAAGATTTTTCAAAAAGTTCAACAAGAGGCGACCAGGCTCGGTAAGGAACTATATTTTATTTCCAACGCATTTGATATTCCGGGCGTAAAATACGAAAAACTCTATCACTCGTTTTATCTCTATAAAGTAAACCATATGAAGTAAATAATTCCGTCTTAATTCTAAAAAGTTCCCTAGGGGAACTTTTAATTACTTATTGCGTTTGCGTTTCTCGCTGTGTTTGTGATTATTGTTACGATTAAGTTTTGAAATCACAATCTTCTTTTTCTTAACTGCCATTTGTGCCTTTCTTTATCTGTTATATTTTAACATAATTCCCTGGTACTGACTAGGGTAAAATCTTTTGGAAGAAAAATCCCCAGCAAGACGCTGGGGACTCTGGTAGCTTTTGAAGTTTGGACTAAGTGATTCAGACACCAGATGCTGCGACCTAGCCGTTAAGACATATAGCTTAGTCGTCCGATTCTAAATCGTCAGGATTCTGAGTCGTCAGGATTCACATCCTTAGAATCATCGTCGCGGTCATTGATCAGGATGTTACTGTAGGCGGTGCGAACTTCGGCCCAGACCGCGTTGAAACGTGCCTTAATGGCGCTGTCTTCCCATTGGCCATAATCCTTTTCCCTGAGTCGCTGCATAACACCATAAATTTCAACGATTTCATCCACGGGATACGATTCCGACCAATGCTTGTTTCTGTTCAGATCATCAAACTTCCGGCAGACATCCGAGAGGTCGTCGATCCACTCCTGTTCCGACTTAAACAATCTGCACCGGGTGTTGAAGGTGGCATTGCTGACACCAGCCAGATGGACCTCTTCAGTCTTAAAACTGTAAAGCTTATTGCCTTTGGTGCGGACAATCAAGTCTGCGCTGTCGTCATCACCAAGAATCTGGATAATGGAGCCTTGAAGCTGAGTGGTGGAGCCTAATGCCTTCCCCAGAGTGACCGTACCGTCCGGATTAACCGTACCTAAGGAATCGTCTGAGTTATCTGCAGCTTCCTCCGATTCAGGTATCGCTATCGATTTAATCTCGACAGTGTCGTTCAGACCATAGGTCTTTCTTCTACCAGTCAGGTAGAGGCCAATGATCTCACCATTTTCCTGCATGATGTACTTCTTGCCGTTGACTTTCGATGCTTTGTATTCCATATCTTCCCCTTTCCTACGTCAGAGCCCGTGGCTTGCGATGAGGTTTCCTCATACTCTGACAAGATACAAAAAGACTACCTAAAATGTACGTAGCACACCTAGGTAGTGTATCTAAGCATTATTATTATACAATGTAATATGCTTTTTGTCAATCTATGTTAAAATTAGGTATTATAACTCACAAAAGAGGAGGAAAATGTTGAAAATTGAAGAAAATGTGCCGATCCGAAATCTCGTAACCATGCGAATTGGTGGTCCAGCACGCTTTGTGATTACCGTAACTTCAAAGGAAGAAATTCCGGAGGCTTATCAGTTTGCTAAGGAACGCAATCTACCAGTTTGTGTACTCGGCGGCGGCGCGAATACCTTTGCAAAAGATGAGGGGTTCAACGGCGTAATTATCCTTGACCGCATTATGGGAATCTCTGAGGTTGAGAGGCCTGAAGTTGAGAGTTTTGATGGCGAAAGCTCTAATGGTAAAAGCTCCGAGAGTGGCGACATAGCTTACTTTAAGGCTTATGGCGGCGAGCAATGGGACGACCTTGTGACGTACGTTTCCGAGCGTGGATATTCTGGAATCGAAGCAATGGCGGGAATTCCAGGCACTGCAGGAGCGGCACCAGTACAGAATATTGGCGCCTATGGACAAGAGGTGACACAGGTGATTGTTTCTGTTGATGCTTATGACACGAAAACCTGTGAGTTTGTGGTAATTCCAGCTAGCGAAATGAAAATGAGCTATCGCAAGTCGATTTTTAACTCTGGTGAAAATGTCGGACGCTACTTTATTTACGCCACAACTGTACGCGTGAAAAAAGGACAACTCACCCCACCATTCTATCGTTCCCTGCAGGCCTATGTAGATGAACATCACGAGACGGATTTTTCCCCACTCAATATTGCTCGCATGGTGAAGGCTGTACGAAACAGCAAGTTGCCTGATCCTGAGAAGATTGCGAGTGCTGGTAGCTTCTTCAAGAATGTTTACCTAACTGATGAAGAAGCAGACGAGGCAGAGGCTCGCGGAATCCAGGTTTGGCGCAACGCAAAAGAGGTGGGGCCAGACTCTCCAGAAAAACGTACTAATTTGGTGAACTCTGGTTGGCTTCTCGAAGAGGCGGGGCTTAAAGGTAAGGTCTTCCACGGCATGAAGGTGAGCGAGAAGGCGGCCCTGATTTTAATCAATGAGGACGCTAAGACCTATGCCGATCTTGCAGCGGCACGCGAAGAAATTGCGAATATCGTGTTTGAGAAGTTTGGTTTTAGGATTGAACAAGAGCCAGACGAGATTGGTGAATAGAAATCTAGAGTAGTTCAGGGACGGGCGGGGTCCCTGGTTCCAGAGTTGTATCAAGGACGGGCGGGGTCCCTGATTTATAAAAAAACGAGAGCGGAGAGTAAATGGTAAAAGAATTGAACGGACGAGAACTGGTGGGGTTTGTTAAAGAGAGGCAGGCGCACCTGGTGCAGATTTTGCGCAGCAATAAGAAGCGAGCAAAGCTCGTGATTATTCGTGATTCGGATAATCCAGTGATTGAGAAATATGTAAAACTGAAGTGTCGATACGGAGAAGATATTGGTGTCGAGGTGGTCGATGCAAAGGTTGAGCCAACACGCGAGGCGCTAGTTGCGGCTGTAACTGAGGCCAACCTGGATGAGACGGTGTCTGGAATTATTGTGCAGCTGCCGCTTGTTGACCGCGAGATTACTGAGGAGGTAGTTTCTTTAATTCAGCCAGAGAAAGACGTTGATGGCCTATCTGGACGCGGAAGATTTGATAGCGCAACAGCTACGGCAATTAACTGGTTACTTACTGGATACAATATTGACCTAGTTGGTAAAAAAATTGCGGTGGTAGGGCGCGGTAAGTTGGTGGGGAGGCCACTAATTTCCATGTGGCAGAATTCTGGACTCGAGGTCGAGGTCTTTCATCGTGGTTCGGACTTTTCAAAGTTGAAAGAATATGAAATTATCGTGACGGCAACTGGAGTGCCAGATTTGATCACCTCGGAGATGATTCGTTCTGGCACGGTGATTATCGATGCTGGGACGGCAAGTGAGGGCGGTAAGCTAGTTGGCGACATTTCAGATGAGATTCGTGAACGAAGCGACATTTCAGCGATTACACCAAAGCTCGGCGGAGTTGGCCCATTAACTGTGGGAGTGTTATTCGAAAATATCCTAGCCGCCGCGGGTGAGAAGTAGAGATAGCCTGAGATTGTTTTGAAACCTTGTCGAGTTAGATAAAAATAATACCTCATGTGAGGTATTATTTTATGCTAGCCCAGTAGACCGTGGTCTATTCAGTCAGATATTACTACTGTTCAATAGTACCAGTGACCGTACCACTCGCGTCCTTCATATATAGGACATTGCTAATCGTATTAACATCAACTCTACCGGTACTATAGGCTGAAATGAATCGTTTTTCTTGATCTGATAATGTTGAAATAAGCGATGGATCTGATTTTAATTGCTTAATGCGCGAATTGGCTAATTCGTTTAGATGTTTATACTCATCGGAACCCGCCGGATATTGAGCATTATAGGTGCTAGGTGCACCATTTGCACCTTTGACTTCATCATAGAATTGTTCAAAGTCCTGCTTACCCATTTTAGAATAATCATCAAATTCCAACTCTTTTGCCACTTTATCTCTCGTTTCATCCATACCACTATTTAATGTGTTTGCATCTTGGGTTGGGCCCGTCATGCTTTCGATATCCTGAGTTGCTCTCTTAGTGTCTAATTGTTCGAATGTTGTATGATATTTATCTCTTAGATCCGAGTGTTTATCTTGCATTGTTTGTCGGATAACGGCCATTGCGCGGTCAGAAGATTTCCCTGGTTTTAAATCTTGAACGTTACCATTTTCATCTTTGTACTTATATTTGCCTTTTACGTAGTTATCGAATGCCTTTTGCCCCTCCTTGGTTGAAGCTAGGTATGAGGTTAATGCACTGACTCTATTGTCATTTGCACGATTATCCTCAGCAGTTCCTTTATCATATGCATACTCCTGTGCACGATTCAACTCCATCAGTGCTTCGGTTACACCCATATTGTTAGACTTAAATTCACTCATCATATCATTTTGAATTGTATCATTCAGACTACGCATTGTTGAGCGATTAATATTTGCAGCATTTCGAGGATCTGCATTATATTCATACTCCTTCATTGCCGCACCAATTGCTGCAGTCTTACGACCGTCTTTATTGAGAAACCCTACAGCGCTACTCAATCTTCTTTTCTGCCATGGCTGCAATTTAGAGACATCCGTTCCCTTATATTTATCAACATATCTTTGCATTTTACCAATCTGGGCATTTTGCATAGAGTCTTTCATTGTATCAGAATTAGTAATCTTCTTGTTAATGCTTGTTCCCGCATTATTTGCCTTCTGCTGGAGAGTTCCGAGTCCGGCGACAGCACCATCAAATCCCTTCATGGCATTCTTAGTCATCGATGGAACAGCAAAATATGGTGCAATACTGATTAGGCCGCCAATAATGGTCATAAAGAAGTCCTTGCTACCCTTAATAATGATATTCGAGACTAAGAATCCACCACCAACCATGAAGCAGAATACTGGAAATAGCATTAATAGAGTCTTAAATAATTGAAACCATTTCTTAAATAAGCCATTAGTATTTGGTATTGCATAGAGGACAAAAGCCACTGGCGAAATAACGATCATGATAATGATGAGTGCTTGACGAAGACCCAACATCAACATCGCAAAGAATCCAGCCATAAGTGCAGACCCGACGAAGGCAAGAATTGGGAAGATAACTGTCAGTAGCGAGCCAGAGACAACTGCACTTGAAAGAGCCGCCCCGGCAATAGTAAGACCACCAGTCACAGCCCCAGCGGTAGCAAGCGCACCCACCAATGCATTAATTGCACCCACTACATTATCGCCAAGCTTTTCAGTTGCAGTGGTTGTGCTACCTGCAACGGATTCGAGAATATTTTTTATACCTTCACCGATTATGTTTGATAGATCAACAAAGATACCACAAATAATATAAGAGAAGTTCACGATAATTGCAGTCACAATTAATTTAGGGAGGATCTTTTTTATACCATAATTATCTATGCCAAATCCAGTGATTTGTGAAAAGATCACAAACAACATAGCAATAACAAACATGATGTTAGCAACATTTCTAAAGAACGACCAGGCTTGGTACATTGGTGAATTTGAGCTACTACTTAGACCCGTTAGCACTGATTCATGGACGCGCAGAAGTGGAGATACTGCATACTGAAAGAGACCGTTTGCAGCATCTCGGATGCCATACATTAGAGGACAGATCACCCAGCCTAAAGCACCCGAATTTTGCATACAAGCAGCCTGCTCGCCGTTTTGCCCATCTTCCCCAGCCTCACTAGCGTTGTTAGCATTACGGCAGTCTTCCCTTGTAGGGTCTTCTTGACATTCTGAAGGATTGGCGCGACAGAGCGGAAAACTTCCATCCTGTGCACAAAGTGAAGTTAGATCTAACCTGTTTAGGTTATCTAGCGCGTCTCTAGATGTGAGTAGACCAATAGTTATTCCACTACTCGATCTTAATGCACCGTTCACCTTTCCCGCTTCGCGTCCCGGCATGATAACAGTAGTGCTCTTTTGGTCAAGGGCAGCTTCATCAAGCGCACAATATTCTTCTTCAAATTTCTCTGGATCATCATCAGATCGATTGTAATATTTAAGGTAAATACCGTTGCTAGGTTGCGTTGTATTACACTTGATTGACTCATCAATGCTTATTCCCTTAAACACATCATTTAAGAGATAGAACCAGTTATAGGCACTAGCAAGTGCTGTAGTACTATCATCAGGGGCTGAATAATTTGGCACCAGGATTTTCATCAATTTATCATAGTCAGGAGATCCCGTATATTTATAATTCTTACCCATGGCAGCACTCAAGTCGCTATTGGTACTGGTATTTTCAGTACTAACTGTGTTCTTTGACTCGCTAGCTCTAACCAAAACAGAATCAGCATTAAGCTCTTTTTTAAGGGTTTTGGGGATACATCCGCCATGAGCTGAGGGCGCTGCGTTTACATCTAAATCATTAGACGAACCAATCACATCTGATTGCGCACTATTCAATGAGTTTACCGGAATATTATCAAAAAACGTATTAAAAAGTTCTTTTGCATTTATTCTTGAGTTGCCGTCATTAATTTTTACGCTAGAATAAATTTTTGCTGGAGCCAATCCACAGCTACCAATGTCATTTGACGTATCTGCCATGAGCGTTATGGCACCGTCTACATATGCAAGTTTTAGATTTTGATTACTGCCATCATTTTTAATCACAAAATCATTTTGATTAAGATTCTTACCGGCACCACGAGCCGACGCGATGATTCCCTGCGCATCCGTACTTACGCAAATTGTATTTGTGGAATTTGATGTAGATGTAGATCCTTTTACAACAGAGTAAACTAACTTACCGCAAGTCATTTGATCACTTCCGCCCCCAGTAGAACTGAAACCTAATGCCTCTAGGAATGCATTTTTTCGCTCTATAGGATCTGTTCCATTTGTTGGTGCTCCGGAACCCCCAAGTTGTCTATAGGTATTAAATGAATTATTTGCACCATCGGAAAACCCATCAAATAGTTGCCTACAGCTTACTCCACCATCACTAATCGTATTACCGGTCCCATATCGATATGGTAGCGCGACAAAGTTCCCATCTCTTACGTTAACGGTGTTATTATAAAGATCTGCCGCTTTTAGGTTATTAGAATTGGAGATCTCTGTTTTTTTAAGAAAGCCATTATCAATACATTTCTTGAGACCATTTTTGATTGCTTCTAATAACACAATATCCGCATTCGAAAAACCATCAGCATATACATCATTTTTTTTCCAGACCACATTAAATAACGGTAACAATGCTAGTAATGAAGACAGAACCACAGCCGTGGTTAGCCTGAGAATGCTTTTCTTATTTTTATTATTTCTTTGCTTTAGCATTTTCTGTTCCCTTTTCATTACTTGCTGTATTAATTTTATAAAAATTAATCAATATATCATTGAATTTTACTGAAAAATCTAATTGTCTTTCCTCGATTACCGATTCTGCATCATTGATATCGGAAAATATGTTATACACCTCAAGATGATATATATCATCATTGCGAACTCTAACTTCACACGCATTATCTATTTCTTTATCTTTAATACAATTGGCCTTATCAATTAAGTTATAGTAACTAACAGTGTTTTTAAATAGTTCCGTAATTAGATTAAATTTATCCCTGAGATAATCAACTTTAGTATTCTTGAATTCTGCTGACATATTTTCAACAAGCTTATTTGCTGATTCACTGCCGTTATTTAGATACTCATTCCTAATCTTGTCCAGGTTTGAATAAAGCTGTAGATTTTGCGTATAATAAAGCAAGAAATCATAAACAACTTCCTGGTTGCTGTATTTTAATAAAGATGAAGTCATTAAATCTGAGTACTCTTTTTGTTTTTTATCAGAGTTGTTTCCACTCAGCATTTTATACGCATATGTATAATTTGCCGGAAGGTTCACATTTATATCTTTCTTATCATTTATATCTCCATACTGATAGAGTTTAATAAAGTTAATAAGGTCCTCTTTCTTTCTTGAACCAATTCTTTTTTGCTTAGGAGAATTTAGAATGAAAAAGATGCCAAATACAGCTAGAATTATGATAATGCTGACAATAATAAGGATTGTGGGTTTTATTTTTTTCTTAGCTTGAATTGTCTGGCTGAGGGAAGAGACCCCCACCTGTTCATATGTGAAACTATTTTTATTCAAGTTATTTTGAATATTGTTTATTTCTGGACCCATCTTGTTCTGATTATAACATAAGCTTTTCAAAAATAAAAAGGTTTTTTGAGCCAGCAAAAAGGCTCCCAGTATTGGGAGCCTCCTGTCTTATTCGTGATGAGCAACACATATCAGCCAGAGTTACTTGATTTTGTTCTTCAGCGGGTCTTTATCAAGACCAATAGTGCGGAGCTTAAAATAGGGCGCAACATACGTTTTGAAGGTTTCATCAAAGTCTGCCGGAACGAAAAGCTCCTTAGACTCGTAGAAAGAGAGGAGCCTACCGTCAGATAAATAATACGGTTCATATCTATCCTTGTTGTTGTAATCGGGAACCGTAAACCTTGTATCCACTTCACCACCATGATACCGAAAATCAACTACTCTCATCCATGAAGCAAGTCCCTTTATCTTACTTTTTTCTGCATGCCTTAAGACATTGTAGTCAGGAACATCATAATCCTGGATGCATGCTGAGACGACAACTTCTGTAAGCTCATAATCCTCATCATCGAAACACCCATCATCAATCGGAGAGAAGTAGAAACCTAAAACGAGATTGTTTTTGAACTTAAAACTATAAACCATCTCCCTTTCATCACACTTCAGCAATTTTACTTCAGTCATACCATAATCACAAAGGTAATTCTCAAGGTCAAATTTATAGCCTTGCACAACCTGAGATCCATCCTCCTTCTCCCATATCTCCGGAATAATGTGATCCTCAAATTTAACCTTCGACGGATCTACGGACTTAACACTGAATAAATCACCATCAGCATACCTGAGAGCATCATAGTGCTTTTGTCCATCCTGAGAATCAGCCGAGGTGGGCTCTTCGTTGAGGCTCGCATCAGTTTCGTTAGTATTCCCGTCGTCGCGGGAATCAGTTTCGGTGCGGGAATCAGCTCGGGTAGCCCCAGAGTTATTTCCACAGCCAGTTACAGCAGAAGCAGTGATAAGTGCAGCAAAAGCAATAGCGACAAGTTTCTTAAACATAAGGTTACCCCCTTCTAAAAGAATAAGACTAGAGTTTTAAAGAGCTCTAGTCATTTTGATTAGTTATTTGTATTATAACATAATATATCTATTTTGTCTAGTATTCATGCAATAATTGCGCAGTTTTTCAAATAGTTATCATACTCAGTAAAAACTCTAGTGGTTTCCAGTAATGTTTATAATAATCTAATAATGATTTGATATAAAAAACTCCCCAAATATGGGGAGTTTAAAACTAGTATTCCAAAATCCTTGAGAGCTTAGTTGGTTTCACCTCCGATATTGCTACCATCGAGCGGATCGACAATAAACGACGGTTCGGACAGCTGAAGATAGCGCCCCACGGTCGCTTCGAACCCTGCGCCAAAATACTGCGGCACTGAGACCAAGACCGTCTTACCAGCCGAGTTAATGGTATAAAAGATTTTATTGGGTGAGACCGAATAAAAATGATCGACCTCATTCTTCTCCTTATACATCGTGTCGTTAACAAAATCATCGGGACTAGTGGTATTAAACCACCGGCTCCACTCCGAGCGTGACGATGACTTCATAATCGTCGCGGAGGGGTCCCAGGATTCCGGACGGTAGTCCGGGTCAGCTACAAAGACACTAATCCCCATCAGCTTGCCATACTTGCTTCCCTTGCCAACTTCGTTGCTAAAATAAAAAATCGCAACAATATCGTTCTTGAAGCGTACAGCAACATCGGCATCTTTCGGGTTGGAATCCTGAATCCGCCAAATATCTACGGCGCCTCGATCAAGCAGATACTGATACAGGTCAAAGCTAGCGATAATATTATCCTCCGCCGTCTGGCTCTGTTGCGACAGATAGGACTCGAGTTTCACCTGTGAGGTAGCGTGATTCATCGAGCCATTGAGACTGCAGCCAGAGATCGTTAGGGCCAGCAGCATAAGATAGCCAGCGAACTTACGGCTCTGTGACGCAGACATCCGACGAAGACTCCGCTTGATTCTGACAATGGACAACCAATATCTTCTCCTCATAAAATCCCCCTATACAGAAAGACTAGTTATATAAAGTACACTAGTCTGTTGATTAGATAAAAAAATTATCATATAAATTAGCATCTTTTGCAAGAATAAGCGTAAAGATTCTATTCTTTTGCAAGAATAAGCGAGATTATTGAGTAAGAAAAAGGCCCTCCGAAGAGAGCCTTTATTATGTTTTAGCAAAGGAAAAGGCTCTCCGAAGAGAGCCTTTATTTCCTCTAGCTTAGATCTCAGGAGCGCTTTCGAGTGAAACATTTTCAAGATTGACATAACGGTCAACCAGCTGTTTCATAATGACACTCTCGAAAGTCTGGGGGATGAAGATGCGGTACCTTTTGGTCTTGCCATGACAGCCATTTTCGTGTGTATAAATCGGAATATCCTCACACTCAATGACGTCATAGCTGCCATTCTCGTCCGGATCAGTCATTACCCCATCGAAGCTATATTTCTTGTCCCACTTGGAATCCATAATGGGAGTGAAACTTTTTCTACTCAGATGCCCAGTATAAAACCGGACATTACTTAGCAGAAGATCGTCTTCTTCACTAGCAATACCAAAGCGGAACTCAGAAATGATTCCGTTCGGGTAGCTAGCATAGACGCAGACATCTCTGTCTACGCTGTCAAGACGATTGTTGATGCTGACCTCGGTCGCACCATGCCTCTTGAGAATCGTCTCAAGAGATGCGCTCGAAGTGATGTTCCAGACCTTATTGAATCTGATCATCCGCTTCGACGCCGGGGTCTGGTTTGTCGTGGTGACAAAAGCCGAGTTGACTGCATCGCGAAATTCTTCCGCGTACTTGACATCCTCAGCGGCACCATACTTGGAAGCTGTCTCGTAGAGCTTGTCTGCGACCCTTTCGATCTGATCGGGAGTAATCTTTTCCTGATTACGCCACTCATCATCTAGAGCGTCACTACGCTCGAAAGCTCTTGCATAGAGCTCATCTGCAATCCTTTCGGTCTGATATGGTGTAATCTTCTTCTGATTACGCCACTTATCGAGAGAAGCAGTTGCCTTAGCCTCCATAGTCAGTTCCTGCTGTTTCCGTTCAAGGTTCTGCTGATATGCTCCCGCAAGAGCAATCGCAAGACCACCGATAAGCAGCGCAGAAAGAACAGCAGTAGAAACAGTAAAACGCTTCTTCATCACAATTTCCTCCTTTGTGACAAAAGCTAGAGTACTAAGAATTAAAGTACTCTACGATTAGTAGACTCTATTATTATAACATAAACAGTATGATTTGACAAGCATGACCTGAATCAGTGTCTTGGGGTGTTATTTTGATACAGTTTTTAATATGATTTCACATATTTTTTGACAAGGAAAAAGGCTCTCCGAAGAGAGCCTTTATTTCCTCTAGCTTAGATCTTGGGCTCGCTTTCAAGCGAAACATCTTTAACCTGCAGATAAGGAGCAACATCCTTGTCCAAGAGATCAGTGATCTCCATGGGCAGAAGAAGGTTTTCCTTGCCGTGACCCGTGTCGCTAAAGTAGCGATCGGACGGGCTAAGCACGTAGTATAAATCACGTGCACCTGCGTTATCGATGTCATAGCTCATAGACCAGCTGGACATGCCGTAGTCGGATTCGCCAGTGAGGCTGAATGCGTCGTCTGCGGCATAGACCGAAAAGCTAGTCAAGGCAATGCCCTGTCCACTCACAAAAGTGTCGAAGTAGAAATCGGCAACAATGCCGTTTCGGAATCTTACGACCAGCGAGGTGTTACCCATCGCCTTGCTGCGAGTGATTGTGTCGATCTCGGTTGCGCCCATACCTTTCAGGACGCTCTCGAAATCAATAAAAGCTGCCGGCGGTAAGTAATACTGAAGATCTGCATCCGGTTTTACCCCTCTGGGAGTATTGCTTGTCTCCGGGATTTCCTGAGGCTTAGTCTCCTCAGATATCTCGGAAGCCTTGCGAGGCTTGGGTAACACCTTAGTGTTCCCATGGTCCTCAACCTCGGGCGTCAACTTGAGAGTCTCAGCTTTCAGTATCGGCTTGGTAGCCTCATAAGCATCCAGGTCAAATTCACCTGCATACTCGTGGTGGATATCTTCGCAATCGTCAGGGTCTTTGAACTCGCCTGCATAATCGCTGAGATATTCCACATGGTCGGAACCAACTGTTGTCTGTCCAGAACCGACAAGAGCATAACCCTTGTTTGCCGGATCATCCGCTCTGTTGCAAGTAGTCTCGATCGGCGTCGCCTCAGGAGTCTTTCTTGCGGTAGCCTTCTGGCCACAACCAGTAGCAAGGACAACAGCGGTGACAACAGCAGCAGCAACAACAAGATTCTTTCTCATCACATTTTCCTCCTTTGTGAGAGAGCTAGAGTACTAAATATTAATGTACTCTACGATTGGTAGACATTGTCATTATAGCATAAGGCTTTTATTTTGTCAAGTATTATATACTATTATTAATCATTGCCAAAGCATAATGATATTCAGCTGCATTTTATAATGTCAAATATATTTAGGACAACAAAAAAGAACCAGATTACTCTAGTTCTTTTTTGAGTGCTTCGCGACTATGTTTGCTTTTAGGTTTTATCCTAGAAGATATATGTATAGATAGGTTATTTATTCGTCTTGAAGCGATGGACTTCGATTGGCGTCCGAGAGTTTATACTTCGGAGCGGTCAATTAGCGAAGTTGTTTGCGGCTAGCAATGTAGTATCCAGCAGAGGTAATGATGGCACCAAGACCAACAACACCGGTAATTACGGTTTCAGGACCAGTCTTTGGAAGCTCCTTTGGAGTTGGGGTTGGTTCTGGGGTTGGGGTTGGCTTTGGAGTTGGAGTCTCATTACAGACTTTGTTGACATAAACATCAGCGTTGTCTTGAATAGCGAAACCATTTGCACTTGCCTTAGCCCAGTTGATCAAACGGTTATTACCACAAGCAAGGTTTTTATCAACAACCTTAGCAAGGAAGCGGATATAACCATCACCTTTGACTGCATAATTACCAATGTTTACTACATTTGTAAAGAGGCTATCCTCGTTACTGGTAGCACCATTAGGGATATCTGAACGATAGAGAGTAGTAGTACCCTTAATGTATTCCATATTGGTTGGAAGTGAGTCTTTAATCATCACATTCTCAACGCGGGAATTATTAAGGTTCTTATAGTGAATCTGATATTCAACCGTATCACCAACCTTAGCGTCAACAGATTCTTTCCATTCTTGATCACCTTGCTTACGCACCTTCTTCATAATGGAAGTGTTTTCAAAAACTGGTTTAACCTTAAAGGTAACATAACCAGCATACTGATAACAACCAGGGAGGTTGCCATCAAGCTTGTCATAACCGAGTTTAACACCGGCGCTAGTGACTAAGTTGTCTGAAAGAGTGATACCATTTTTCCAGACGTTGTTCTCAAAGAGAGCAGAACCTTCAACATAGTCTAAATAAAAACTACGGTCATCGGCACTCTTAAGATTTAGTGAATCCCAATAGCGAGATGGGGTAGCATTGCTGGCGTTGATAAAACCAGTAATACGAGCTTCTTTAGAAACTAGGTTTGGAAGGTCAACCTGAGCAGTAACATCCTTAGCAATTGCATTTACGCCCTTAGGGTTGTTGTTGTGAACATACATACGAACAATATAGGTTTTACCTTCTTCAATGTTAACGTTACCAATGTTCCAGACGTTATTTTTACCATGGTCACCAGTAGCCTCATCACGAATACCAATAAAAGATCGTTCATCGGTTAATGGAGTAGTAACTCCAGATTGACGTTCTGCTTCAGTAAGTGAAGAGTCGTCGTCTTTAATAGAGTTCATGACGATTTTGTCGCCAAGTTTGCCAGCGTTGATGTCCGCAATAGAGTAAGTTGGACGACCGCCAGCGTTGTCACCCCAACCATAGACGGTTGAGACGGCAGCAATACCAGCAGCTACAGAAAGAGTAGCTACAGATACGATCTTAAGTGCTTTTTTCATAAAAGCTCCTTTCTTATTTTATAAATAGTCATTATCTTTATAATATCTTATATCATATAATGTTGGTTTTGCTAAGCGTTGATGAATGTTCTTTTCACTGCTTTTACTAGCCGAATTGTTAATTTTCGTCTACCACGCAAAACCGAATCATCTCAAATTCAGAATTAACAAGGAATCCAGCGGTCTCGGGTGAGACCGCTGGAAAAGGTGCGATAGATGTCGTAACTAATTAGTCGAGGTTAAATTCGACTCCGTCTCCAGCAAGAGGTGTTGCATTCCCGCTGTCGTTGCCAGTATTGCTACCGGAATTAGTATTTTCCTGTTTTCCAGTTGACACATTTTCATGTGTATCAACCTTATTCCAGGTGTTTCCGTGCACCGCATCCGTCTCCTTATTCATCTTGTTCTGGTCAATGTTGACGACCGGATCAGTATGATGAGAGACGTCCTGGGTCGGGGTTTCCGGAGTTTCCTTTACAGGATCTCCATGACCCTTGCCAGTCTCGAGCTTGGGGTCTCTAGCCTCAATCTCGTCTGTTCCCATAGTTGCGGAACCGCCACCACGCTTACCGCCACCGTTATTCACGGGGTCCTTACTTCTCTTCTTCTGATTTCCATCAGGAGTAGTAGTCGGAGTGGTCTCGTGGGGTGTGGTTTCCCTAGGAGTAGTTTCCCTCGGAGTAGTCTCTCTAGGAGTAGTCTCCTGCGGGGTAGTCTCTCTAGGAGTGGTCTCCCGATCAGGCGTCGGCTTTTTCTTCTTCTTAGGCTTCGGGTTCGTTTTAGGAACCTTAGTCTCAGGAGTAGTTTCCGGCGTTCTGGTCTCAGGAGTGGTTTCCGGCTCAGGAGTCGGCTGCTTCTCCGGGATCATCGGACGCTTATCATGCACGTTAAATGCAATACTAAGCATCTTTGTTCCAGACTTGGAGGTCAGATATGCCACAATGGCATCTCTGTTCTCAGGATCCTCAAAGACCTCTGCCCTAACGAAGTTAGGACTGATGTCATTTGCGGGCTTGAGTCCCCAATGTCTGACCGCATAAGTTCTGCGGACTTCCGTAGGAACGAAGCGTTGCACCAGGAAAATGACACCGACTGCATAACGGTTATAATCGTCATTGACGTTTATAGGACCATCAGCGTATTCGGTAGTCAAGAATTCCGAGTTACCTTTCTTGCCCTCAACAAAGAAGCTATCGTATTTCGCGATAAACTCCTTCAGCCAAGGATTGAGATCGCCGAGCGTAGTGCCATCACTGAAACGAAGTTCAGATAAGGCTCTTGCTACGGCAACCCCGTAAACCGGGTTCCTTATAATTTCCTCAACCAGCTCACCATTCCACCATCCCTTGATGGTTTCAAGTGAATAGGCCTGATCATCCTGCTGACTCGCGCCAGTGAACGGAAAAGTCAGAGCCGTGCTGAATCCAGCTTTGTCCACACGAGGACCATTCTGGATCGGCATGCTGGAGTCGAGGAATTCCCTGGAAACTTCCGGGAATGCTTTCTTGGGCATCAGCTTGTCAAGGTCAACCGTAAGGTCGGCCTTGGTCTTATCAAGATCAACGCTTGTTGCAGCAGTCGTCTCGACATTGGCCTTGGGGCTAAGACTTCTAGCCCAAGGTACACTGACGCCAAGCACGGTGATAGCAATTGCGCCTGCGAGCAGGCCTTTTTGCAAGTTATTGAGTTTCATATTTTCCTCCTTCTTCCCTTTTCCAGGGGATGTTAGATTATTCCCATCTGCGACAAGAAGAACTTGCACGCAAATAAGAAAACAACAACAAGCACTAAAGTGAATACCCATGACGGGATCTTCACTTCCGGTGAATCCTCAGAGAAATCTTCTTTGTTCTCTTCCGATTCGGTAACCTCTTCCTCTTCATTCTCGGTATGTCTGAAAATAAAGAAGCGAGCTGTAACGGCCAACAGGCTAGTTACAAGTACAATCGAGATGATTGACATGTAATCCAGTCTTGTTGAGAGATATGTACCATTTGCAGTAAGAATAACTGCAACGACATATGCTCCAAATGCGAAAAGGAGTCTGTATAACTGACAAATTGCTTTGCAGATAAACAAACCGAAGAGAATCACTCCTGCGCAGTGTAGAATAACTGCAAATACCGTTCCAGGGAATACCTGCTTAAAAAGCACGTATGGGAGTCCTGTGAACAATACCTCCAGAGCCAGGATGGCTCCAAAGCAAGAGGTGGATGAAACGGAACGAACATCGTCATTATTTCTTCTGGCGAGTTCAACAATTCCGTCCTGGAGAAGGTAGGTGGATACGAATAACGCAATCCAGAAACCAATAGTAGCAACAATTGACATAATGTCCTCCTTTTTCGTCCTACTTTTGAAGTAGGTTGACTGATCAAGGAGGCACCGTGCCTCCCTAATCGTTGGGATGCCACGGTGTGTGACGTCTAGTTACATCTATATTAACAGGTTCATTCAGAACCTGGGATGATTCGGTTTTTAATGGTCGTCATTATTGGATGCGGGTCTTACGCCGTTCCTCAGACTGACATGATTATACTATATTTGATGATAAATGTCAATGGTTATATCATGATTTTACTTATGTTTACAATGACTTTTTTAGACAAGTAAAAATCCCCCAAATTTCGGGGGATTTTAGAGTGAAAATATTACTTCTTTGCCTTCGCCTCATGATAGGCCTCAATCTCGGCTTTGGTTGCGACTCTCGTCTTAACCACCTCATTGTCACGCATCTTAACTGTGACGAGGGTAGCCTCCATATGGGAACCTTCATTCTTCATCATGAGGGCGATCGCCGGCTCAGTAGCAATAAACACATGTTTCTCGCCATTGGTGAATACAACCACACAACCCTGAATAACCTTGTAACTGCAGGTTCTTTCATCAGCGTTATTGTTGAAGTACTCAAGAGCCTTGGGGTTCTTCGATAGCGCGAGATCAATAAGTGACTTCATGTCATCAGTGAATTCACCTTCACTGAGCTTGACAAGATCCTGAAAACCAGCAATGGATTTGGAATACTCCACAAGCCTTGCAAGTTCTTCAGGCGTTGCCACTTCATTCTGCGGACCTGCTGAAGTCTCCTTCTTGCTCGTAGACTCCTTCGAAGTCGTGTTAAGCTTAGACATGCCAAGCGTCCCACGCACTGCGTTGAGTCCATCCAAGAAACTATTTCCGTTCTTCATTTTTCCCTCCTGGGGCCTTCTAGCCCAAAAATGATGTTTTTCACTCTAGTAAAGAGCGACTGTTGAGCTATTCAACAGTGGTGTGATTATACTATATTATAAGCATTTTGTCAAGCATAGAGACTTGAGGACTTCTTTATTCTGCTCTGCTTGTAAAATTATTATTCTATTATTTAATATGGTTTTCTAATTGTCTATTTTATTTATGCTGTGATATTTTTATCTTTATTTTATTTCTTACTTTTAAATTTGTATAGCGTTGTGCTCTTGCTATCAATTTTGATTAGCGATATTGATATTAGCGATATCGATGCTGGTTATGTTAAGATAAGAGTATGGGAAACAACTTTGCGATGAATGATCAGAGTCTGGCGCGTTCGTTTTCGGTGCGAGACGAGGATCGAGATGACTTTTTTCACAGTTCTGGCTATGCGGGGGCGCAGAATGAGGGGAGAATTGGGGCGGCCTCGCGCGGAATGACGGTGGAGGAGCGCCAGGAGCTGTCGGAAAATCGAAGGTTCATACGCGGATATGAGAATGCGAGTCTGGCGGCACAAGTAGCGAGCGCGAGGGAGCGAAACATTTCTATGTTCGAGCGCGGGAGGGGCGCCGAAAACAGTGGGAATGGTTTTTCTGCCGGTGGTAATAGTGCTGGTGGTATTAGTGATCCAGGTAGTCCTCGTGGCATGAGTGGGGCAAATGGCTTGAGTGGCGGGAATGCTGGAAGTGAGACTGGAGTAGCACAGGGTGGCTACCGCTATAGTGATGACCGAGCAAGGCGACAGGAGGCCAATAACTATAAGGACTACGCGGCGATGGCGAAACAAGAAATGACGCAGCGTGGCGGGAATACTGGCGGGAATGCTGGAAGCTACGGGGGTGGATACGGGGGCGGATACAGTGGTGGCCGTGATGGTATCTATGGCGGAGGACAGAACTATGGGGGCGGGGCTGGTGGATACGGCAGCGGCGCGAGCAGTGGGCATGGATTTGCACCAAACTTTGGAGGGAGCGTTGAGCGAAATTATGGCGGAGGACAGAGTTATGGGGGCGGACAGAATTACGGAGCTGGACAAGGTTATGGGGGTGGACAAAATTTCGGAGCTGGACAAGGTTATGGGGGTGGACAAAATTTCGGAGCTGGACAAGGCGGGGAAGTGGGGAGGACTGGACAGGCAGGATTAAACTCTGCGATCAGCAACACACAGCGGTTCACCAACAATTTTGGCATGAAATTTGGGCCAAAGTAGGTAAATTCTTGTAAAGAATAGAGTGGTTTGATATAATGGCAGTACTAGATTCGAGGATGCTTGACGCGAGTCGCAAGTCAGTCTAGTTTGTATTTTTACAAAATGGTGGGAATAGCTCAGTTGGTTAGAGCGTCTGATTGTGGTCCAGAAGGTCGTCG
>ERZ773003.682-NODE-682-length-23665-cov-4.460864_pt1 | contig 23665 bp, 18 predicted proteins | sample MGYA00580668_ERZ773003 | MGnify/ENA primary metagenome ERZ773003 (study PRJEB29015, sample SAMEA2738002) | human oral metagenome | biome: human oral; feature: human-associated habitat; material: dental | place: China | collected 2126 ... | reverse complement strand
AACACCTCCACCATATATAGAAAATATTGTGATATCATAATCATCTTCAACTAATCTATTACATAAATCAACAAGAACTCTTTCAGCTCCACCAATTGTCAAACTAGTTATTCCAAATAACAACTTTTTCAAATATATATCTCCTTATAACTTTTTAAATAAATTACAATAAAATTTAAATGTTTTATTATTAACAGTCCTCATATAAAAATTTTTTCCATTATTAATTTTCAACAATTTATTTTTTTTCCAATCAGGAAATTTTGTATTCAAATTAGTCCACGTTTCATAACACAATCTATTTCTAGCAACATCATCTTTTATCTTACACATTCTTTTTAATGAGCTACATAACAAAATTCTAGCATAAGAATACTCAAGTTCTCTACGATATTTATCATATATTTTATTCTTGCGATAATAATCAAACACATCATCAAATATATTAAAAATTTGTGCTGTCTTATAACTAGGTTCTTTAGACTGAGAATTTTCTCTTTGGACATAATAAACTAATGGTTCTTCAACAAATGCAAAACTATTAATATTAGGAATTAGTTTATAAAAAAATTCAATATCTTCAAAATATAATCCTTTAGGAAATAATTCAGTAATTACGCTTCTTTTTATTAATTTATTCCATGCAACAACTCTTCCATATAAAAGCATTTCTTTCTTATTTTTATAACGAATACCTTTATCAATTCTAGTTTTATTTGGATAAACCCAATAAAAATCACATTCAACATAATCATAATCTTTTTCTAATGCTTTATTATACATCTTTTCATAAATCGTAGAATCAACATAATCATCAGAGTCAACAAATGCAACATATCTACCTTTTGCATGCTTTAATCCAAAATTTCTAGCATCAGATAATCCACCATTTTCCTTATTATAATATGAAAAATTGTCATATTTTTCTACATATTCCTTCAATATATCCTCAGAATCATCTTTAGATCCATCATTAATAGCAATAATTTCAATGTCCTTAAAAGTTTGTTTTACTAACGAATTCAAACACTTTCTTAAATATTTTTGAACATTATATACAGGAACAATTACACTGATTTCTGCCATATACACCTCTCTAATATTTTATAAAAAATATTATTTTCTTTATAAAAGACTTCACATTTCTTACAGCAATATATTTATAAACTCTTCTTTTTCTCAACTCTTTATGAAAAACACTTTTTAAATTATGACATAAATCATTTTCAACAACAACTAATGAATACATTGCATACATATAAGCATTTTCTTTAGTAAATTTATCAATTTTTAATTTATTTATTTTATCAATCAAATTATCAAAATTGAATAAAATATCAATCATTTTCTTTTCCATTTTTTCAATAGACTTATTTCTCATAATACTATCACTAGACATTACATAATTATATTCATATTTTCCTATTGATACAGCAGTCTTGGCTTTAAGAATCATTAAAATCATTTTTGCATAATCTTCATGATATCTTCCTTCAGGAAACTTCTCAAAAATTTTCTTTTTAATTGCATAACACCAAACACAAGATAATAAATTATCTTTTCCAAACAAATAATTAAAAGCTTCAGAGCCATTACAAACATCAAACTTAACCAAATCAGGATATGAACAAGCCAAATCAAGATCATTTTTTATATAATTATAATCTTCTTCAGTAATTAGTGCATTCCATTTTATTAAATCAATACCTTTTAAAATGTATTCTTCAATATCACAAAGTAAAGAACTTTGAATATAATCATCAGAATCAACAAATATCAAATATTCCCCACTTGCACTCTTAACAGCTTTATTTCTGGCTGCAGAAATTCCCTGATTTTTTCCACTATTAATATATATAAAATTATCATAATCACTATATTTTAAAATATGTTCATGTGTAGAATCACTAGAAGCATCATTAACTACAATAACTTCATAATCTAAGCTACACTTATTAAGTTCAAATATAGAATTTAAGCATTTATCTATTGTTCTTTCAGCATTATAAGCTGGCACAATAAAACTAATCATCTTTTCTCCTAAAATTAGCTAAAAACCTTTTTTAGCTCATTTATTATATCTTTATTAAATTTTTCAGGATCAAACTTTTTCTTTATTTCAAAGCCTTCATCCAAAAATTTTTTCATACCATCATAAACACCATCAAGTGAATTTTCTGTAACAATGCCAAATTTATCTTTAATATCTTTATTAACATCAGAAACTAAAGTAGTAACAATCGGTTTGTTTAAAATCATTGATTCAACAAACACTACGGGATAACCTTCAAATTGTGATGACATAAGCAAACAATCAGATTCTTTTAAATATGGATATGGATTTTCTTTCACTCCCAAAAATTCAATATTTTTAACACCATTAGCTTGTTTAAAATACTTTTCATCATCAATACCATCGCCAATAAAAACGACTCTAAACTTATACTTATCCCTGTTTAACTTTTTAGTAGCAGCTATTATTCTACTAAGTTTCTTTTGTTTTTCATCATGTCTACCAATATTAATAAAAGTAACTTCTTTACTTTTTTTAAAATCGTCAACTTTTTCATTTGACTTATCAATTATTTTTTTATAATCAATCAAATTATTAATAAACATTGTTTTATTAGCAAACTCATGCATTTTTATATCAAAAACTGCCTTATCATAATTTGATACAAATATTATTTTCTGATATTCAAATACCTGTAAATTATAAAAAAACTCTTTATACTGCTTTACATTATTATTATAAAAGCTCATATAATCATTATGTACAAATAATATTGGTTTTTTGCTTGAAACTCTAGCCACAAAAGAACAAGGAAAACTATAAGTAGCATAACACACAGAATAATCAAATTTATTTTTATGCTTGAATTTAAACATTATTTGCCTAATAAAATTTTGTACTTTTCTAACAAAAACATTTGAGCTACTTGATTTTCTATATTCAATAACATTTATATTTTCAGGCAATTCTTTTAGAAAAATTCCTTCTTTTTTTTCAAGTACAAGAGTAATTTCATAATCATTACATATTTCTTTTAACAAATTAATCAATGCAGTTTCAATTCCACCAACATCAAGCGAATATGCTGCAAATAATACTTTCTTCATGATATCTCCTATTTATGAATTATTTCAACATCATAACCAATAAATAATCCAGACTCTATTACACCTGTAATATTTTTAATCTTTTTTTCTAAAGATTTATCTATTTTATCAAATCTAACATCTAAAATTGAATTTCCATTTTCAGTTTCACCTCTAAATGCAATATCAACAGCACCAAGTCTCATCAATTCCTCACTAACATACTCTTCAGACGTAGGAAACACTTCCACTGGAACAGGATGTTTTTCACCAAGAGAATTAACAAATTTAGAATCATCAATTAAAATATATGTCTTTTTAGAATTAAGAATATTAAGCTTTTCTTTAAACATTGCAGCCCCCATACCCTTAATCATATTATTATTAGAATCTACTTCATCTGCACCATCAAAAGACCAATCAATGCTCTTATAATGTAATTCTGCTGTTTTTATTCCATATTCTTTGCATAGCTCAAACATATATGAAGATGTCGGAACAGCCGTAATTCTAATTCCTTTCTCCTTAACCATCTTTCCTATCTCAATACCAGTTAAATAAGAAGTAGAACCAGACCCAAAACCAATAGTTTGACCATCCTTAACAAATTCTAAAACTTTTTTCGCTAATTTAATTTTTTCTTCTTTATTATCAATTAAATCAATGTCCATATTACCTCCATTTATACACCATTATTTTATCCTTAAATGCCAGATTTGTAAAGGCTTTTAGCACTTTAAAATCTTAATAATATTATAAAACCATAAAAATAAGAGGCTTTTTAAAAGCCTCTATATATTTCTATATATTATAAAAATCTTTTACCTTTTTTATGTTTATTATTATTTTCATCATTAAAAGATGTTGTAATATTTTCATCAGATTCAGGCGTTTCCTCAAAATCAGAATTCAATATCTTTGGCTCATATCCACCTAAAATACTTGCCTTTTCAATATCTTCTTTTTTTACAAAATTATCATCTGGAATATAATCATTATCTAATGTACTTTGATTTAAATTATCATTATAGTCCATTCCATAATCATCTTCATTACTTTCATTGTAATCTTCTTGATTATAATCATCATCATTATCATCAATAAAACCATATTCCTCATCATCTGATTTTTTTGCTTGTTTCTTACTAACAATTAATAAAATAATTAATGTAATAATTAACAACAATATAATTCCTAAAATAATACCAATGATTAATTTGAAGTTTAATTTCTTTTCAGGAGCTTTATTAGATTGCTCAGTAATTGCAACTTCTGGCGCAACAGCAGCTGCCTTATTAACCTTAATAGTATAAACTGTTTTTTTAGGATTTTCTGTATCAGCGTTTTCATTAGCCAATGTAATAGTAATTACATTTTCTCCATCCTGTAAATCTTCATTTCCAGAAACAGAAACCTTTATTCCATCAGAGCCATCAGGTAAAGTTGTATCAACTTTAATTGCTTTAACTATATTAGAAACATTTAATGAATATTCCAATGTTTCTGCATTAAATGTTTTATCAAGTGGCAACTCAACATTATTACCATTTTCATCAGTATATGATAATTTTAATGTTGACAATCTCATATTTTTATCTTCAGAAATTTCAGGCTTAATCAATTTAATTGTATAAGTTTTTGTTTCGCCATTCTCTGCAGTAACAACTAAATTATAAACATTTGTACCAACTTTAACTTCTTTAGTTCCTGTGCCCTCAACTTTTTCTTTACTATCTTCTTTAGAAGCATTTATAGATATTTTTCCAAGTGTCTTATAATCAAAATCATAAGGAAAAGATAATATATATGATGTTTGGCTTCTATTAAAAGCAGGTGATAAAGTACCCAAACTTGTTGAAATATTTTTCAAATAATTATTTGAAGATTTATTTGCTTTAGTTGTATCGATTGCTTTCTCAACAGCTATTTTATTAGAATTTGCAACATCTTTTTTGCTTATTTCTTCAGAAGATTTCTTAGGTTTTTCTTTTTTAGGCTCCTCTTTTTTAGGTTCAGCTTTAGTAGAAACAACCGCTGTCGTTGACTCTATTCCTGCATCACTATCAACTGAAAATTTAACACTATATGATTTTCCGTAACCTTCAGGAACCTTAAAAGTATAACTACCAATTTCACCAGTAAAAGGGGGTACAACACTCTTTGATATAATTTTACTAGCTGGATTAGCAGTACTCAAACCACCTGAAGAAACTTCAAGATTTTTAAAGTCCAATCCACCATCACTAACCAAATTAACTGTAGCATATTCAGTAGGAGTCACTGATTTAACATATATTTTAACAGTACTTCCTGGCTCTACATTTCTATAATCCGTACTAGATACTTTACCATATATAGCCTTCGAATTAATAAGTATTAGTACTAACGTAATTAGTATACTAATCAAAATTTTATTCTTTTTATTCATATTTACCTCTTATTCTAATATTGAATATTAATTAACTTAACAACATGCTTTAATATCAAAGTAGCATCCTTAGCTGTAACATTTCCATCTTTATTAATATCTGCCGCATTTTTTTGTTCATCATTCAAATCTATTAATTTAACAACATATTTTAATATTTGAGTAGCATCCTTCGCCGTTACTCTGCCATCACCATTAACATCACCTACCTTGATGATTTTATACTCATTATTATCTATCTTAACAGTAGTTCCAGTTCCTAAATCATTATTAGAAATATCTTTAACATTACTATATTTCTTTTTCAAATCATCAGCTTTAGCATCAGGAGAAACTCTAATTATCTTCTTCTCATCATTCTTATTATCTATTAAACTAGAATTTTCATTGTCTGTTTTCTTTTCAGGTTGTGGTGCAGGTTGTACACTTGGTTGTGGTGCAGGGTTATTATTTTGTCCATCATCTGTTTTACCATTTACATTTACCAAATAATCACTAGCAACATATCCTTCTGCTCCTTCAGCAGTAGTTATTTTATACCAAGTATATCCATTTACTTTTCCATTAACTTTCTCAGTAACTGTTACTAAAACACCATCACCTAAATGACGAATATCTTGAGCACTAGTTGAAGGTGAAGCTCTCATAATTAAATAATCTTTAACTTTTACTCTATAGATATTATCAGATTTATTAATATCAGCTAAGAAATTTCTAGCAACAAAGCCTTTCTTACCATTTGGTAATTCAACTCTATCCCAAATATAACCACCTATATTATATCTACCTGTATTGTCAACTCTTGTAAGAATCGAATTTTTACTCAATCTCATTATAACAGGTTCAGTCGTACTAGGGCCTGCCCTTAAAGCTACATCATCACCATTAATTACCATTACTTCATTAGAATTTTTAACATCATTTACTTGTTCCCAAACATCATAATCAAATTTAACATATCCAAATGTACCATCAACTAAAACAACTCTATGCCAACCATCACTAGTTCTCATAGTAGACAAAACTATAGTACTACTATTAGCTACCTTAGCAATTGATTTAGAAGAAATGCTAGGACTCTCTCTAACATTCCAATTATTATGATTATTTTTTAATTGTATGTTAATTGGACCAATATCAATATTCCCATTTGGTTCTGGTGAAGGATTAGATGGCATATTATTATAAACTGGAATTACTAACACAACATCATTATCAAGTACACCATTAATCTTTGACATTTTACTTTTTAATATACTTGCTTCTGTTCTAGGAGCATCCACATTTTGCATATATTGATGCATATATAAACTACCTTTTGATTCAACATCAAATTTCTGTAAATACAAAGTATCTTGCTTTTCATTTATATAATCAGTTCCTATTTTTTCAATACCACCTCTAAGGCCTTTTTCAAAAGTATCCCAACCTTTATCTTTTGCTCTTTGCAAAGCATTTTTAATAATTTCAGAAACACCATTACCACTTGCATTAATATTAAAAGGATTATAGTATGACCTTCCATCAGAATCCATCTTCCATGTAGAACTGCCCTTATACCCTTGCTCTTGAATAATTCTTGCTACAACAAAAAATACATTTATATTATATTCTTTTGAAACTTTATTAATTATTCTAGCATTCTCCATATTATCAAAAAATGTATCTTTTAAGGCTGTTTTTACATTTTCATCAGTAACATCAAAATATGATAATTGCATAAACTGTAAAATTGATGAATTATTTACATCAAGCCAATTTCTAGGATCCATTATATAAGATATTGCCATATCAGATGCAGCTCTCCAAGAACCATTATCATAAGTTTGATTTCCAACAATCCACTCACCATATTTTCCTTGAATCAAAGAACGAGGTGAACTACCAACACCATCACCTTCTCTTCTAACAACTTCATTCCAATCAAGACCAGTCTCCATTATCTTAATCTTCCAATTTGGCCTCTCTCTTCTGATATTATCAAGCTTAGCTTTTAATCCAGGATATTTTCCTTCATTCAATTGTCCATTATAATCAAATCTGTGAGAATCCGCCAACACTGACGAATTTGTAAAAATCATATTCATTCCAACAAATAAAATAATAATTATTAAAATACTTGCTAATAATTTCTTTATCATTTTTCCTCCAACTTCTTTCGTTAATTATCAATAAAATCATAACATTAGTATTTTTACTAGTCAATAAAATTGTAAAATTGTGAAAAAAATGAAATATAACTAATGTTACATAAAAAAAGAGATATGGATTCAGCAAGCTAAAATAGCAATACTTTAAATTCCACATCTCAATATATTACAACTTATCCCAAAAGCTTTTCTTCTTAATAGGTGGTTGTTCATTCATTGTTTTAGCTAATGCCTCAAACAATTCCCTTTGTTCTTTAGTCAATTTTTTAGGAGTCTGAACCTGCACATTAAATATCAAATCTCCTGGAACCTTAGAATGAATTCCAACAAAGCCTTTTCCTTTTAATACAAATTGATCACCAGATTGTGTTCCAGAACTTATTTCATATTCCACACTATCACCATCAACAGTAGGAATCTTCAATGTTCCTCCAAGAGTAGCCTGGGTAATCGTAATAGGAACATTTAATCTAACATTATTTCCTTCCCTTTCAAATGGAGTATTATTCTTTATCTTTACATTTAAATAAATATCACCATCTTGGCCACCATTCTTTCCTGGTTCACCTTTTCCTCTTAAGATTAAAGATTGTCCATCATCAACTCCTGCAGGTATTGTGACACTTATATTAACAGTTTTCCTATATTCACCTTTACCACCACATTTTTCACATGGCTCTTTAATAATTTTTCCAGTACCTCTACATTTTTCACAATCATGAACAGTTTGAAAAGCTCCAAAGCCTCCTATTCTCTGTGTAGTAGAAACTTTACCAGTTCCATTACAATTAGGGCAAGTCTCAACACTAGTACCTTTCTTAGCACCTTTTCCATCACAATCTTCACATTTTACATTTTTACTAATCTTAAACTCTTTAGTAACACCTTTAAAAGCATCTTCAAAAGATATCGTGATATTAGCTTCTAAATCATTTCCTTTTCTTGGTGCATTAGAATTAGAAGACCTAGACGAAGATCTTCCTCCAAATCCTCCACCAAAGAATGATGAAAAAATATCACCTAAATCAACATCTCCAAAATCTCCAGAGAAACCTGAAAATCCAGAAGTACTGTATCCTCCAAATCCACTTCCACCAAAAGAAGGTCCATCAGCAGAGCCAAATTGATCATAATTTTTTCTCTTTTGAGGATTTGATAAGACCTCATATGCCTCACCAACCTCTTTAAATTTGGCTTCTGCTTCAGCTTTATTATCAGGATTAGCATCAGGGTGCCATTGCTTAGCTAGCTTTCTATAAGCTTTTTTTATTTCATCATCAGAAGCGCTTTTGTCAACTCCCAATACTTCATAATAATTCTTTGCCATTTATACCTTCCTTATTATTTTTCTTCACTTTCTGCTTCAGTAGCTCCTTTATTATCAGAAGACTCTGTACTTTCTGCATTTGCAGTTGTATCTTCAGGTTTTTTAGCAGTTTGAGCATATAATTTTTCAGAAATTGAATAGAACACTTGTGTCAATGAATCTGTAGCTTTCTTAATTTCTTCAGCATCTTTTCCTTCCAAAGCTTTATTTACTTTTTCAATTTCTGCTTCTGCTTTAGCTTTTTCTTCACCACTAATTTTATCACCCAATTCATCAATTGTTTTTTGACAATTGTAAACTAAACTTTCAGCATTATTTCTTGCTTCAATTTCTTCTTTCTTTTTCTTATCTTCTTTAGCATGTGCTTCAGCATCTTTAACTGCTTTATCAATTTCTTCATCAGTCAAATTTGTAGAAGCTGTAATAGAAACTTTTTGTTCATTATTTGTAGCCATATCTTTAGCAGAAACATGAACAATACCATTTGCATCAATATCAAATGTAACTTCAATTTGTGGAACACCTCTTGGAGCAGGAGCAATACCTGTCAATTGGAATCTTCCTAAAGTCTTATTATCCATTGCCATTTCTCTTTCACCTTGTAAAACATGAACTTCAACAGATGTTTGTCCATCAGCAGCAGTTGAGAATACTTGTGATTTCTTTGTAGGAATTGTTGTATTTCTTTCAATTAATTTTGTAAATACACCACCGTATGTTTCAATACCTAATGATAATGGTGTTACATCAAGTAATACTAAATCTTTAACATCTCCAGATAATACACCACCTTGAATTGCTGCACCAATAGCAACACACTCATCAGGGTTAATTCCTTTATCAGGATCTTTTCCTGTAATCTTTTTAACCATCTCTTGAACACATGGAACTCTTGTAGAACCACCAACTAATAAAACTTTAGAAATATCATCAGCTGTTAATTTAGCATCTTTTAAAGCATTTTCAACAGGAATTCTTGTTGAATCGACTAAATCCCTAATTAAATCTTCAAACTTAGCTCTAGTTAAAGTAATATCCATATGTTTTGGACCAGATTGATCAGCTGTAATAAATGGTAAATTAATTTGTGTTTGTTGCATTCCAGAAAGTTCAATTTTAGCTTTTTCTGCAGCTTCTTTTAATCTTTGCATAGCCATTTTATCTGTTGATAAATCAATTCCATCAGATTTTTTAAATTCTGAAACTAGATAATTAATAATTCTTTCATCAAAATCATCACCACCAAGTCTTGTATTACCATTAGTAGATAAAACTTCAAAAACGCCATCACCGATATCAAGTATTGATACATCAAATGTACCACCACCTAAGTCAAATACCATAATTTTTTCATCTTTATCTGTTTTATCCATACCAAAAGCTAATGCTGCAGCTGTAGGCTCATTTATAATCCTTAAAACTTCAAGTCCTGCAATTTTACCTGCATCTTTAGTAGCTTGTCTTTGTGAATCATTAAAATAAGCAGGAACTGTAATAACAGCTTGTGTTACTTTTTGTCCTAAATAGCTCTCAGCATCTGCCTTTATTTTTTGTAAAATCATTGCAGAAATCTCTTGTGGAGAAAATTCGTCTCCATCAATTTTAATCTTATCTGCTGTACCCATTTTTCTTTTAATAGAAATAATTGTATGATCAGGATTTGTAACTGCCTGTCTTTTAGCAATTTGTCCTACTAATCTTTCACCATCTTTTGAAAATGCAACAACAGATGGTGTAGTTCTATTTCCTTCTGAATTTGGAATTACAACAGCTTCTCCACCTTCCATAACTGCAACACATGAATTTGTTGTTCCTAAATCAATACCAATAATTTTTCCCATAATATATACCTCCAAAATTTATTTTTAATTTATTTTAATTGGCAACCACAACTAAAGAATGTCTAATGACCTTATCTCCAATCGTATAACCTTTTCTATATTCTTCTTTAACAATTTTTTCTCCAAGATCTTTATCAACAACCATTGAGATTGCCTCATGTAAACTTGGATCAAAAGGATATCCAACAGCTTTAATCTCTTTAACATTATTATTTTCAAGAATTTGTTTAAATTGATTTAACACCATCTCAATACCATTTTTATATTTTTCATCATCTGTATGTGCTTGACAAGCTTTTTCAAGATTATCAATTGCAGGAAGAATTTGTCCAACAACTTGAGCTAAAACAGAATCATACATTCCTTCTCGCTCCTTAGCACTCCTCTTCTTAAAATTATCAAATTCTGCAACAAGGCGAATTATTCTATCCTCATTATCAGCGATTTCTTTATCCTTTTCTTTTAACTTTAACTCATAAGCATTATCAGATGTCTTAAACTCTACATTAGTATCATTAGAATCTTGTACATCATTTTTATTAGCTTCTCTTCTTAAATTTTTTAAGAAATCACTATCAGCGGCATGTTTATTACTCATCCTTATTACCTCCTCTCCTTTTATTTATCTTATTATTATGCTCTTCAAGAAATCTAATATTTCCATTTCCAAGCATCAAAGGTATCTTAATATTTTCTATTTTTTCACCTTCATTAAGTTTTTTATTTATATATTTTAAAGCAGAAATCACTTTTGAATAATTCATTCTTGTAGGACCAATAATACCAATTGTACCCATATCTTTTCCATTAACTTCATTTTTAAAAGCTATTATACTCAAATCCTTAAGTCCATTTTCAGAATTTCCTATATAAATTTTAAAATCATCAGTTTCAAACGAACTGTCAACATTACCAGAAAGTAAATTAACTATCGTCTCTCCATTATCTAAAATTCCATAAAACTTCTTAGCAAGTTCATTACTTCTAAACTCAGGATTATCTAATAATCTATCAGCGCCCTTATAATACAACTCATCAGAGCTATTAATAAATTGTGTCAACTTTTTAGCAATTGGCTTAATAACATTTGCTTTAACATTCATTTCATTAATAATGTATTTTTCAAGTGGAACATTTATTAAAGATAACAGCCTACCTTTTAATTTATTATTAAAAAAGACTGTCAATGTATCTACTTGTTCTTGAGAAATATCATCATTAAATTTAATTATAGTTTCTTTAACCATTCCATCTTCTGTTAAAATAACTGCCATAAGCATTCTATTTCCTAAAAGCATAAACTTTATTTCTTGAATAATCTGATCACTCATATTAGGTGCAATTGATATAGCAGTATAATGTGTAACTTCAGATATAGTATTAGTTGCAATTTTAGTTAATTCTTCAATTTCAAAGATATTATCCTTCAATTTTGAATTAATATATTTAATTTCATCAATACTTAAATTTTTATCATCAAGCAAATTATTAATATAAAATTCATAGCCTTTATTAGAAGGAACCCTTCCACTTGATAAATGAGTCTTTTCAAGATAACCCATCTTTTCCAATGCCATCATATCATTTCTAACAGTAGCACTACTAATATCTAAATCATACCTAGTAATAATAGTATTAGAAGAAACTGGCTCTACTCGAACAATATACTCATTAATAATCAATTCTAAGATTTTCTTTTTTCTATCATCTAATTCATCTTTTGATTTCTTCAATTTCTACTCCTTTTAGCACTCAACTTTATTAATTGCTAAACTAGATATATAATATCACTATTTTAGCAATTGTCAATATAGAGTGCTAATTTATTTTGTGAATATTGTGTGAACAAGAATTTATAAGTATAAAAAAAGACTTGAAACATATATTTCAAGTCCAAATTAATTAAATATTAAAATAAGCAGCTAACAACTCCAAGAGCAAATATTAAAGCAATTAAACCATAAATCACAATTAAAGATGAAATAGCAATACCTGCAATAGCCAATCCTTTTCCCTTTTCCTTTGTTTTAGAAATTTGTACTAAAGCAATTATTGAAATAACCAATGCAACTAACCAAAATTTTGGTATAGGTATAAAAGATAAAACAAATCCAACTATAGACATTACATTATATCCAATTTCAGTATTATTTACTTTATTACCACTATTATCTTTAACAGTTGCCTCAACAACTTCTACTCTTTCAGCTTTTTCTGTAGGTTCTATTTTTGCACCACAATTTGGGCAAAACTTTGCATTTGAATCAACCTCTGATCCACATTTATCACATTTAATTTTATTCATAATAAAATCCTCCTTTAAGATTTATAAGATAATAACACATTTATTTCTTTTTTTCCAGCAAAACACATTCTTTTTACAATATACACTTTTTTGTTCACATTTGTTTCACAAAACTTTAAATGACCAAATCTTGCTTGCTAACAAATTTATTATTCATCAGTTTACGAAGAAGAAAATTTTTTTCTTTTTCTAGATTAGGATCATCAACAAAAATTTCACTAACTGCAACTTGTACTTCTTTCAAACAATCCATATCTTCATAAATATTTGCAATTTTAAATTCAGGTAACCCATGTTGTTTAGTTCCAAACACATCACCACTTCCTCTTAGTTCAAGATCCTTCTCAGCTATTTTAAATCCATCATCACTTTTAACCATAAGTTCTAATCTTTGTCTAACAATATCATTAGATGATTCATATTTTAATATACAATAAGATTCATATTCACCTCTTCCGACACGCCCTCTTAACTGATGTAATTGAGCTAATCCAAACCTTTCAGAATTTTCAATGACCATTAAACTTGCATTAGGAACATCAACACCAACTTCAATAACAGTTGTAGAAACTAATACATCAATTTCTCCATTTTTAAATCTTTCCATTATATTATCTTTTTCTTTTGACTTTATTTTTCCATGTAAGCAAACAACATTATATCCATTAAGTATTTTTTCATAATCTTCAGTAAGTTTTTCAACTGATTTTAAATTCACTGTATTCGTAGCTTTCAAATCAATATATTGTTCACCTGTTTTTTCATCTACTTTTATCTCTGGCTTTCCTTCTTCAACAAGTGGACAAACAATATATGCCTGTCTTCCTTTTGAAAGTTGCTCTTTAATAAAGTTATTTACTCTTTCATCATAATTTTTACCAACTGCATATGTCTGTATCTTCTTACGATTAGGAGGCAATTCATCAATAATTGAAATGTCTAAATCACCATATAGAATTAATGCCAAAGTTCTTGGGATTGGAGTAGCTGTCATTACTAAAATATCTGGATTATCTCCTTTAGCAATAATTTTGCTCCTTTGTTTTACTCCAAATCGATGTTGCTCGTCCGTAATAACTAATCCAAGTTTATTAAAAATAACATCTTCTTCAAGTAATGCATGTGTTCCGATAACAATATCCACATCATTATTTTTAATTTTTTCAAGCATCTCTCTTTTAGATTTTGCAGTCATTCCACCAACTAATAATCCACATCTGACTCCAAACTTATCAAACATTTTTTTATAATTATTAAAGTGTTGAACAGCTAAAATCATCGTTGGCGCCAATATCGCTGCTTGATAACCACTCTTTACAGTTTTAAAAGCTGCACACATTGAAACAACTGTCTTACCACTTCCAACATCCCCCTGCAATAATCTATTCATTTGTTTTGCATTTTCCATATCAAAATTAATTTCATTAATAACTCTCAGTTGTGCAGAGGTTAATTTAAATGGCAAACTATTTATAAAATCACTAATTTTAACATCACTACTATACTTAATCCCTTTTTTAGTAGATACATTTTCTTCTCTTAATTTCAATATTCCTAATTGCATTGACAAGAATTCATTAAATACAAGCCTTTTATGAGCTCTCTCAACATCTTTTATTTTCTCAGGAAAATGGATTTTCCTTATTGCACTATCATAAGTCATCAATTTATAATTTTTCACAATATAATCAGGTAAAATTTCAGGAACTTCGATAATATTTTCTAATGCCTCATTAATCGAACTTCTTAATACACTAGACTTAACATCACTTATCAAAGGATATATTGGTATAATTTTACCTGTATTTTTATTACAATTTGATAATTCAAATACAGGAGATGATAACTCTAGACCACCATTCTTTCTCGTAAATTTACCATAAAACCTATATACTTCATCAATTTTTAATTGATTACTTACATAAGGTTGATTAAACCAAGTACAAATAGCCTGTTCACTACCATCACTAATCACAACTTTTGAAACACTCTTAAATTTTCCAAGAAATCTTGTATATACACTATTAACTATACTTGCCTCAACCGTAACTCTTTCGCCTTCAATAATTTCTGAAAGTTTTTTAACAACACTCCTATCATCATAAGCTCTCGGAAAATATTCAATCAAATCCCTAACAATTTCAATTCCTATTTTATTAAGACTTTCAGCCTTCTTAGGTCCAACACCTTTAACATATTGTATATTCTTATCCAAATAATCTTCCATTTTATCTCCATTCATCAAAATTATATTACATTTTTATTAGAACTTAAATATATTTTTATTATTTCATTTTTTTAACAATATTGTATATTTTTAACTTTTATCATATAATAATAAAGTAAAAAATATATTGTAAATGAAAGGAGATTACTTTAATGGATAACGAGAATAACAATAGTAATCTTATTAACTCAAATAATATCCCACAACAGTTCAATAACTCAAATGGATATAGTGATGCAAACTTCCAAAATAATGATCCTTATGCATCACAAATAAATAGTAATTTATCTAGTTTTAATGATAATACTATTTCTTATAACAATGAACTTCCACAATCAAATATTGATAATAGCCAATACAGTTCAATGCCAGGTATGGATTCAAATGATCAATATAGTACTATGCCAGGTATGGATCAAAATAATCAATATAGTACTACTCCAAGCATGGATTCAAACGACCAATATAACACTATGCCAAGTATGGATTCTAATGATTCATTGCAAAATAACAATTATGATCAATTCAATAATATGGACTCAAATACTCAATTAAACGGAAATAATGATTCATATTTAATGAACCAATATAATAATGAATATGATGCAAATTATAATCAAAGCCAAGACTACAATAATATGAATTATAATCAAAATAATTTTGATCCAAACATGAATATGAACTATAACTCAAATGATTATATTGAACCAATGGACGTTCCAGGATATGATCAAAATCAAGGTCAATTAAATCCTCAATATTACGATTCAAATAATGTATCAGAACAAAATGATAATAATGATCAACAATCATTTAATCAAACGGAAAATATAGATGAAGAATTTATGAAAAATTGGATGGGCAATTTTTATTCAAAATCAAACAATAAATTTAATATATATGCATTTTTACCTGGATCAATATACTTCTTGTATAGAAAAGTAACATCATTTGGTACAATATTCTTAGCAATAGATACTATTCTATTAAGTATAATGTTCTTCTTAACAATGACGTCCCCTCTAACATCTACGGCATTATTAGCAACAATTGCATTAATATTATCAATATTACACATAACATATGGATTCATTTTTAACGGATTATATAAAGGATTTATAAAATCAAAACAAAAATCATTATCGACAAAAATGGATTCAAATCAATTACTTGATTATTCTAAACAAAAAGGTGGCACAAGTGTTTTAGGAACAATACTTGGTATTGCAATACTTGTTATATTCGTAATGATTTCTAATATAGCTGGAATATCAATGAAAGCAAATTCACTAAAAAAGAAAACAACTACAATTAAACCTGAAAACACTGTTCAAACACCAGTTGTAACTCCAGAGAAACAATTATCTGAATATACTTTCACTGCTGGAAGTGCTAATACTACTTATACCCTATCTTATAATTCTTCAGTTTGGACATTTAATAAAGCAACAAATTCTTTAACATTACCAAACGGAGACGTATTCAAATATGCAGATAACTATATAGAAAAATTGTCAACAAAAATTAATACAACTGTTTCAACAGAACAAGGAAGATCTACTTTCTTTAATATGTACACAAACGCATTTGCAGAATCTGCAACTCAGTCAAATGGTACATCAACACCATCACCACAAGGTTTCGTACAAAAAGGAACAAATATTTATTATGCATATAATGACATCGTAGTAAACAATACTGTAACAAGATATTATTTATTATTAATCCCATCTATTGATATGAACTTCCAATTTACATTAACATCACAATTATCTTCAATAGACGCAACAGAAAATACAGAAGTTGAAAAAATGTTTGAGACATTTACTACACCAACAAATTCTTCAATACTAACTCCAACAGAATTTACAACTGATTCAGCTAATGCTCAATCAATGACAGGAACAACAAACGGATCAACAAATGGCACAACAACTGGATCAACAAATGGAACTACTTCAGAACCAATATCAAACACACATACAACAACACCTGGAACAAGTAGCAGTGCTTCAACAAATTCAGCTGGCACAACAAATTCTGGTATGGGAACAACACAAAATCAAATAGGAGTTGAATATAATACAACAGGAACTTCATCTCCCAGTAATGCGATTACAAGCACAACTACTGATTTAAATTCTGTAATATAATATCTATAACAAAAATCAGGAGGACATTATGAAATATACTCTAATAAGAGAACTATACAAAAGCAACATAGATACTTATCAAGATAAAGAAATTGAAATAGCGGGTTGGGTTAGAACAATCCGCTCTTCAAAAAATTTTGGATTTATTGAATTAAATGATGGTTCATTTTTTAAAAATCTTCAAATAGTATTTGATAACACACTTTCAAATTATGAAGAAATTACAAAAGTTTCAATAGCTTCATCATTAATTATAAAAGGCATCATTGTAAAAACTGAAAATGCAAAACAACCATTTGAAATGCATGCAAAAAACATCGAAATTTATAATTTATCAGATAAGGATTACCCTATACAAAAGAAAAACACAAGCTTTGAATTTTTAAGAACTCAAGCACATTTACGCCCAAGAACAAATACATTTTCAGCAGTATTTAGAGTACGTAGCTTATTATCATATGCAATCCACAAGTTCTTCCAAGAAAGAGATTTCGTATATGTACATACTCCAATTATTACAGGTAGTGATGCAGAAGGTGCTGGAGAAATGTTCAATGTAACAACATTAGAACCAAACAAAGCTCCATTAAAAGATGACAAAACAGTTGATTATTCACAAGATTTCTTTGGAAAAAATACACATCTAACAGTAAGTGGCCAACTTGAAGGTGAAACATATGCATCAGCTTTAAGAAATATTTATACATTCGGCCCTACTTTTAGAGCAGAAAATTCAAACACAGTAAAACATGCTGCAGAATTTTGGATGATTGAACCTGAAATGTCATTTGCAGATTTATCAGATTGTTTAGATATTGCCGAAGAAATGATTAAATACTGTATCTCATATATTCTAGAAAAAGCTCCAGAAGAAATTGAATTCTTCGATAAATTCATTGCTCCTGGACTAAAAGAAAAATTAAACACAACTTTAGAAAAACCTTTTGCTAGAATAACATACACAGATGCAATAAAAGAATTAGAAAAAAATAATGATAACTTCGAATATAAGGTTTCATGGGGTGCTGATATTCAAACAGAACATGAACGTTATATTTCAGAAAAAATCTTTGGAAGACCAACATTCATAACAAACTACCCTGCTGAAATAAAAGCATTTTATATGAAGCAAAATGATGATGGCAAAACAGTTGCTGCATCAGACTTAGTAGTACCAGGAATCGGTGAATTAATTGGTGGAAGTCAAAGAGAAGATGATTACACAAAATTAAAAACAAAAATGGATAGCTTAAATATGAACCCAGAAGAATATTGGTGGTACATGGACCTAAGAAAATATGGTAGTGTCCCTCACTCTGGATTCGGTATTGGATTTGAAAGATTCATGATGTATGTAACAGGAATGTTAAATATTAGAGATGTAATACCATTCCCAAGAACACCAAAAAATTGTGAATTTTAATATATAATTATCCCCCAATATTGAAGTGAACCCAAAATGTTAGACAAAAATATATAGTTTAACAAGGAGGGTTCATTTTTATGTCTAAATATTCAAATGAATTAAAATTAAAATTTATTAAATATTATCTTAAAGAACATCATAGTTATTCAGAATGTTGTAAACAGTTTAATATTAAGTGAATAAAATTTAAAGACATAAAAATAAGAGCATTTCAGCTCTCATCATCTTTACTCTTCAAACTGCTCGTGTTTACTAAAATTTTCCGAACAGTTATTTTATCAGTTTCTTAACTTTTTCTGCGTATTCATTTGGATGATTAATACTTAAGTCTCCATGATAATAACCACTTAATATTTCTAATTCACTATTAATTAATTCATCGTGTATTCTTTTTGCAGATTTAATCATAATTGGTCTTTCTTTACTTCCTACTATCACTATTGATTTTGATTTGTTAGTTTTTATATTCTTAAGATGATAATTGGAATTAGCTTTTAAAAATGAAATCATATTATTTTTTGTTATATTAGAACTATCAATATAATACTTATCAAATAATTCTTTTTTTATTTTTAAACTTTTAAATTGAAGTTTAGAAAACCACTTTTTATTTATAAGTCCATAAGACATATTAATTGATGATTCTATAAGTCTATTTGTCATTTTCATTGGGAATACTAAAGCACTTTCAATTATTGCATATTCACATATATTGTCTCTTTTTGACAATATATCTAATAAAATTTGTGCTCCTAATGAAAGTCCTCCTATAAGTTTAACATTTCCATTATAATTATTATCAATATATTCAATTATTTCATTCGCATTATTTTTAATAGAAGTAAAATCTCTATCACTTCCTGAATGACCATCTAATATTGGTAATATTACATGATAATTACTTTTTAATATTTCTGACACTTCTTCATAATTCCACCATGATAATCCACCACCATGTAATAATATAATAATATCTTTATTAGATCTCCCATATTCTTTAACTATCATAAAATCACCCCTTAGTTAAATTATAACATACAAAAAGCAGATTTTTTACATTCGCTTAGGTATTCTTGAAATCTAGTACTCATAAAATACTCTATTTTCCGATCACTTGTTATTACTATTTATCTACCATCATATTATAACATAAAAGATGCAATTTTTTCATTTACTCCCAAAATTTATTAATTTTTTTATCCACATATTTCATTCTTTAAAATATTAATATAGTCTTTTATCATTTGATTCTTATCTATTTATTAAGATATTTTTGCATCTACCTATTCAAACTTATTTTTAGTTTCCTCATAATCTTTAATCACAACATCATATTCTTTTTTATATTTTTATTGATTTTGTACCACTATATAATTTATATCAATTAAATCTTGTATTTTTTCTACTTTTTCCGTTAGATTTTTTTCCAAGTTTTCTTTCTCTTCTAATAGCTTTTTTTATTACATACATTATCTATTACTATTTCTAAATTTGAAATTATCTCATCTTTACTTTCAATTAGAATATTAACTACATTTACAAATCTAGTTTCAATCTCTTCAAACCTTATTGCTGATATTTTACATATTTCTTTTTATCTTCTTTTAATTTCATTTTTTTGATTTACCACGTCGTTCTTCATACAAATCTTGTAGTACTTCTTCATAATATATACGTTCACATTTTAACAAAACATTTGTAGCGCCTAATTTAAAATGATTTACTATTTACATTGCTGATAAAATTTAAATATTTAGACATAAAAATAAACCCTCCTTGTTAAACTATATATTTTGTATAACATTTTGGGTTTACTTCATAAATAGTGAATTTTCATATGAGCCTATAAGGCTCTATTACTAGCTTGCACTGAAGTACTTTTAGTTTGCCAGCTTTAAGCCACTTTCGCTTGCGTCTTTTTTACTTACTACCCTTTAAAATGTTCTTTATATTCTTTGATTGTCAACTGATCAGACATCATATCTTCTTTTCAATTGATTTTCAACATAATTATATACTGCCAACTTGTTGTTTCATACTGTACTGACATAATATTTTCTACACCGAAACACTCTGTTTCCATATTTATATTTCAAATTAGCATGTCTCTCAAATATTATTAATGTACTTTTTCCTTTCAAATATTCTATGAATGATAACACACTCAATTTTGATGGTATACTTACATACATATGAATATAATTTGCCTTTCGCCAATAGCCTAAATCGTTTTATTTTTATCATATAAATACATATCTAATCCCATAATAAAAACCTCCAATCTCTCTTAGTATTAATCACTTATTATTCCCATAAAGTCAAGTGATTTTAAGAATTATGATACTATTTAAAACCATTTGATACCTTTATTTACAAAACAATGAAAAGATAATATAATACAAATATAAGTTAAAAAAGAGGAAATTATATGATTATTCAAAATAATAAAATATTAAGAAAAGAAGATTTTAAAAATGAGAAAGAACTACAAAATTATGTTGAAACAAATATGAAGGAAATATTAGGATATCAATTTATATCTACAGAATTTACTGTAGATAATTATAGACTTGACTCATTAGGATATGATGAGGAAAACAATACATTTATTATTGTTGAATATAAGAATATAAAAAACAATAGTTTAGTGGATCAAGGATATGCCTATCTTGGAATGATGCTAAAAAGAAAAGAAGCCTTTGTTTTAAAGTATAACAATGTAACCAAAAAGAACAAAGAAATAAGAGATATAGATTGGTCACAATCAAGAATTGTTTTCGTCTCTCCTGTATTCAGCCAAAGACAAATAAACGCATCAGAATTTCAAGGAATGCCATTTGACTTAATAAAAGCAACAAAATATGAGAATGGTATAGTAGAGTTTTCAAAAATAGAAAAAAATGAAAATTTAAAAACAGAGGTTGCTTATAAAAATAATAAAATTGCAGAGGTAATGAAAGAAATAAAAGTGTATACAGAAGATGATCATTTAATAAAAGCACCTGAAAAAATAAAAGAACTATATCACCAAATAAAAGAAGAACTTTTATCAATGGGAGATATTGATATTGAATATAAAAAATTATATATAGCATTTAAGAGCAATACAAATATAGTAGACCTTGAAATATATAATTCAAAAATAATAATGTTTATAAATCTAAAAAAAGGAAAATTATCAGAAGGAACTAGCATACTAAAAGACATTTCTAATGTTGGGCATCATGGAAATGGTGATTATTGCATTGATTTAAAAAGCATGGAAGATTTTGAAAAATCAATACCATATATTAAAGAGTCATTAAAGATAAATAAGAAATAAAAGGAATGATAATATTTTGATGCTACAATAAGAAATAGAGGTTTTGAATATTATAAAGCAAGAAAAGTAACAAATGTGGTAGAAAAAACAACTATATTTTGGTGCAAAAACTATATGATATTTACATTCATACGTTGTGTGTGCTAAACTATCTGTGTATGGACTTTTCATACAAATCACTCTCCTTTTATAATAATTTTTAAGCTGAACAAACTTAACTTTATTATAACATGGAGAGTTTTTATTTTGATACCACTCTCATAACTATAAATGTCATTGGACTCACCAGCATAGCTGGTGGTTTAAAGCTTAAGTTAAACAAATAATGGAATAGTAATCTGTCTATTCCATTATTTTTTCAAATCATATAAATATTTTATCTTTTAATGACCAATTACATTTTATAAATCTCTTAAAGCAATTTTCTAAAATAATTTAATAGTATTTAAATTATTTTAATAAACTATTAATCTTATTACATCATAAACTTTTTCAACTACATAATTATGAATAAATTTAAATACTTCTTTTGCAATTTCTCCATCCTATAATTTTTTATAATGACAAATTTCTATTATTATAGTATTTATAAATTATATTACAAATCCAATTCCTTTTTATATTGTAATAATTTGTTTTTTCTAATTTCATTAGATTTTTTAAAATTATTAATTTGTTTATGATATAAGGTATATAAAGATTTTTTTTGTTCTTCTGTTAAATCTTCTTTTTTTATTTCTCCTCTTATATATCGTTTCAATAACAAAGTATTTTCATCTTCAATGATTTTAATGTTTTCGATAAATGCAGATTTACTATTTTCATTTTTTTCTATATTATCATTCGAAATTGTTTCTATTTGTACATTATTTTCAATTTTTCTATCTTTATAGAATAAATTTTTAAAAAATGATTTTATTTTGTAAAATATATTATTTTTATTAATTTTTATTCCTTTTCCCCTTTCAATTTCAGCAAGTTTCTTTACTGCTCGTAGATTTATATCACCTGTTTGTGTTAGTTGTGGTAAGTTTAATTCACTTAATTGGTTATTACATCCAAGAAAATTATCACCTACTTGTGTTAATTGTGGTAAGTTTAGTTCACTTAATTGGTTATTACATCCAAGAAAATTATTACCTACTTGTGTTAGTCGTGGTAAGTTTAGTTCACTTAGTTGTTCATTAAATTGAAGAAAACCATCACCTACTTGTGTTAGTCGTGGTAAGTTTAGTTCACTTAGTTGTTTATTAGATCGAAGAAAACCATCACCTACTTGTGTTAGTCGTGGTAAGTTTAGTTCACTTAATTGGTTATTACATTCAAGAAAATCATTACCTACTTGTGTTAGTTGTGGTAAGTTTAGTTCACTTAGTTGTTTATTACA
>ERZ773003.681-NODE-681-length-23728-cov-5.256030_pt1 | contig 23728 bp, 16 predicted proteins | sample MGYA00580668_ERZ773003 | MGnify/ENA primary metagenome ERZ773003 (study PRJEB29015, sample SAMEA2738002) | human oral metagenome | biome: human oral; feature: human-associated habitat; material: dental | place: China | collected 2126 ... | reverse complement strand
ATATTAATGAATACAATAAAATGTACACTAAATTAAATTATGGTTTAGTATACACTTTATTTAAGGGGGTACTGCATGAAACATAAAATAATAAAAGAATTTATTGGGTCAATAAATGGTTACATAATTGATGATGAAAATTTATATGATTCATTAATATACTTTATAAACTATCTTGAGGATATATTTAAATTAGAAGTAATTTCATCAGATATTATAGAATATCTTGACAATTGTTATGACACATACAGAGATGTTATAATGGACGAAAAAGACTCGGATATTCTTGATGTAAACTGGATTATAACAAAATTTCTGATGGGTATTACAAAAAATACAGGCGTTAAATTTGAATCTGATATATATGAGAATACAATATATAAAAAAATGGCAAGTATTTTTAAAGAAGATGACCTTGCTGGATATATTGACATGATAAAGGGTGTGATGAAAAAATGAGATTCGGATATGCAAGGGTCAGTACTGCAAAACAGGATTTGACTAGGCAAATTACAGCACTTGAAAATGTAAACTGCAATGAAATATATAGCGATGTGCAAAGTGGAAAAAATATGGAACGTGCGGAACTTAAAAAGCTTCTTTCAAAAATTAGAGAAAATGATACATTTATTGTTACTGATATTGACCGACTTGGAAGAAACTTTACAGAAGTTACGGAACTTTATACAAAACTGAAAGACATGAAAGTTAACATAATTGTAATTAATCAGGAACTTTTAAATCACAGGGTTGATGATAAGAAGGATGAAATTGTAAATGTAGTTGTTATTCCGCTTCTAATATATTTAGCAGAACGAGAAAGAACTACACTTATTGAAAGAATTAATGACGGTATAAGAAATATGCCAGTTGATGAATCAGGTAGAAAATTTAGCAGAAAAACAGGTAATAGTGTAGGACGACCCGCTAAGGTCATTAATTTATCGAAAGAAGATTCTGAAATGCTGAAACGAGTTAGAAATAAGGAACTATCTGTAAATGGGTTTTGCAGATACATGGGAATTAGTAGGCAATCATACTACAAATACTATAAATATTTATAGTATTTGTAGTATGATTTTATTTAACATTTATAGTGTGTTTTTTTCAACATAATCAGCTTTATGATAATCCCATTCACGAGTAACGGTTACTTGATTTTCAAGTTTCTCTTGTTCTTCCCGAGCTTGCTCTTCTCGATTTAATTCTACAATGTGATTAAGTCTCATATTTTCCTCAAGTTTTTTTAATCTATCATATGAATGAGTTTTACGGAATTCTAAATATTCGTCATAACTTATAAACTCAAAATTACCGCTATATTCATCATATGTAATTTATGTTAATGAATTAAGTTCTTTTTCAATCTCAAGAACTTCTTTTCGTATTTTTTCAATAAGATGTAACTTCCTTGTCCGTTCCCTAAGAAGATAAACCTTTCTTTCCTCTACATGAGACATTTTTTCAAAATCCTTATATTCTACAATTTCCTTTAATTTTGAACTAGGATTATCAGATGTGATAACTTCAATAATCTCATTATCATTAAAATTCTCCTTTTTATGTCCCGTCAGAGTTTTTACCGCCCGATTAGGCAATGTTAAAATGTTTTCAGCCTTAGCCACCCCCTTATTTTCATATTCCAAATATAATGAATATTTACGGATTGCTACATTTGCACTATCCTTATCAATACCTAACATTTCAAGCCATTTACCAAATGTACCATTTTTATTATTAGAAAATATCTTATTTGCTTCATAAATAGCTTTAGAGTAATTAAGTATATGAATCATTGTTTTTTCTCTATGATATTTTATATCACTCTCATATTTTATAAGCTGTTCTTTCTCTGCTCCACTAATTCCCAATTCATTATAATTTATATCATAAATACTTTCAACCTTTGCAACTGCTGGAACTTTTTTACTATTAATTTTACTAATATCTAAATTAAATTTTTTGCTCATCTTATACCCTCTTTTTTCATTATTTCTTCTGCTAAGTTACTGTAGTCTTTTGCTCCATTTGCATTTTTTGAATAATCAAATATTGATTGATGTGTAACAATGCACTCAGATAGAGCTACATTTTTTCTTATTATATTTTTTAACAAATAATCCTTATATTCTTCTTGCAGTTGTTCCTGTATCTGATCTGACAATGCCGTTTTTTCTTTTCTAATTAATATAATTCCTGAAATATCCTTTCCCAATCCTTGTGTAAAATTAATCGTAGCATTAAGTCCTAAAAGTTCATTTATTCCAGGTAATATTACAGGATAAACACTTGAAGTATAGATTGCTGAAGTTGTGTAAGCATTAAATGCTGGAGCGGTATCAAATATTATAACATCATAATTTTCTGATAAATTTTCTAAAAAATTATTCAACAGTTGATAATAATATGGCCCTTGATTTTTTAATTCTTCCATATCTTTTTCTGCTTCAGGACCTGCACTTATCAAATGCAAATTTTCATTTAGCATTTCAGGCTCAAATTCATTCGATCTTTCAAGCAGATAATCTCCCAATGAAAAATTTAATTCATTTACATTTACTCCAAAATTTGTAGAGAGATTAAGTTGTGGATCCGTATCTACTGTCAAAGTTTTTAATCCCTGTTTTGCAAAATAGTGTGCCAAATTGAAAACAGTTGTTGTTTTACCACAACCACCCTTGTTATTTACAATTGCTATTTTTTTCATAATATCCTCCCTGAAATATATTTATCCTTTATTTTCAGTATAACATTATTTATGAAAAAAGCAAATTTTTTGTTTGTCTGTCACGACTGATAAATTGTTTTTTTTAATCCTAAATAAATAAAAAATAGTTTAAAAGTAGATTTATATATTTCAAATTAACTCTCAGCTCCTGATTTTAATAAATTTTCTATTTTCTCTTTCATATTTTCGTCAATCTTATCATCATCAAGACTGTAAAATTTTTCTAGTTTTGTTAATTTTGAATTTTTTTCAACCAGTTTTTTTCTAACAGTCACTATGACAGGATTATTAAGGCTTCTTTTAGGATCTTCCATTAACCCTATTAATAATGAAGTATTACTTTGAATACCATTCTTTAGAATCCCTATCTCTTTTTCAATTCGTTCTTTTAAAGTTAAATTTTTTTCTTTTTTTACTTCAGGAAAAGCTTCTACTACTCTTAATACCTTTTTTGGAGTAGTCTCTATTTTTTTAGTTTCATTTGGAAGCGATAGTTCATCATTATTACTTGAAATATTTTCTTTAATTTTTTTTTCTGTATTAAACCTGAATTCAAATCCGACAACTCTACTTCTTCCGCGTCCACCACTGAAACCATATTTTTTCTCAATTTTTAAATTATATTTTTCTCCTAATTCTTTCATAATAGGTTTTAAAACACGAGTATCAATATTAACTACCTTATAACTTTCAGGAATATCCATCAAATACCTAAATTCATCAATACTACATCTCCAAAATCCTGTTTTTCTAAATTGTTTCATTCTACGATAAAATTCTTTTACAGTCATATTTTTTTCAAGCATTATTAATTTTTTCAATTCATAAAAAGAGTATTCAAGGACATCTGTACCTTTCTCTTTAAGTTTATGAAAAAACGTTACTAATAAATTTAGTTCTTCTGACGAAAAGTTTCTTAATGCCTGATTATTAAAATCATTATTATATTTCACAATCTCATTTCCCATTTAAAATTCCTCCTCAAAAATCATTATACCTATTAAAAATAACACTTCAATAAAAATGTTGTTTTTAATCTCCCAAAACGATACTTTTATTAGCTCTCAAACTTAATATTTATAAGTATTTGTGGACACCTAAAAGATATAAAATATTTTAAAAGATATAAAAATCTTTTAAAATATTTTATTAAAAGAACTTGACAAATTTTTTTAAACAAGTATAATATTAATAGAGATGTACTCGTAGTATAAGCGAGTAGGATAAAATAAAGAAGATATACAGATTAAGAAGATATACTCGTAGTATAAGCGAGTAGGATAAAATAAAGAAGATATACAGATTAAGATGATGGATTGTTTATTTTAACAATCCTTTTTATTTCACAAAAAGACTTTACATTTAACAGAAAAATGCTATAATAATTTTACAAATCAAATACAACAATTAAAAAACTATCAGAAAGGATTTACAAATGAAAAATAAAAGTATAACATTTTTCTATCTAACTCATAAATTTTACAATAAATACAAAAACTGTAAAGAAATATTATATAAACCTAAAAGACCTTATGCAGTTCACTTAATAGAATACAATAACCTAATATTTGCTATACCTATCAGAAGTAACATAACACATGAATTTTCCTATAAAACAATCAAAGAAAAAAACAAAAGTAAAGGATTAGACTTTACAAAAACGGTTATCATAAATGATTTAAAATATCTTTCTAAACAACCTGCTCGCATTAATCAAGAAGAGTATTTAAAATTAGATAAAAATAGACATTTCATAGAGAAAAAAATGTTATCATACTTAAAAATATACAAAAAAGCACTACAAAAACCAAATACCAATAAAAACCAAAATATCTTATCAAAAAGTACATTGCAGTATTTTCATAAAGAACTCAGTATACTGTTTAATGAAAATAACATTGATTAATCCTCTTGAAAAAATAGAGGATTTTTCAAAATTTCCAATATAAGCCTTTCTAAGCAATTTTTTCTCCTTGTTCAACCTTTTACATCAAAAAATTTTTTAACGATGAATTTACCCACTTTCTGACGTTCTGAAATATATTTACAAGTCTATCATATTAATCTTCAATATTTATATTATTAAATTTTAAATGCTCATTCTTAAATAATCCACGTTTATAATAATTAATTATAAAAAAATCTTAGAATCAACTTATCATTTCTCACACGTGAGAAATGATATTCAATATGATAAAAGAACAATACTTTGATTAATAATAAAATTTATTTTATGCAGGCAGTGTTTTCTGTTTAACAGGGAAACACACAAGCGTACCTTTTAAAAAATGAAAAATTTATATAAAAACTTTTGAATGAAAAAAACATTATCTATAACTTTCAAAAATTTAGAAAAAGTGACATTACCTCAATTTATCCATAAATTAGTTTTAAACGATTTTTTCATTTTAGGTAGGAAAATTTTAATGACAAACTTGCCCCTTTTATGTTCTTCTAAATAATATTTCTGTTCAAAATTTTAAAAAGTTATATTTCTTTTTAGAAATTTCTATATGCAAATTTGAATTTTTATTTAAATTATGCTATAATTACTTAATTTACATTTAAGGAGATTGACTTTGATTCATAAAAAATATTAATTTATAGACTTTTGCATCTTAGAAAACTCATATTTCTTATTTATATCAATGAAGTTAATAAGATTATCAATATTAAATAGAACAAAAATTTTTCGATAAATAATCAAAAAAATCTCAAAATATAAATGAAAATATTTTTTTAGAATTAATGAAAAATTAGTAAAAAATTTTGAATAAGAAAGGACAAAAATATGAAAAAGAAATTATTATTATCATTAGGAATTACTTTATTAAGTATAAATTCATTTTCTAAAATGACAATAACATCGTACAATAACGGATCATCAGTATCAAATGGATCAATAACTGAATCAGGCCATAACTTTTCAGGAATTGTTCAATTTTTAGGAAATCAAGGTGGAACATATGTAGTAAAATTAGATAATGGAACCAAAATAGAAACAGGAACAAGATTTGATTTAGATCCAGATACAACTATTACAATAGAAGGAGCAAATGGTACAATAGGAACAATAGTAAATGGAAGTAGTGCGTATCCAGTGGGAGCACCAGTTTCTACAAAACATTATTACTTTTGGCAAGATTTAGACGAAAATTCTACTACTTTACCAGAATCTGGAATATTAAATGGAAATTTATTCACTCCATCTGTTATATCTAGATCAAATAATGCTAGCACAGCTATTACTCACGTAACAACAAGTGTTTTACCACCAAGTACAGCCTCAACAACTACACCAGGTACTTCAACACCAACTCCGAGTACACCTTCGACAGGAACAACTCCAACAACAGGAAGTACAACATCTCCAACTGAAAGAAAAAAAGTTTTAGTAATTCCAAGATCACGTGTTGATTTGGATTTAGCAGAAAACGCTAAAATGACTATGATAAAAAATGTTGAGAAAAAAATAGAAAAAGGGGACTGGGACTTAAATATCGACTATGTAGGTGGAGTAGGAACTAAATATACTGATAAGACTCATAATATTTTACAATATAATGGAAAAAGTAATGGTGTTATTCTTTCTTTGAATAAAAATTATGATAAATTAACATTGGGAGGTTTATTTGGGTATCAAAATTCAAAAGTAAAATATAAAGATTTTTATGACGGAATAAAAGAAAAAATTGATTCATATCAGTTTTTATTGAATGCAAAATATGATTTTAATGAAAAAGTTGATTTAATAGGGACTCTAGTATATTCTACAAATAAACATAAATTTGATGGAAGCAATATTATTTCATATAATTGGATAGATGATGCGGAATATACTTCAAATATATTTGACTTTGAAACAAGATTAGGATATAAATATTTATTTACAAATGGATATATAAAACCGTATTTAGGTATCGGAGTATTAAATCTTAAAGAAGGAGCAATTGATAAAATAGGAGCTAAAAAAGCCTCTGAAACAGCATTAAATAGTGTATTAGGTATTTATGGTGTAGCAGAATTAAATAAAATAGATTTGTATGGAAATGTAGAATATAGACAAAAATATGGAAGTAATTCGTATCATAGTGAACGAGATGTGGACTCAACAACAAAAATTGATGCTTTAAATTATAAAAAAGCAACAGTTAATGCTAGTGCAGGATTAAGATACAAAATTACAGATATGTTTGATATAAATGCTTCATATGGATTAAATAATCTAAAAAACAATATAGTAAAAGTAGGTATTGGAATTCAATACTAAAAAATTATTGTAAACTTGCTAAATTAATAATAAACTGTCTTATAAATATAAGATGGTTTTTTTTATATTCAAAATAAAAAAAATACTTTTACATCAAACTTGACTTTTTTTTTAATTTATGTTAGCATATTTTAATCTTTTATTAAAAAGGAGGTAGATTTTGGGATATAAGAAAATAATAATTTTTAGTACATTTTTGCTTGCAAGTCTTGCCTTTCCAGCTCCAGTCAATGAGGCTAACAGAATCATTGATATTCAGCAGAGACAGCTTGAACAGGAGAGAGTAAGGCAACAGCAGGAGAAAATGCAGAAGGAGTTTGAGAATACAAAGTTTGACAGCCCTAAGACTCAGGTTGATAAGGATATTGAAAGCGGCAACTTGAATTCTAATAAATTTTTAATTAAATCAGTCAATATAAAAGACAATGACAGGCTGCTGTCTCAAAGGGAAAAAAATAAAATTATTGAAAAATATGTCTATCTTGAACTTAGTTCCGATGACATCAGAAACCTTCTTACAGATCTTACAAACAAGTTAATTTCTAAAGGATATACTACATCTGTTGTAAACTTCGATAGGAATAATGACCTGACTACTGGAACTTTAAATCTGGAAATTGTTGCAGGAAAAATCGAGGATATTAAAATTAATTCGGGCAATGGACTTGATAAGTACAAGGAATTTTTTATGTTCCCTAAAAATAAAGGGAAAATCCTTAATATCAGGGATATTGACACGGCAACTGAGAACTTTAACTCAATCAATGCCAACAATATGACTATGGAAGTTCTTCCTGGAAGAAAGGAAAACTATTCAAGAATTGAAGTAAAAAATAGATTAAAGAATAAATATACTGTCGGAATCTTAGCTAACAACTATGGGGACAGCAAGCAGAATGGAATATGGAGGAGAGGTATCAACCTTAATATTGACAGCCCTCTTGGAATTGGAGACAACTTCTATTTCACATATATGACTGTACCTAAAAAGGATCCAGACAGAAGCTGGAAGAAAACAATTGAAGAATTAAAGCCCGGAGAGATTTTGCCAATAGGACCAGTAGGATATGATCCTGCAAATGGGGATACATTGCCATATAAAAGGCGGCTTGATATGTTTAATTTTGGATATACAATGAAGTTCAGAACTTACACCTTAAAACTCAATTCAAGTAAAAGTATTCAGGAAAGCAGCTTTTATACAGCAAATACTGTATATGACATGTATTCGAGCAATCATATTTTATCAGCAGATCTCGAAAAAATATTGTTTAGAAATCAGAAAAGCAAGGTTAGTCTTGATTTGGGAATTAGAAGAAGACATAATCAGAGCTATCTTGAAAAGTCTGTATTATCTGACAGAAAACTTGCTGTTGGTACAGTAAGTCTTAATGCTACAACTTCACTTTTCGGAGGGATTTTTGGAAGCTCTTTCGGATATGAGAGAGGACTTAAAATATTTCATGCTGAAAGGGATAATGGAAAGATAGAAACTACCCCGAAAGCACAGTTTCATAAATACAGTATGAATCTTAGCTACTACAAGCCCATAACGAATAAATTTGTCTACAGGGCAAATATTTATGGAAGCTATTCAAATGATGTACTTTATGGAAGTGAAAGACAGACAATAGGCGGTGTTGGAAGTGTAGGGGGCTACCATACAAGGGATTCTATTCAGGGAGACAAGGCTATAGAAGTCAGCAATGAGATTGCATACAATATTCCAGTTAAGAAATTTGCGGTTGTTTCTCCATATGTTAATTATGGATACGGGGCTGCAAAGTACAACAGGGATAAATCTAAATACAGGACTGGATATGTAACTGGAATGACAGCTGGAATCAGGTTTGATACAAAAATGTTTGATTTTGACTTTGGATATGCAAAACCTATGGCACATTCAGAGTATTTAAGCCCTAAGAAGCAGGAAATGTATTTTAGTGGCTCTTTGAAAGTAAATTTTTAGATAATAACTCAAAATAGAAATAATAAAAAATTTCAAATTGTAATCAGTAAAAATATCGAAAGGAGATGAACAATGAGAGGAAAAAGTAAGATATTACGCAAATTAACTGCGGCACTGCTGCTAAACGTGTTCAGCTTCAACATTCTTGCCGACGGACTTCAGGTTGATCCTAATTCAAGGTACAACACAAGCCTTGACAGGGCTCAGAATGGCGTGCCTGTCGTTAATATTTCCACTCCGAATGGCCGTGGTGTGTTAGTATTAACGAGTTTTTAGAGTACAATGTCGGGCGTGAGGGACAGGTTCTTAACAATGCCGACAACATCGGCAGAAGCCATCTCGCAGGAATCATCAACGCAAATCCAAATCTTGGGCCGAATCAGGCCGCCAATCTTATCCTGCTTCAGGTTAACGGGGCAAACCGTTCCCAGATTGAGGGATATATCGAGGCTCTCAGCAGACAAAAGGTGAATGTAATTTTAAGCAATGAAAACGGGATATATTTAAACGGTGCAGGAACAATTAATATTAAAAACTTTATCCCAACAACTGGGAGAGTTAAGCTAAAGGACGGGGATGTAATCGGAATTGACGTCGAAAAGGGAAGAGTCATTATCGGGGCAGGCGGCTTTGATGCGACTAATACTGATTATGTAAACGTTATTGCAAAGGCTATGGAATTACAGGGAAATCTTGTTGGGAACAAGGTTGATGTAACTCTGGGAGAAAATACTGTTGACTCTAGCGGAACTGTAACTTCAAAAAACGGAATAAATTCAGTTGCAATTGATGCAAGCAACCTTGGATCGATGTATGCCGGGCAGATAAAGATAGTAAGTACGGACAAGGGGGCAGGAGTAAACTCCAATGGACTTATCTATTCAAGGGACACAAAGCTTGAGATTACGGCTGACGGAAAAATCAATGTTGCAAAAATTAAAGGTAACGGCATTGAAATTAATGGTACAGAGTACAATCAGGCTGAACTTGCTAGTTCTGATAAGGGGATTAATATTAATGCATCTAAAATAAAATTGTCAGGGGAAACTCAGGCGAACGGGGACATCAATCTTAATGGGAACGTTGAGAACAAGTCAAATATATATTCAGGCGGGAACTTGAATACGCTTGATATGATAAATTCTGGGAATATTAATGCTTCAGGGAACATAACGGCAAAGGATTTTAAAAACTCTCTTGCAACAGTTCTTTCCGGAGGGAACTTTAATGTAAAAAACTTGGATAATTCCGGAAATATACAGGTTTCAGGAATTACTGATATTAACGGGAAATTTGACAATACAGGTTCTTTGACTTCCGTTAGACGTATCTCAGTCTCAGGAAATATAGGAAGTACAGGTAAAATACTGACAAATGAGGACCTGTCATCTAAGGACATGGTAACGTCAGGAACAGTTGCGGCCAAGAATCTGAGAGTGGACAACCTGACTAATGATGGGAAAATAAGCACAAATGGCGAATTAACTGCAAAAGATGTGAAAAATACTGGAGAGATTTTATCATCAGGAAAAATTTCAGGAAATAGTTTTGTTACTTCAGGAAAAGTTCAGACAAATGAAACTCTTGATATTAATGGACTTTTTAATAACAGTGGAACAGTCGGGGCTTCAAGGGATATATCAGTTGCCGGAAATGTATTAAATTCAGGGGAAATCCTTACTAATGGAGATTTTACTTCAAAGAATATGGATACTTCTGGAACTGTAGTTTCAAATAATTTAAGAACTGGAAACCTTAAAAATGATGGTAAAATTGTAGCTAATAAGGATTTAACGGCTAAGAAGGTTTCAAGTACAGGAGATATTACTGTTGTTGGCAAAATTTCAGCTGGTAGCCTGAAATCTTCAGGAGCTTTAAGAACCAACGAGGATCTTTCTGTTAATGGAAGGTTTGACAATGACGGAACTGTTGAAACTTCAAAGAATGTAGCTGTTTCAGGAGATATTAACAATACCGGGAAAATAATTGCAGGCGGTAATTTAAGCGGTAGGAATACCGTTTCAGCTGGAGTTATCTCTTCAAGAAATGTAAATGTTGATGACTTGAAGAATGATGGGAAAGTTGCCGCAGGGGAAAATATTACGGCTAGGAAAGTAACGAATACTGGAGATATTGCGGCAGTTGGAACAGTCTCAAGTGATGATATGAAAACATCAGGAACTGTAAAGGCTAATAAGACAATTACAGTTTCAGGAGAACTTGAAAATGACGGGACACTTGAAACTGCTGAAGATGTGAAGGTGTCTGGAAATATAAGAAATACTGGAAGAATTGCTTCAAACGGAGATTTGACAGGTAAGGACACTATTAATTCAGGTACAATTTCTTCAAAAAACGTAACAGCTGGAAATCTTCAGAATGATGGTAAAATCATTGCAAATGGGGACTTAAAGGCAAAAAAAGTTAAGAATACTAAGGATATTACAGCTGTTGGGACAGTTTCAGCTGATGACTTGATAACGTCAGGAAATGTAAGATCCAATAGAAAAATTACAGTTGCAGGAAAAATGGAAAATAGCGGGGCTGTTGAAACTTCTAAGAATATATCAGTTGCCGGGAATATCAGAAATGACGGCAAGATTGCGGCAAATGATGACCTGACAGGGAAAAATACTGAAAACAATGGAAATATCTATGTCAAGAATTTAGAAGTTAATAATCTTAAAAATACCGGAAAAATTGAGGGTATGAACCTTAAGACAGATGACGTTACAAACAGTGGAGATATTACAGCAATCGGTAAAGTTTCAGGCGGAAACATTGACAATTCAGGAAAGCTGCTTGCCAATGATACGATTAATGTCAAGAATATAAAAAATGCCACTAGTTCCAGCAAAATTGCGGCTGGAAAAGGCATTACTGGGGAGAGAATTGATAATTCTGGAACATTTGCTACGAATGGGGATATTAAGGCAACAAATTCGCTTGTGAACAGTGGAACGGTTGATGGTAAGGGAATTGATGTTGCTGGGGCTGAATTTACAAACTCTGGAAAAATAAACAGTGAAAACATCAAAGCCAATGTAGTTAATACTAGAAATGATGGATTCATCTATTCAGGAAATGATGTTGACTTGACTACGAATACATTGATAAATACTAAGGAAATTACGGCAGTCAATAATGTAAACACCGCAAATGCGAATGTTACAAATAGCGGAAAGATTGCCTCAAATGGCAGAGTTTTACTTGATAATTCAGCAATTGCAAACACTGGGGAAATTTTATCAGGCGAAGTATTTATGAGAAATGCTCAAAGATTTGATAATACTGGAACAATCAAGGGGAACAATGTTGAGCTTGGCATTAACCAGGATATTAACCTTACGGGAAACCTTCATGGACAGCAGAGGCTTAAAATCTCAGGAAACAACATTACAAACAATGGAAACACTACTGGAACAGGATTAATTGAGATTAACTCAAATGACTTTACGAACAACAGGGAACTTGCTTCCGATACAGTTGTCGTAAATGGCCGTGGGGAAGTAGTCAACAACAGCATGATTACTGGAAATAACGGAAAAGTTTCAGGAAGAAACATTACGAATAATGATTTAATTGCATTTGACAATTATCTTGAAATGAACGTACAGGGCAAGGTTCAGAATAATAAAGGCAAAGTCATCTATGGAGGGCAGGCTCTTGCCATCAAGGCAAATGAGATAATGAATGATGAGGCCGAAATACTTGGCGGAAACATGGATCTTAATGCCGCAAAGATTACAAACAATGTGGGTACAATCCAGTCGACAGGAAATATTACAATTACTTCCAGCGATTTTCAAAACATTGGTAGGGTTTCTAATTTAGGAAGTTATGAGAAGTATTATGAAACTTGGGATGGCAGAAGATTATCCGAAGCTGAAGTTCTGAATGGATGGATAGTCAATGAGCCTGACTTTCAACATAGAAGCAGGGACAGGGGCAGCGTAAAAAGGCATTAGAGAAGCTGGCTTGAAAGCATGATTGCAAAACATTCTGGAAATTCTCTGCTGTTTTCTCAGTATGCTGATCTTGCCAGAGCAAAATTGGGACAGAGAAGAAAGCTTACTAGAACAAATACTCCGGAAGTACCTGGAAATACTTTGACAGGAAAAATAGATAGCAGGGCAACAACTGAATATGGTAAGGTTTTAGCAAGTGGAAATATTACAATAAATTCAGGTAATTTTAAAAACAGGGACAGCATAATTTCAGGCGGAGGCCTAGTCAATGTTAATGCAACCAATTTTGAAAATTCTGTAACATTGGGAAATGCAGTCCAGTTAAAGAATGGACAGGAAAAACTGTATTTAACATATAGACACGGGAGCAGAAGGAGCTCCGCAAACGGAACTTACAGCAGATACTTAGAGAATGGCGGCATCGGATATGAAAGCGGACAGCCTTCCATCATTGAAGGGGCAGTAGTAAATGTAAATGCTCCAAATATCATAAAAAATCCTATTGAAGCTGGAAATGGTAAAGTATTAAATAATGGCGGAGCGACTGGCAGAGCCTTGATTTCTTCAACTTCAGTTGGAATGAATAAAGGGACAAGTTCTGCCAACGGGCAGGTTCAGGCTGCAGGAAATACCTTACTGTCTAAAGTAAACAGCAGCTTTAACGGAAATTCACAGGTTAATGGAAGCACAAACTTAAATAATCCTGTAAACAATGGATTTGACAGGGCAATTCAGATTGCAGGAAACAATTCAGGGATTAAGGATATTAAGAATACCGGAAGAATAGACGTAAATCCAATACTTTCAAGCGCAATGTTTACAACAAATATGAATCCAAGTTCTAAATATTTGCTGGAAACTAGAAGCAGATACATAAGTCTTGGGCAATATTTTGGAAGCGACTACTTCACTTCAAGAGTTGGCTATTCTGAAATATGGGACAGAACAAGACGGCTTGGAGATGCGTATTATGAAAACCAGTTACTAACTAGAGCATTAGCTGAAAAGCTGGGAACTGCATTCATAAATGGAAAATCTAATCAGGAGCTAATTCAGTCAATGATGGACAATGCCGCAACTGAAGGTGCAAGGCTTGGGCTTACAGTAGGGCAGGAACTGACTCAGGAACAGATAAATAACCTGAATAAGGATATTGTATGGTATGTAACTAAGGAAGTGAATGGTATTGAAGTTCTTGCTCCGCAAGTTTATCTAAGCAACAGGACTAGGGAAAGCATAAGCGATGATACTAGAAACAGGGTTGGCGGAATAAACGGAACTTATGTCAAGACTAAGGACTTTGTAAATGACGGTACAAAATGGGGTAATGGCGGAATTACTTATGTTGAAGCGAATACTGTAAGAAATGAAACAACTAATAACCTGCTTTCAGAAATTTCAGGAGACAGAACATTCATAAGTTCAGTTGGAAATATTGAAAATATTGGCGGACGGATTAACGGTGAAGAGGCGGTTGCCCTGATTTCTGAAAAGGGGAATGTGATTAACAATACCACAAAAAGAACAACTGGATTTAACTATGGAGAGTACGATAAATCTCAGCGTGAGGAAATAGCCTCAATTGGTGGAATCACTTCAAAAGGCACAACTTTCATCAAGGCTGACAGCTATAACTCTGTAGGCGGAATGCTAAAGACTGATCATTTGGCACTTGATGTAAACAGCTTCAATGCAAGTGCATTATCATTATCAGGGCAGAGCACGCTTGGAATAAGCGGAAGTAACTATTCAAAATATGCAGAAACAACACATTTTGGCGGTGGAGCAGTTGCAAATTCAGCAGAAGGAAGAATTGGAAACCTTAATCTAAGAGGCTCATCATTCATAGCTGAAGATACGACAGGGCTTGCAGTTGGCAATGTAAGGGCTGAATCAGTAATTAACACCTATGATACTGAATCAAGACAAAGTAATAAAAGCACTTTTGCATCAAGCAGCAGTTACATAAAATCCCATCAGGAAGAAAATGTGGCAAGCAACTTGCAGCTTGGAAAGAATGCTGTAATCACAGGAAATGTTGAAGGGATAGGAAGCAATATTGTTCTTGGAGAAAATACTTTTGTAGGCGGAAAAGTTACAACGGACTCAAGAGAATTACATAATACATATTATTCAGAACAAAAACAAAAAGGATTTACAGGTGGAATTAGTCATGGTTCTGTAAATGTAGGTTACGGAAAATCACAAAATACATATGACGCTAAAAGCACTGTAAATGCAAAATCCAATTTACAATTAGGAGATGGAACAGTCCTAAATAACGGTGCAGAAATAACTGCAACAAACTTTGAATACGGAAATATCTCAATAAATAACGGAGAAGTAAAATACGGAGCAAGAATAGATACACAATATGTAAGAACTACTAGTAGAAGTAGTAATTTTGGTGTGTCAATCGGAATAAACAGTCCGGAACTTTACAGAGCAAAACAAGCAGCAAATGCGGTAAGCCAAACTAGAGGTGGAGATATTGCCGGTGGACTTATGACAGCAGCTAATGCTGTTACCGGAACAGTTTCTGGAATGAGGAATGATATTACTACTAGAGATGGTTTAAGAGCTGCAACGATGGAAGACATAAAAGCCGGAAACTTTAAAACAAATAATGATTTTTATTTATCCGGAAATGCAAATGTAGGAATTAGTAGATCAAGAAGTGAAAGTAATGCACATACTGAAAATGCTGCCGTTACGACATTAAAACCATTAAAACCTGATTCGAGCATAACTTACAATAATGTAAAAAATATTACATATCAGGGAACAAAAGCTGAAGGTGGAACATTTATTTACAATAATGTAGAGAACATCACAAAAGAAGCTGTAGAATTACATAATAGATATAGTTCAAACTCCAGCAGTACAGGAGTTAATTTTGGTGTGTCTGCAGGAGCAGATTTAAGACCTAAAGCAAACGGAATAAGTGGAAGTGTTTCAACAAGTAGAAGTAGTCAAAATACAAATGAAACTATTTATCATAATGGAAGCTTTCAAAATGTAAACGAAGTGCATAATAATACTCAAAACATGATAGTAAACGGCTTTAACCAAGAAGGCGGAAAAGTTACTGGAAATATTAATCATATGGAAGTTATCTCAAAACAAAATACTAGTACAACTACCGGAAGTAGTAGAGGTGTAAGCGTAGGTTTTGGTTCTAAAGGAATAGATTCAGTTAATGTTAGTGGAAGTCGAACTAATGGAAATAGAGTATTTGTAGACAATCAAAGTACATTTATCGTAGGAGAGGGAAGCGATTTACATATTGGAACATTTGAAAATACTGCAGGAATTGTTGGAAAAGAAGGAAATTCTAAATTAACGGTTGATAAATATACTGGACACGATTTGCAAAATAAAGATGAAATGACTATAAATGGTGCTTCGATAGGAGTTTCTATTGGAAATAATTCATCAAGACTATCAAATATTGGAATAAGTTCTGAAAATAGAGATAAACAAGGAATCACAAGAAATACCGTAATTGGAGATGTTGAAATAGGACAAGCTTCGGGAGATCCGATAAATAGAGATAGAGCAAAAGCGAATGAGGTAACAAAAGATACTCATAGCAGTACAAATATTAATGTTGAATCTCAAACAATAGAATATGCAACTAACCCTGAAAAATTTATTGAAGATTTTGATTTTGCGATATTTGGTGGAAAAGAAAAAATTAATTCAATAATTGAGATGTTTGCTAAAAAATATAATATTAATTTAGAAAAAGAACCTTTAACATATGAAAAAATAATTGATATACAAAATAAAGTAAATCAAGGATTAATATTGACACAAGAAGAAAATACAATTTATACATTTTATAAAGAAGTTCAAGAATTATATTTTTCAGATATGGATGATAAAAGGCAAGAGATAAAAAAATCAATTGACATTGATAAATTAAACAATAGTTTAAATAAGGAGGATAAATTTTATACAATAAATAGTAAAGGAGAAAAAGAATTAAATTTTGAAAATATTAATAAATATTTAAAAGAATATATTAAAAAAAATACAGTGTGGGGTGAAAGAGGTGGAGAACGTGGACAAGTTCCAAAATACACGGATAAAGAAAAAAAGAAAGAAGTTGAAGATACGATTGCTTCAATTTATACATTAGTATACGAAGAAAAAATATTAAAAAATCAAGAATTCCAAAATTTTAGAAAAGAATGGATTGTACAAGCTATTATCAATTATAATCAAGATACTCAGATAATCGATGATAGCAATTCAAGATTTGTTAGCGGAATTCCAAAATTAAAAGATAGAAATCTAAAAATTTATGAGCATATAGAATCAGCACTCGAAAAAACATTAGATAAATTTTTATATAAAAATTATACTTCTGAAACTAAATTTAATGGAAATTCTGTTAATATTGATAATAACGGAAAATTAATTATACCAAAAATTGAGAAAATTGAAAATTATTATAAAAAAATAAATCAAGAAATACCAGTTAATTTACCAAAAGCATTTTATTCTCCTGATTACAATATAATATTTTCTAATCCAAATAGAGCCGAAGATGGACTTCTTTTTCATGAAACAGGGCATACTGTTCAAATTTTTCTTGAAAATATATATCCAGAATTTCATGATAAAAATTATAATAACGAATTAATTGATGTAGGACGTTGGTTTAGTTTAAATACTCTTTATTTAGCTAAACCAGGATTTTCAGGAAGTATTTATAGGCTTAATATAAGAGAACAAGATAGTATGGATATTTATGATGGAAGTGGAAAAAGTTTTTTTAATGAAATGTCAAAGGAAATAATAAAAAAAATAAACAACGATAAAATAAAGAAAGGAGAAGTATTTTAAATATTAGGGCTGTTTCAAAATGAAACTATAAGTAAAATTTATTTTTACAATAATAATATATAATATTTGTTTTACTTTGTAATTTTTGAATTATGAGATAGCTCCATTTATCATACAAGAAAAGATGAGAAATTGTCTTATTTATTTAATAATTTCTATTTTTTATTTTAACAACATATTTTCAAAATACACTATTGAAAATGGTATTGTTATGTATAACGGCGTTTCTGTAACAAGAGACTTGGAATATCCATTCACTACTAATGCAGATGTGAAAAGTTTTAAAGTTATAGATGGAATATATGCGAAAGACAAATATGCTGTTTATCGTTATGGAAATTATATTATTGGTGCTGATCCTCAAACCTTTATTCCTTTAAATCATGGATTTTCAAAAGATAAAAATAATATTTATAGATATAATTGGATAGTAGAAGGAATTGATAAAAATACATTTAAAGTTTTAAATCAAGATGAAAATGAAGATAAATATGGGATTTATTTTAGTGATAAAAATGGGATTTATTTTATAAAAGTTTGGGAACGGAATCCTTATTCAAAATTAGAAGATATTGATATAAAAACTTTTGAAGTTTTAAAAAATGGATATGCAAAAGATAAAAACAATATCTATTATAACTCATTTATCATAGAAGAAGCAGATATGAATAGTTTTGAAATTTTAAGTTCTGATTTTTCAAAAGATAAAAATTATTTTTATTTTGATGGTGGTAAAATAAAAAATATAGACGTAAAAACTGTCAAATTTTTTGAAAAAAGCTTTGATAGTAAATATTATTTAAAAGATAAAAACGGAGTTTATATAATAGATACTGTATCAGAAAAATATAAAATAACTAAGTTAAAAAGTGCTGACACTGAAACCTTTGAAATTTTAAAAGAAGGATATACAAAAGATAAAAATAGTCTTTATTTTTATGATTATAAATTAAATGTAAATCCCAAAACAGTTGAAATTTTTAAAATGGAAAACGATTATATAAATATATATTATTTAAAAGATAAAAATGGTATTTACGTAATTATCAAAAGCGAAATTTTTCCTTATGAATATAAAATAACTAAATTAGAAAATGTTGATATTAAAACTTTTGAAATTTTAAGCGAAGGAAACGCAAGAGATAAAAATTTTATGTATATATTTGACAAAAAAAATAAAACTATTGATATAAGAAAAAATTAAAACTGAAAATAGAATTTATTTGTAATCTAGTGCAACTGTAGGATATGGTCATAAAACTCAAGTAACAGGAAATGATGGAAGTGTTTCAGCTAGCCAAAGCAACCAGAATACAGTTGAAACAATTTATGCAAATGGAAACTTCAAGAATGTAAATGAAGTTCACAATAACACAGGCTCAATGGTACTAAACGGCTTTAATCAGGAAGGCGGAAAAGTAACTGGAAACATTGGAAAAGTGGAAGTTATTTCAAGACAGAATACAAGCACAACGACTGGAAGCTCAAGCGGAATAAGCCTTGGAATAAGTGCAAACGGAGTGCCAAGCTCTGTAAACATAAACGGAAGCAGAACAAATGGAGATAGAGCATTCGTAGACAACCAAAGCACATTCATTGTCGGAGAAGGAAGCAGTCTTCACGTTGGAAGACTTGAAAATACAGGAGCTGTAGTTGGCAAGGAAGGAAACTCCACATTCAAGATTGACAGCTATGTTGGAAAAGATATTCAGAATCACGACACAATGAAGACAACAGGCGGATCAGTTGGAATTTCAACAGGAAAACCGAGAATTACAAACGTTGGCTTCAATCAGGACAGCAGGGACAAGCAAGGAATCACAAGAAACACTGTAATTGGAGATGTTGAGATAGGAGAAACTTCTGGAAGTCCAATAAACAGGGATTTAGGAAAAGCAAATGAAGTAACGAGGGACACTCACAGCAGCACAAATATCAATGTTGAGAGCCAGACTATTGAGTATGCTACTAATCCTGGTAAGTTGAAAGAAGATTTGAATAAGGCTAAAGATGAAATAAAGGATATTACAAAGGCACTTGATAATTCAATTCATGATCCAGGAGATGACAACAGAAATTTCTTTGGACAGTTAAGAGAAACTAGACTTTCTGAAACAGTCAATAATATTGCTGGAGAGAGATTGAAAGTTGCACAAACAAGAAAAGAAATAGCAAGTGCCTTTGAAGAGGCTTACTCTGATTTGGGATATAAAAATGTAAAAGTAATTTTTACAACACCTGAACATGCTAGTCAATTGATTGATGAAAATGGAAAACCAAAGGCTGGAACAGCTTATATAAATAAAAAAACAGGTGAAAAAACAATATTTATCAATGAAAATGCTGAGGAAAATCAAACAAAAACAGGACTTATTGGAGTAATTGCTGAAGAAGGAAGCCATCTTATCGGAAGAACTGAAAATAGACAAATTAATACAGGAACTGATGAAAAAGGATTAGAAAGTACAGGAAAAGCTTCAAATGACTATTTTTATGAATCTTATATAGACAATGATAAACCACTGGCAATAAAATCAGATGGTAAAGATTATAGTAAAGTTGATTTTGGAGAAAATGTAGGAGATGATATTGGATTATTTCATGGTGGAGGACCAGGGACTTGGGAAGGTGTTGAAGGGTTAAAACAATTATTAGATTATCCAGAAGATTACATTTACAGACCTAAAATAGACCATAATGGAGATTTAGATTTTTTTCATCTTAGAGTTCATAATAGAGCTGAAGTTGCTACTGAAGTAATAGGTAGTTATGAACATAAAAATAAAGATTTAAAAATAGATCTTGGATACAGTATGAGTGCAGACGGTGTTATAGCAGCAGCTGGGAAAAATAATATGGAAAAAGTTGATGAAATAATCTCTGTCTTTGGAAGAGTAAGATATACTGAAAAAAATCTGCCGAATATAACTAAAGAAACAGCAGATAAAATTTATATAGTAAATTTGGATAAAGATCATGTATTTATGCCAGGATATGGAGATAAGTCTTCAAAATCTATGAAAAATGCAATTGAAAGAATGACTAAAAAGGGTGAATTGAAATACAATAAAGAAACAGGTTACTATGAAAATAGATATGGAGTAGAGATAAAATTTATAACGATGACTAAAAGTCAAACTAAACACGGTGGTGTAATGATGACTCCAGAAAAATTAAAAAAACCTATAAATTGGGGATTAGAACATTTAGTGTATAAGTTAAGAAGTGCAGGTTCTAAATTACCAATAAATGAAGAGAAGGTGAAAATAAAATAATGAAAATAAAAATATTAATTTTGCTATTTGTACTTATAAATTTTTTAATTTTTGGAGAAGTAAAAAAGAATTATAATTGTAATTTTTTGACTGATTTTACATTTAATGAAGAAAATAATAAGTTTATTGATCTGTATACTGGAAAAACAAATATGAAAATAAAAGAAGGAATAACAGAATGCAAAGTTGTAACAGGAGGTCCATTTAGAATAATTAATAGATCCTTCTTTTGGAAAGAGAATGATCATCATTATTTTGACAATGCTGTAATATCATTAGAAATTAAGAATGGAAGAATGGTAGAGCTTGAAGTAAAATCTGCATTCAATAATGAACTTCTTTTTTCTGGAAAATATAATTATTTAGGATTAGATGGAGAAGTTTATATGGATGGTTCAGTTCAGGGATCTGGTTATTCAATGAGATTAAATTATAAAAATGGTAAACCAACGGGAGAACTTGTAGAGTATTACAATAATGGTAAAATATATAGAAAGTCAATGTTAAGAAATATGCAGATAGATTTATCACATTTTTCTGATGAGTTTGAAAAATATGTAAATAGTTATGAAATTTATGATTATAATACAGGAGAAAAAATTTTCTCAGAAAATTTAAAAAACGGAAATGGGAGAATTATCTCATATACACCTAGTGGGAAACAGGATAAAGATTATGAAATTAAAAATCGTAAAATTATAGGAGGAAAAGAAGTTGCTCGTAGTCCAGATGGAAAATCTGATTCTGAATATTACTATCATAAAAATGGAAAAGTAAAAAAATATATCCAACATGGTAGTAGTGGTGCAAGAACGGAATACGATTATGATATTAACGGAAGAATACTAAGAGATACACATTATAACAAAGATGGAGAAATAGACAATATAATAGATTACACTAAAAAAAACGTTAAATAATACTAAACTCCATTTAAATAACGGATTTATTATAAATTTTTAGCAAGAGATTAAAACTTAATACTTCCAAACAATACAAAATATTTTTATAACAAATTCGCCCATATAGCCTCTACAATCCAAAATTTTCATTTAAGGCATAATTTTATACCAAAAATTGATTTTTTGAGCTGTATAGATGTTATATGGGCTTTTTAAATGCTATTTTTTTAATAATTATATGACATATTTTCTAAACCAGTTTTCAAAATTTTTGAAACTGTCAAAAGTAAAATCCTGAACATAGCCATCATCTACATTTCTGATTTTTACAATCAGTTTATCATTTTTTTGACTAAATGCCAGAATTTCAAGATAATTGTACTGCTCATAAAAACTGTCGTACATCTTAACTTTTCTGTATAAATAAAAATCAGATGCTTTATTTATCCTATTTTTTTCTTCTTTCTGTATTTTTTCCTTTATTTTATGCTCTCTAATTTTCTCTATGTCAAATCCTGCCTGCTTAATTCCTTCAAGATTTTCCTGTTCAGCAACTTGCCTGTTCTCTTTTTTAAAATGAAATTCAAATCCACTAACACTGCTTCTCCCACGTCCTGTTTTCTTTGAATATTTTTTTATTATTTTTAAGTTATATTTTTCTCCCAGTTCATTTAAAATGGGCTGAAAAACTCTTTTGTCAATATCAGATATTTTATAACTTTCAGAAATCCCCAGAAGCCTATTAAAATCATCTATGGAAATTTTCCAGACTCCAGTATGCCTGAATTGCTTCATTCTACGATAAAATTCTTTTGTATAAGTAGACTTGAATTTTACAAATTCCTCCAGTTCAAAGCGTGTAAAGTTTGAAGTCAATTCATTTAACAAAAATAGAAATTCATCATTGACAGAAACTTCCAAAGTCTGAAGATCTATATCAATTACAAAAGACTTGAATAAGGCAAACTGGATTATTTTATTCTGATTGTAGAATGTAAAATTTATTTTTAATAATTTCTTGTTGACGTTCATTACATTTTTTATAAACTCTTTTGTTGTTTCATTTTTATTCAGCTTGATATATTTTTTCAAGTCAAAGAAATCAAAAGTAACTTTTTCTCCCTTTTTTTCCTTTAGTTTGGAAGCAATGGTAATTAATAAATTCAGTTCTTGACTTGTAAATCCTTTCAGGGCAACATTATTAAATTGATTATTAAACTTAACAATTTCATTTGCCATAATTGTCCTCCCATTTTTATTTATTTTCTATAGTTATTTTACCATATTAAAATGGACATTTCAATAATTTTGTCCTTTTTATTCTCCCAAAACGTCCTTTTTAATTTCCCTTTTTGACCTTTTAAATTCCCAAAATGTCCTTTTTATTCTCCCTTTTTGCCCCTTTTATTTTCCCAAAATGACCTTTTTAATCACAAAAAACAATTTTTTCAATAATAGGCAATCCCAATGTTTATCATAGTTAGAAGCATATCAATTTTTTTCAAAAAATGCTCTAAAAGTATATGTATAATTAAAAGATATATATAAAAAGGGTATAAATAAAAGGGAATAAAATTCTTAATTTTTTAAATTTAAATAAAATTTGTTTAGTTAAATAAGAATTAAAACACTATAGTTTTTCTCAAAAAAATACTTTATTTAATTTATTGTTTTAGTCCTTTTTATTAATTTAAAAAAATATTATTAAAAATATTGACAAAATAATTTCAAATGATATAATTATTATATCAAATGAAAGGAA
>ERZ773003.679-NODE-679-length-23751-cov-4.499536_pt1 | contig 23751 bp, 20 predicted proteins | sample MGYA00580668_ERZ773003 | MGnify/ENA primary metagenome ERZ773003 (study PRJEB29015, sample SAMEA2738002) | human oral metagenome | biome: human oral; feature: human-associated habitat; material: dental | place: China | collected 2126 ... | reverse complement strand
TAAATTTGAAGAAATTTTGGCCGCCCTTGCTGTGCTTAAAAAACCGTGCTCGCTTGAAGCGATCGCGCCGTTTACGGATTTAAACAACGAATTTTACTGCGAGCTGGCGGACAATTACGCGCGGAAAGATGAAGCGCGCGAGGAGCCCGAATATAAATATTTCAGCGTTTTTACCCTGGACTTGGGTGAGGATAAGGTAAAAACGCTCGTGTTTTTAAAGAAATTTTTTGACGACGAGAGCTTTGCGGCGACTAAAAATAGGACGCAAAATTTGCCGCTTTGCGTATTTAACGGCATAGAGGAGCTGGCGCTGCCGTTGCAAGATAAACTCGCCTCGCTCGGAGTTAAATTTCACGCCAGTGAGATAACTTTTAGCGAATTTATCGCGCGGAGTGGCTAAGCGAGCAAATTTTAAAATTTTAACTCTCGCTGCTGCTAAATTTAAAATCTAGCGGCGAGTAATCCTATAAATTTTGTTCTCATTCGCTTACTATTACTGTGCGTTAACAGCTTTGCGTACGCTGGAGCGAAAATTAAAGCGTAAAATCAAAATGTAAAATTGAAGTGGATTTTAAGCGCCCTACTTCGTTTTTTACTTGCAGTAGGGCAAATTTGCTTAAAGTAGTGAACTAAAGCGAGGCTAAAATTATCCAAACCTTGGATCTATTATCTTGCTCAGTTAGAGCAGCTGTTGCGAGCGACGAGCTCTGCAAAATCTAGGGCTGCGTCGTAGTCGGGCTCAGAGGCTATGTCGCTTACGAGCTCTTTATAAACCACAACGCCTGCGGTATCTATGACGAAGATCACTCTGGCGCTAAGACCTGCTAATGCACCGCTGGCGATTAGGGTGCCGTAGCGGCGGCAAAATTCCTTATCGCGGAAATCGCTTGCAACGCGTAGATTTTTGATTCCCTCAGTCGTACAAAACCTCCCCATCGCAAACGGCAAATCCATCGAAACGACGATTACTTCAGTGTTAGGAAGCGATGCGGCGCGCTCGTTGAACTTACGTGCCTCCGTCGCGCAGACGGGCGTATCTAGCGATGGCACAGCGACTATGATTTGCACGTGCTTGCCGCTAGCGATCTCAATTTCGCTTAGATCTTGAGCTACTAAGCGCACTTGCGGCGCGCGATCGCCTAGATTTATCTCTTGCCCGCTTAACTCTACGGGCTTTCCTTGAAATGTTACTGTTGGCATTTTTGTCCTTTGTTTTGAATTTGTAGCGGCGAATATACAAAAATTCCTTAAATTTCAGGTAAAATTGCTTTAAAAATCAAGGAGAGCAGATGGGCGAAGATATTTGGGGCAGCAGCAGCAATCCTGCGTCGCTAGCCAGCATAAGACGTAAAAGCGGCGAAGAAAAAAAGCCCCTGGATGAGAAGCCACAGGAGCAATCTGAGAATTTAGATTTAGCGCAAGAAGAACTTGCGGCGGATGATACTAGCGAGCAAAATTCCACGGCTCAGAATTCTATAGAGCAAAATTCCACTTCCATAAGGCAAAATTTTACTCCACAGAATTCTGCGGAGCAAAATTTAGCTTTTGCAGCTCAAGGCTTGGATGAAGAAAATTCTATTTTGCGAGATTCTGCTGCGACAGGCTCTAGCGAGCAAGATTCTAACGCCAAAGGCTTGAATTCTACCGAAAATGCTGCGAACTCGCAGAATTTTGTGGAGCAAAATTCCACTTGGCAAAATTCAGCTTCCTTAAATTCCGATAGAATTAACTTTACGCAAAGCTCAACTAGGGCTTACGATCTAAATAAAGCCTACGCGTTTTATATGTTCCTAGGGCCTTTCGGCGCGCATAGATTTTATCTTGGGCGTATAATCTCTGCGATTTTTCAGCTTTTAGGCGGGCTGCCATTTCTCATCTGGCTTTTTTTAGTAGTGGTTACTGTCATGTGGACGAGTATAGAAGGTAACGAGCTGTTGGCGCTTATAAACTCGTCTCGTCCGGATTTAGGAGTGCAAGCATCAGACCTAAAGGATATAGAACAGGGCTTTTTTCATTTTATGGTTATTTTCTCGGTGCCTAATGTTTTGTTTTTAATTTGGCTTATTAGCGACTTTTTTAGGTTGCCTGATATGGTGCGAAAGCTAAATGTATCCGTAGGCGCGGGAGCAATCCTGTATGTTTATGCGGATGACGCTAAAGAGCAGAGCGAAAATCTATCTACTGCCAAAACTACCCTTTACATAGCGTTTGGGCTTGAGGCGTTAAATGCGGTAGGCAGATATATCAAGAATGTAGATAAAGTGGGTGCGTTGGAGGGCGTCGGACTTATATCTATGATATGCCTAGCTGTGGGGCTATATTTTTTAGCGCGCGCTATACGCAGCACCGATCTGCTATCAAACGCCGTGTTAGTCGGGGTTTCCTCGGCTATAAGCGCAGTAAGTACTATATTTGTAGGATTTGAATTGTTTAAACCATCAGTTTTTATGATAAGCATTTATTGTGTATGCACAGCGGTATATCTGATCTATCAGCTGCTAGTTAGTAAAGAGCTTTATGATTGTAGCGGAGAGAAAAACTATCTAAGAGCGTTTTATGTTATTGCAGCTACGGAGATAGTAACTCTAGTCTTGATAGCGCTTGACTCGCAGCTTTTCGCTTTAGTATTTGCCATAGGGTGGTTAGCTTCGGTAGTTTTAAATGTTTCGGCGGTTTATGGCACTAGGGAGGTTACCGCTTCAAAAGGCGGCTACGGCCTAGTGCATCTGGCGTATCACGTAAGGCAGATGAACGGGCGGGAGTTTTAGGTATTTAAATTTAAGGGGCGATTAGTATAATCCTATATTATTTTAAAAAAGGAGTTTTAAATGACTTTTATGGAGTCTGTGCAAACTTGCGTAAAGCAAAAATACGCCGCATTTAGCGGGCGAGCATCGAGGTCGGAGTACTGGTGGTTTTTTCTATTTACCGTGCTTGGCGGGATTGTTTTGAGCTTGATAGATGGCGTTTTAGGCACTACGATAGGGTATAATCAAATAATAGCCGGCAAAATCGTCCATCAAGAAATCGGCATTATAGATGCGCTTTTTCAGCTAGCTATGCTCGTGCCAGCCATCGCCGTATCAGTCAGGCGACTACATGACACCGATAGAAGCGGCTGGTTTTTTCTGCTTATTTTAACGCCGATCGTGGGTGCTTTTTTCGGCGATATCGGGCTTTTGGTATCATTTGTGGGTTGGATAGTGCTGCTTGTGTTTTTCGTGCAGCGCGGCGATAGCGGGTCCAATCGCTTCGGATACGATCCGCTATGATAAAGCTCTAAAGATTTGCGGAATTTTAGAATTATAAAATTCCGTGCAGATAAAATTCTTTGTATTATCACTTAAAATTCTATGCATAAGCACTGTGTAGCGCTCAATTTTTCTTAGAATAAGCTTTTCAAATCCTCTTTAATTGATTGCCATTATCTGTAACTTAGAATTTTTATATTATAATGGCGCTTAAAATTTTATTTTAGAAAGGATGAAAATGAAAGAGAGAATCGAGGCGCTGTTTGCGCAAAACCCTAAAATTTCGATTGCGCAGATCTGCAAGGAGCTCGGCGCCAAGGAGATCGACGTGCTGCTAAACCTGCCCGAGCGCTTCGGAAAGAGCGCCGGCGGCGATAAATTCTGCGAGGTCATTAGGGAGCTTGAGGGCTGGGGTGAGGTGCTTTTTGTAAAAAATACGCCGAGCTTCATCATCGAGTTTAAAACCAAGATCCCAAGCGGCAAGAGCGCGCGCGGATATTATAATTTCGGCATGGGTGCAAACGGCGATGAGGCGCATGGGCTGGGCATTTTGGGGGGTCATCTAAAGACGGATGAGATCGATAAGATTATCCTCGTGACGCAGACTTTCATGGGGATGCTCTCGAAATTCGTGGGCTTTTACGACAAGGCGGGCGAGAATATCTTTAAAATTTACGTCTCGCGCGATGAGAAAGGACAGCTGCTAGCCGAGCAAGACGCGAAATTTGAAGCGTTAAAAGCCGCGATTTAGCGCTCGCGCAAGACCGCTCTTGCGCGGTTTGCGTAAAATTTTGCCCTTGCGCGGGCATTTGAGCTTGATCTCGCCTTTTGCGCGCGAGATCAAATCCGTAAAATTCTACTGCAAAATAACACTGCGCGCACCACTGCGCGTTTGCGCTCAAAATCGATCCGCGCTGCGCTCTCTTTATCTCCCGCCTATGCGTATTTATGGTTTTGATCTGCGGCGCAGAATTGCCTCCTTTTCTCGCCGCCTTCATTCAGAATCGATCTTGTCGGTTTGATTTACCAAACTGACTTTAGCGCGCGGGAATTGTTTTTTTGAATTTGACGCAGGATCGTCCTTTTCTTCATTTCATCCCAAGCGCGCGCAGTATCTCGGGCGCAGAGAATTTGAATTTAAACGGGCTTGCGGCAGGGCGAATTAAACGGATAAAATTTAGTCGGAGGATTTGTGCAGCGGCTTTTTAGCGGCCTTAAATTTTAAATTTTAGATTTGCTGCGCCGCGCCACCGTAAGGCGTAAATTTCGATCACGGGCTGTTTTGATCGAGCGCAACTTCGGGTGATCACAATTTTAAGCGCGCATGATTTTAAAATTTGCGCCGCGCCGCTAGCTTTATTCTATCTTGTCGCGCAGGGTTCCGTTCTACCGCACCTATCTTCTGCCGCATCTCGTCTTGCCTCGCTCTCCTTTCTGCCCTGCGCCCACTCTTTTTTAAAGAAAGGCGTGCGACCTAGATAAAACCGCCCTACTTCGGATCAAAATTTTATTTTTCCTCAAAACAGATCCCGACAAAGATAAAATTTTATAAAATCTACCATTTTAATTTCATATCTCAAAAACTTTCCGCCGCCACGCAAGGAGCGTCAAATTTTAAAATTGAAATTTTATACGTTAAGCTTAAAGCTTATAAAACTCCGATATTTAGGGCAATACAGACCTGAATTTTTATCTTTTATTGCTATAATTCCCTCATAAATTTAAATCTTAAGATTAAAAAGTATTCTTAAGAATTTTATAAGACGGAGGAGATCTTGAATAGATTGATCTTAAAGATTTACGCGTGGCAAAATACCGCTACGCCGTGGTTTTGGCTCTTTGTGATAAGCGCAGGCTATCTTGCGACATCATATTTTTTCTTTCAGCGCTACCTTTTTATGTCGCCTACGCAGATGAGCGCCCTCGTGCGTCTGGGCTTTGCCGTAGCGGGCGTGGGCGCACTCATCGGCTTGCTGCTGCCGTTTGGCTTCATAGCAAGGCTCGTTGCTTATGCGCTCGGATTTGCGGGCGCGATATACGGCTATTTACAAAGCTCCGCGTCGCACCCCGCCGCAGATACGGCAAATTGCCTCGCAGCACCCGCTTTTCCTTTTGCGGCGCCGCTTGATAGCCTGCTGCCGGAGCTATTTCGCCCCGCAAGCTGCACGGGTACTCCGTCCTTTCCCACAGGCACCGCACTTAGCGATGTGCAGAGCTTTTTCGGCGGATTTTACGGCGAGGGATTTTATCTGGTGCCGAGCATTAAATTTGCAGACGCGGCGCAGTGCGCGCAGGTAGCGTTTGCGGCATTCGCGGCTGTTTTGGCCGTGATGTTTGCGAGTTTTTTATACGGCAGATTTACGAGAAGTTTTTAAAATTTTAAGAAAGGATAAGCATGAAGTTTTTAAATTCTATTGCGGCTGCGGCGGCTCTTGCGGCTGTGATCGCAAGCTACGCTGGCGCCGAGGTTAAGGCGGGCGAGACGCTTTACGGCACGGTGCTAAAGCAGGTAAGCGTAAGCGGCGATTTGTCGCATAAGGACGGCAGGCTGCTACCTACGAATGCCATAGAGGTCTTGGAGGTCAAGGACGGAGCAGTGAAATTTTCGCTCATCGGCTATCAAAATCCAAAGGCGCCGAACGTTATTTATTTCACGCCTAAAGCGCGCATAATCGCGGTGGCGTTTTCGAAGCAGGCTAAATTCCAAAGCGAGAGCTTGGGCGAAGAGGACGGCTTTAATAAGGTTAAAATAACCGCCTACACCGACGAGGGCGCGCTAAGCGGCGACGTGGATAAAATTTTCGCGGGCGCTAAGGAGAAATTTGAAGCCTCGTGTAGCGTCTGTCACGCTCTGCACCAGCCCGCCGATTATGAAGCCAACAGATGGCCGGGCTACATCAAATCGATGCTTTCGCGCACGCCTATTAGCAAAGACGAGAGCTGGACTGTGGTGCAGTATCTACAAAAGCACTCCAAAGATGTAAATTTAAAGGATATGAAATGAAAAGACGAAATTTTTTAAAGCTCGGCGCGGCGGTCTCGGCGCTTCCGCTGATACCAAGCTCGATGCTCGCGGCGGATAAACTCACCGCGCTTAAGAAAAACGGCGAAATTTTAACCGCGGCGCGATGGGGAATTTTAAAAGCGAGCGTTAAAAACGGCAAGATCGTAAAATCTGCGCCGTGGAAGATCACCTCTAAAATTCCCAATACTCTTCAAAATACGATGGCGGATCTCGTTTATAACACGCGCGTCAAGGCGCCGATGGTGCGAAAATCATATCTCGCTGATCCCGATAATCCCAAGCCTGAGCTTCGAGGGCTTGACGAATGGGTCGAGGTAAAATATGAAGACGCGATCAAGCTCGTCGCGCGCGAGCTTAAAAAGACGCGCGAGCAAAAGGGTGCGGACTCGGTGTTTGCGGGCAGCTACGGCTGGCAGAGCACGGGCAACGTGCATGTCTCAAGGACGCTGCTTCATAGATTTATGAATTTAACCGGCGGCTTTACGGGCGTCACGGGCGATTACTCCACGGGCGCGGCACAGGTCATAATGCCGCACGTAACGGGTTCAAACCAGGTCTATGAGCAGCAAACCTCGTGGCCCGTAGTACTTGAAAACTCCAAAGTCGTGGTCTTTTGGGGTCTAAATCCGATCTCTACGCTTCGCGTAGCGTGGACGAGCTCGGATGAGCAGGGATTTAAGTATTTCGAGCAGCTAAAAAATAGCGACAAAGAGATCATCATCATCGATCCGATCAAAACCGTAAGCGGCAAGTATTTCGAGGGCAAGGCGAAATGGATCACCCCTCGCCCGAACACCGACGTAGCGATGATGTTAGGCATGGCGCAGCACCTCTATTCGCAGGGCAAGTACGATAAGGAATTTTTACAAAACTACACCGTGGGCTTTGAAAAATTCGTACCGTACCTCACGGGGCAGAGCGACGGCGTGGCTAAGACGCCCGAGTGGGCTAGTGAAATTTGCGACATTAGCGCGGACGTGATCAAAGAGCTTGCGATAAAATTTTACGAAAACCGCACGATGATAATGGCGGGCTGGGGTATCCAGCGCGCTCATCACGGCGAGCAGGCGCACTGGATGATCGTAACTTTGTGCGCGATGCTAGGACAGATCGGACTTGCAGGAGGAGGCTTCGGCTTTAGTTACCACTACGCTAACGGCGGCGCGCCTACCTGCGCGGGCGGCGTGATCGGCGGAATGAACGCGGCAAGCGTCGGAGTCGTTAAGGACGGCAAATTTTTAGGGCTTGCGCAGGATCAGAAGCAAGGCGGTGAAGCTACTCAAGCGTGGCTGGTAAATACGGCGAAGGTCGCTTTCCCTTTAGCTCGTATCGCGGACGCGCTACTAAATCCGGGCAAGACGATCGACGCGAATGGCGCAAAGATCACTTATCCGAAGATCGATTTTATCTACTGGGTCGGCGGAAATCCTATCGTGCACCATCAAGACACCAACACTAACATCAAAGCTTGGCGCAAGCCGCGCACCATCGTAGTAAATGAAATTTACTGGACGCCGACTGCGAAGATGGCGGACATCGTGTTCCCGACCACGACGGAGTATGAGCGCAACGACATCACGATGAGCGGGGACTACTCCAATATGCATATCATCCCGATGAAGCAGGTCGTCGCTAAGCAGCACGGCGCGAAGGACGATTATCAAATTTTTACTGATCTTTGCAAGGCTTACGCAGACGGACTTGCCGAGGCTTATACGGACGGCGGCAAAACGGAGATGGATTGGATCAAAGAATTTTACGAAGGGGCAGCTAGCGCCGTGAATGCAAACACCGCTTTGGGAATACAGATGCCGAGCTTTGAGCAGTGGTGGGAGAAAAACGAGCCGACGGAATTTTACGAGACGCCAGAGAATGCCGCCTACGTGAGCTTTGAGGATTTTAGAAACGATCCCGTTTTGGAGGCTTTAGGAACGCCTAGCGGGCTAATTGAAATTTACTCCGATACGATAGAAGCGATGAACTACAAAGACTGCGGCGCGCATCCGATGTGGTTTGAGCCCGTCGAGTGGCTCGGGATGAAGGATAAGCCTGCGAAATTTCATCTGCTTAGCCTGCATCCGCTTGATCGCTTGCATTCGCAGCAGAGCAACACCTCAAATCGCAAGAGATACGCCGTCGCGGATCGCGAGCCGGTGCTAATAAATACCGAGGACGCTAAAGAGCTCGGCATAAAGCAGGGCGATCTGGTGCGCGTGTATAACGCTCGCGGCGAAATTTTAGCGGGAGCCAATGTAAGTGACGACATAATGCGCGGCGTGGTGCAGATATTCGAAGGCGCGTGGTACGATCCTAATGCCGAGGGGCTTTGCAAAAACGGAAATCCGAACGTGCTTACGATCGATCTTCCTACGAGCGAGCTTGCCAACGGCAACATCGCGCACACGGTGTTAGTAAATATCGAGCTTTATAAACACAAGGCGGGCGAGGATATCAAACTAACCGCGTTTATGCCGCCTAAAGGGGCGAAGTAAGGATTGTGGGCGGTTTGGGGTTTAAGACTGGCTCATTGCTGGCTTGGACTAGATACGCCGATCCTCTACAGGCTTTAGCCAAACTCGCCGTGGTTTTGCTACGGCGAGGTATATCGATTTCGACTTGCCGCGGCTTTATATAGTCGCGGCTGTGTATCGGGACCAATTTGCTTGCTACAGCCTCGCGACTTCAACGATAGGTCGCAGAGCTGATTTAAATTTTATAACCTTGCGCTTGCAGTGATGACTGAGTTGATTTGACTTATCGTAACTTTGAGTTGCGGCAGGCTGGAGATAACAGCGAGCAATATTTGCCTCGCCGCTCTACTCTCTATTTGCTCGTGAAATTCTCGCTAAATTTAAGAACTTGCCGTTTGAACTAGAATTTTAATCCAAACTAAAAAACCGCCTAAGCTTCCATTTAAAATTTTTCTTCGGAATTTGCGTATCGCTAAAATCGTCTCTGTAAATTTCGTTTTTATCGGTGAAATAGCTGCTATTTTGAGCCTGCGGTATAAAGTCGGTCCGATCTTCTATTTTTACGTTTAGCGCCTTGAAATATTGCAGTAGCTCATGATACTCTTTTGCAGATACCGCATTTACTAAAAAGAAATTTCTGTTATTAAATTTGATGACGAAATTTCTTTTTAGTAACCAAAGGGGCTCCGAGCTCTTTTTGAGTCTGTAAATTTTATACGGCAGAGCAAATATAAAATATAGCATTAGATGCTTTATATAAAGAACAAGTTTGCCTATATGAACGCCTATACTTGAATATCTATATAACTCATACGAGCTTAAATAATGAAACCTGCCGTAGGAGGTTTCTAATTCGCATACTACGCAGAAATGAACGCTAGATATATTTGCGGACGGAGCTGGGGCTATCTTAGTTTCGGAGATTATACTATTTTTTATCTTCATATTTCCGTTATAGCGGATCAGGCTGTTTGAAAAATAAAAATAGCTCGGATTTTTGGAAAAATTTTGCTCTGCCGAAATCCTAAATCGTATGAAAGTATATGTCGCGAAAATTAAAGAAATGATACCGAAAGCGCTAAATTTTCCCGTAGTGCCGGTAGTAATCAGATCATAACTTAAAAGCAAAAAACACAATATGCAAGTAAATATATTCCAAGAAAATACATGATAGACGGTGTAATCGTTTATGATCAATGGCTCTTTGTCGTAGTCTCGCATAAAATTCCCATTTGTAAAATTTTGGCGCATTTTATCCTTTGAGCGCTTACGAAGTATTTAAAATTTTATCTTAACTGCAGTTTCGATATGCGTTTAGCGAGGCGTGAAGTGACGAATAGAAATTTAAAGGCAAAAGACGACTTTAGCTTCGGAAGACGACTTTAGCTTCGGTAATTTCGCTATTTTGGCGAACCTAAAGAGCTGCATTACTAAAATAAATTTAATCCGCAAATTTCGCTTTCAAATTTGCGGATTTTAAAGAAAGCTCGGCGAAATCGCTTTAAAGCAAACTCTACGAAATCGCGCAAAGCAAGCACGTCACGCAAAATAATCAAATTTTATCGAAATAATCAAATTCCACCGAAGCGATCAAATTTTACCGAAACGTGCAAATTCCGCCGAGCCCAAAAAATCAAGCAACTAAAATTTATTCCTTCGGCGCGATCATATCCTCAGGCACCACCCACGCGTCAAATTCCTCGGCGGTTAGTATGCCCGATTTTATCGCTTCCTCACGCAGCGTTGTACCGTTATGGTGCGCGGTTTTGGCGATCTTGGCGGCATTTGCGTAGCCGATGTGCGGATTTAGCGCGGTTACTAGCATTAGACTTTCGTGCAGTAGCTTGTCGATTTTCGCGGCGTTTGCCGTGATACCGCATGCGCAGTGTTTCTCAAAGCTGTTCATAGCGTCGCTTAGCAGGCGGATGCTTTGGATGAGGTTGTACGTAAGCACCGGCTTAAAGACGTTTAGCTCGAAGTTGCCCTGGCTTGCGGCGATGGAGATCGCGACGTGGTTGCCCATCACCTGCGCGGCGACCATCGTGACGGCTTCGCACTGCGTCGGATTTACCTTGCCCGGCATTATCGAGCTTCCGGGCTCGTTTTCGGGGATGTTTATCTCGCCGATACCGCATCTTGGCCCGCTTGATAGCCAGCGCACGTCGTTTGCGATCTTCATCAAATTCGCCGCCAGACCGTTTAGCGCGCCGCTTAAAAACACCTCGGCATCGTGGCTGGTTAGGCCGTGAAATTTATTCGGATGGGATTTAAATTTAAACGCCGTGCCCGTTAGCGCGTTTAGCTCGTCGCTTACCATCTCGCTAAATTTCGGGTGCGAGTTTAGCCCCGTGCCCACCGCGGTGCCGCCGATAGCAAGCTCCTGCAAAAACGGCATAGTGGCGAGGATCTGCGCCTTGCTCGCCTTTAGCATATGCGCGTAGCCGCTAAATTCCTGCCCGAGCGTGAGCGGCGTGGCGTCTTGCAGGTGAGTGCGGCCGATCTTTACGATCCTCGCAAACTCGGCGGTCTTTTTATCCAGCGTCGCTTCAAGTTTTTCGATAGCGGGTAGTAGCTTTTTTTGAAGCTCGAGCACAAAGGCTATTCGCATCGCCGTAGGATAGGTGTCGTTTGAGCTCTGGCCTTTATTTACGTGATCGTTTGGATGCACGAATTTTGCGTCTTTAACGTCCAGCGCAGCTTTATCGCGGAAATTTAGCCCCAAAATCTCCATCGCGCGGTTTGAAACGACCTCGTTTAGATTCATATTCGACTGCGTACCCGAGCCCGTCTGCCACACGACTAGGGGGAAATTTCCGTCCAGCTTGCCGTTTAAAATTTCATCGCACGCCTGCGCGATCGCCTCAGTGCGAGGTTCGTCTAGGCGGCCTAGCTTACGATTAACAAGCGCGCACGCCTTTTTTAGATAGGCAAAACCATCTATGACCTCTCGCGGCATCGTCTCCAGCCCCACTCCGATCTCGAAATTTTCATGGCTGCGCTGCGTCTGCGCACCCCAATATTTTTCATTCGGAACCTTCACCTCACCCATCGTGTCTTTTTCGATACGAAATTCCATAATTAATCCTTTCCTAAGAAGTTTTTAAAATTATAAATCAATATATAAATTATAATTGAATTTAAATCGTAATATTTCTCTTGCGACGAGAAAGGCGGCCCTAAATTAGCGATATTAAAATTTTACTAGAATCTCGCCAAGATGGGGCATTCTTACTACACAGTTAAACTAAAGGTGCTTATTTCGCTTCGCCCAGAGCATCATCTTTATCGCGCAACTCCCGCTCGTACTTTTTGGTGACTTTTACTAGCGAGACCCTCGTGCCATCCATTCGCAGCACTTCGTAATCGCAGTTTTCATCGCTTATTTTATCGCCGATTTCAGGTAGGCTGCCGAAGAGATTAAAGACGTAGCCGCCGATCGTTAGCTGCTCGGTCTCCTCATCAAAGTCGATGCCCATCACCTCCTCGACGCCTTCGATCTCGAAGCGGCCTCTAAACTCAAAGGTATTCTCGTCGATACGTTTGAAATTTTGTGCATTCGCGTCATGCTCGTCGTTGATGTCGCCAAAAATTTCTTCTATTATATCTTCCATCGTCAAAAATCCCGCCGTACCGCCGTATTCGTCGATAACGAGCGCGGCGAAGATACGCTGTTTATTCATCATCGGTAAAATTTTAGAGATCGGGCTGTTTTCAGGCACGATGATGAGTTTGCGCACGATCTTATCGAAGCTTCGCTCACCCTTTTGCTGGATGATGTCGCGGATGTGGATGAGGCCTAGGACGTTATCCTTGCTGCCGTCGATATATGGAAAGCGCGTAAATTTCGACTGCAATACGGTTGCATAGTTTTCGTCGTAGCTTTTTTGCTTATTTAGGCATATGAGATCGCGCCTCGGCGTCATTATCTCTTTAGCGACCGTGTCGCTGAAATCGACGGCATTTTTGATGATCTCGGTCTCTAGGCTATCGAGCACGCCGCCCTTTAGGCTCTCGCTTGCGATGATTTTGATCTCTTCGTCAGAAAGCGCGAGCTCGCTCTCTTTAGCGGGTTTTACGCCGATTATTTTAAGTGAAACGGCGGCGATGAAGTCAAACGCCTTGATGATCGGAAAAAACATAATCCAAAAAATATGAAGCGGTCTAGAGATGAAAAGCACGATCTTCTCGGTTTTAGCAATAGCGATGGATTTTGGCACCAGCTCGCCGAGCACGACGTGAAATAGCGTAACGAGCGTAAAAGATATGACGAAGGCGATCGTATGCGCCGCTGCTCCGCTGCCTATGCCGATGGATCTTAGCGGCAGCTCAATCAGTCTCGATACTGCTGGCTCACCGATCCAGCCGAGGGCGAGCGAGCTTATCGTAATGCCTAGCTGAGTGGCGCTAAGATAGGTGTCAAGGGAGTTTGAAATTTTAAAAGCGAGCTTTGCGTTTGGAATTTTATCCTTGATAAGCTCTTCGAGGCGAGACTTTCTTACTTTGACGATTGAGAATTCCGAAAGAACAAAAAAAGCATTCATAAAGATGAATACAAAAGCTAAAACTAACATTAAAACCGAACTGTCCGTGTCCAAATTTCTTATCCTTTGAAATTTAAAAATAAATATTTATGATTATATCTAAAAACGCTTTAAAATCCAAAAGGCGTGGAAAATGCCTCGCGCCCGTGCGTAGAATTTTGCGGTAATTTAAAATTTCGCGCTGCGGCAGGCCTTTGTCTCAGCGAGATTTTATCGCGATAGAGCTTCGGCACGGCGGCGGATAATCCTAGCGCCGCGCGCAAGCCCATTAAGAAATTTAAATGCGACGATAAAACCTGCTACTTAAAAAGCCTTAGCGCGCAAACTCTTGCGAAATTTTAAATCGCAAGACTATCTATTTCTTGTGGCAGCCTCGTAAAGCGGCAAGACTTTCGGCATCACCTCTTTTAGATCGGCGATGCGATCGTCGTTTGAAGGGTGCGTGGACATAAATTTAAGCGGATGGCTCTCATTTAGCTTATTCATCTTCTCCCAGACGTTTATCGCCGCCCTTGGATCGTATCCTGCGCGCGCCATCAGCTCAACGCCCATCAGATCGGCCTCAGTCTCATGCGTGCGCGAAAACGGCAGCGTGAATGTGTACTGCGCCGCCATGTTCAAAGCCGCTGAGCCTAGATCTCCAAGCCCTGCTGCGGAGCTTGCTACGGCGATACCGACATCTTTCATCTGTTCAGTCGAGGCTCGCTCGCGGCTGTGTTCGCGCAGTGCGTGAGACATCTCGTGCCCCAAAATAGCAGCCAGCTCGGCATCGGTAAGCTTAAGCTTTTCGATGATGCCCGTATATACGACGATGCGACCGCCAGGCATACACCAAGCATTGATCGTAGGGTCGTTGATGACGTTTACCTGCCAGTTCCATTTCAGTGCGTCTTTGCGAAATGCGCCGACTTGAGCGATTAGGCGCTTCGAGATGCCTCTAACGCGATCAGTTAGCTTTTTATCGGTATTTAGGACATGTTTGGCGTTTGCTTGGGCGGTAATCTGCCTGTAGGCAAGCGCGGCACTTTGATCCATTTCAGCTTCGCTTACGGTGATGAATTGCGAGCGGTCGATGCCTACGGCACCGCCTTGCGTGGTGCTCGCGCAGCCGGTAAAAATCATCATCGCAGCAAAGGATATTAAAAGAGCTATTTTTTTCATCTTTTCTCCTTAAAATTTTGCGGCGATTTTAGCGAAATTTGATTAAATTTTTAGAATTTTATTTTGAATTGCCGTATTTTGCAGGCGCGATCTATTTGTAATTTGTCGTGAAATTTAAGAACACCCGTCGCCTTTAAAATAGGATTGGGCTTTGTAATTTAACGATAAAATTTAGCGGTGATTTCGCAGAATTTTATCGCGGCGTAAACGAGGCATTGCTATGTGAAAGTAGTGATTTTATCTAAACGCGGCGTTGCATAAACAAGGTGCCTCTACGCCTAAATAGAGCAGAGATTGGGGCCGCGGTTTTAAATTTATGCTGCGTAGGCTACGATAAATCCGGCGAAATTTTATTTGCACTAAGCGCTCAGTTTGGGCAGATAAAAGCAATTTGAAATTTGCACAATCAAATCGCGCGATAAAATGGGCTCGGATGTCGCTATGATTCGAAATGAGCCGCGCTAATCTTTGCAACGCAAAATTTTAATTGTTAGCTTAGCGGTAGCCCTTCACATTGCATTTTGCGCTGCAATAAAATTTCGTTGTGGGAATTGAAATGATCGCAGAAATGCCAAACGCCAAGACGCCTTTTCGTAGAATTTTATCTCGCGAAATTTCATTTACGCGCGTCGGGATAAAATTTCAAACTGCAAACCGCGCCGTATCATTTTGGATGGAATTTTAAAATTTTACGCGTTTAGAATTTTAAAATTCTGCTACGCAAATTTGTACGATGAAATTTCAAGCTTAAAAATCTGCGCCGGCTTTGGAATTTTATATGTGCCGCGTCAGCTATAAAATTTTACACTTAGAATTTTATAGTTGCGGCAAGATTTGGTTGGACCGGGGTCTCGCATCGCCGTAGGATTTTTGGCGGCACGGAATTTTGCAGCGCGTATCCAAATTTAGTTATGCAAAATTCGTAAAATTCTTTATCAGTATGGAATTTTACAGCGCCGTTAAAGCGCATAAAGAATTCTGCGCAGGCCTTGCAAACTCTAACGAAAGCTCCATTATTTGGAGGGTGCAGACTTTAAGGCAAGCGAGTAAATTATGCAACGTAAAGCAGCGAGCGCTGAGTGTTTACCGCTAGGGATTTTGCGCCTGCGGAGCCCATTTAGTCCTTTTTGTATTTTAGCTTGGCGATCGTTTCTTTTGCGGCCTCGTAAGCCTTAGCGCTCATCTCGCGCGCCCTTTCGCTTACGTTTTTAGCGACGTCGGAGCTTTTTAGCTCGGCAAATTTTTGGCTCATCTTCTTTTCAAATTCGCTGAGCTCTTTTTTGATTGCGTCCAGTTTCTCGTCCAGATCGAGGTTTTCGATGATTTTGGCGCTTTTTTGGCTCAGCTCTTGAGTGATTTCGCGCGCTTTGGCACTCGCCTTTTTCGCGCGCTCGCCAAGCTCGATCTCGCCGATTTTGGCGCTTAGTTGCTCGGCAAGATCGCTTGAAATTTTTCTAAATTTAGCCAAATAGCCTCCGAATTCTTCATCGGCGATCTTGGCGATCTCGCTTTTAGCGGGCTCCTCCGAGCTTGCGACCGCGTCGCTTAGCACGGCGCTAAATAGCTCGCTCATCTGCGAAATTTGAAGCCTTTCGTTCTCTAAGCTCTGTGCGTCGCTTGCTGGCGAGAAACTTAGCTCTTCACGGTATCTTTCGGCGGCTTTGTTTATGCCGTCGTAGCAGCCTAAAATCGCGCCTCTAATCAGCGCAGAGGCTGTATTTTTGCTCTCGTTTGCGACGAAAATCGCGCGATTTATGATGATTTTTGAAATTTCTTTTGTACGGAATTTCGTAAATTCCCCGTCGCCTATAGCCGAAAATGCGATGTTTTTCGCCGTCTCGTGCGCGGTGTCCTCGATGTCGGTGCCGCTTTCGAGCACGCTTATGAAGGCCAGTTCACTCGCTTCTTTCAGCACGTCCGCAAGCGGAAGTTTACTCGCAATCGCTCGCTGTAGCGCCGCGCCTATGCGCTCTTTTAGCTCCGCTTCGCTTGCGTTTTGCAGCGCGGTATCCAGATCGTCGTAGCTGCGCAAAACAAGGGTTTTAATCGCCTTTTGCTTACAAGCGATCTTTTTGCGCAGATCGTCGTAGTCGTAGATGAGCTTGTAAAGAGCCTGCTCGTCCTCGTCACACAGCGCCTTTTTAACGCCGTTAAGTAGGGCTTCTGCCGTCTCATCGCTAAGCGCGCCCGCGTCTTTTAACTCGGCTGCGAAGTCTAGGATTAATTGCGTGCTTTTGGCGCTTTTACTCTCGTCGTCAAGCTCACACAAAGCCTTCGTGGCTTCTTGCAAGGCGAGCTCTTGCACATATGAGGCTAGCTCGGCTTGTGGAATTTGCGCGAGATCGGCGCCGAATTTTTTGATTATTGCTTCTTTCATTTCATCTCCTGTCACAATACATATTTAAAGTGGGCTTTTAGGCGCTCGAAAATTTCGTTTCGATGTAAGTCGTCCTTGATGAAAACGCTTACGTTGAAGCTCATATATTTGCCGCCGTTTGAAAAGCGCGAAAAGTCTATTTTGTAATCTTCGCCCTTTAAAATTTCATCGATCTGCTCACGCTTTTGAGTAGCCGCGTCTAGGACTACTTTGTATTCCCAAAAGAGCGGATAGTCGATTTTTGGTTTTTCAGCTCCTAATATACACGCCACTCTTGCCCCCCTCTTTGCGCTGCAACACAACGTCGGTGATCTGCATCGATTTATCTATCGCTTTTAGCATATCGTAAATCGTCAGCAGCCCCACACTCACGCCCGTTAGCGCCTCCATCTCGACGCCCGTTTTACCCGTGATTTTTACAGTTACAAAAAGCTTAAACGCGCACTCGCTCGTAAGCTCCTCAATGTCTGTTTTAATCGAAGTAATCGTAAGCGGATGGGTCATGGGTATGAGTTCGCTTGTCTTTTTAGCGCCCATTATCGCAGCAACGACGGCGGTTTGAAGCACGGGGCCTTTTTTGGCCGTATTTTGCTTGACGGCAGCAAACGCCTCCGCGCTCATTCGTATGATGCCGCTAGCGGTGGCTACGCGCTCGCTATCATCCTTGGCGCCGACATCCACCATGCGCGGCATATTGTTTTCGTCGATATGTGAAAGCATAAAATTCCTTGTAGTTTTTGGCGGGATTATAGCAGAATTTCGGGCATAAAAAAAGCCCGAGCTTTTAAACTCGGGCTTCATACAAAAGGAGGTTTTATCTTGTCGGACGAGAACGATTATACTACCTAAACAGTAAATAGAAATAAAATATATCCTTTTTAGGCGGACTCTTTCGTGTTTAATTTATAGACGTTTTTAAAATTTTGATGAAATTTGACTATATGCTTTGACGCGCTGCGCGGGAATTTGAATGAGTAGCGAAATGAAACCGAGCCAAAGAGTGATTAAATTTGAAGCGGACGCTAAATGGCAAAGATAAAATTTAAAGCAGAGTTTTTGGCTATTTTGGCTCAATATAGACGCTCAAAAGAGCGGAGCAGGGCGCTATGTCGCGGCAGCATAAATAAAATGCTACAAAGAAGCGGCTTAAATTCAATGCCTTTTTTGCTTTAAATTTGAGCCCGCCTTAATTAAGCGCGAGGTTTTTGCGCGCAATGCAGCGTAAATTTAACCCTTCACGCGAGCGTTAAACGACGCAGGCACGGATTAAAATAGCGCGCGCAAATTTAAACATCGCCGCGTTAAAATCCGGCCTGCGTTTGAAATTTAGCTCGTTTAAATTTTAAACGTTTTTAGCAGGCTGTCTAAATTTAACCCCTTATTTTCGCCGTTTGCGCCGCCTCCTAAAAGATCGCCCAAAAAGCTACTTGCGTCGTTGATATCGATTTTACCGTCGCCGTTAAGGTCGAGCTTGGCGCTTGCGATTTTGCCGATCAGCGCGCTAAAATCCACGCCTTTGCTATCGACGGCGTTTGCTTGCACGTCCTCGCCGCCGCCCAAAAGTCCGCCCAGCATCGAGCCTAGCGAGCTAGATCCGCCGCTTTCGTTTTTGCTTAAAAAATTTGAGCTGATGCCCGCAATTATCGCATTTATCTGATCGTCTGGCAGATCCACGCCTAGAAATTTTTCGATAAAAGCGACCGGACCACTTTGAAATTCTCTTAAATTTTTATCGTCGCTTTTGAGCGCAGAAACCATGTTTACAAGTCCGTTTATGTCCATTTACGCCTCCTTGATCTTGGCTTTCGGAGCCTGTTTTACGATAAGCTCTATTACTTTTAGAGCGTCCGCCTTAGCCTCAAAATCCTTGCTAACGGCGATGATCTGTCCGTTGCTGGCCGTTAGGCGGAAGCGAACCTTGCCTGCTTTATCGGTGTAAAGCTCAAATTTTGGATTGTTTAGCTTTTCTCCGCCCGCGATTTGATCCTCGATCTTATTTAGCGCGGCGTTTTTTACGACGCTTTCGATGCCGTTTTTGCAAGCGGCCTTGCTCGTGTAAACCTCCGAAGTACATAGCACGTGTCCGTCATAGAGTAGATCGAATTTGCAGCCGTCCTTGGCGTCTTTGATTAAAAACTCAGCCATTTTCCATCCTTTCGTAAAAGATATCGTTATTTTAGCTAAAATTTTAATAAATATTTTTAATAGGCGCGGAATTTTCTGCTAAAATTGCGCACAAATTTCATTTACAAAGGATCATAATGATAAAGGCTCTACGTTTTAGCTTGATTTTCGCCGCTACTTTAGGATTTAGCGCGGATGAGAGCGATGCATTATTTAAGGACATAAGGACGCGTCTGGGCTGCAATCTAGCCGCACAGGACTGCGAGACTAACGCGGGCGGGCAGAAGGCGCTCTTTAGCGTAGCGCGCCATCCGATCGAAGCGGGAGCAAACGAGCTAAAAATAAGCGGAATTTCGCGTGAGCTGAAAAATCCGAGCGTTAAAATTTCGGGCGTGAGTATGAATATGGGCAATGCGGAATTCCCGCTAAAGCGCAGCGCAGACGGCTATGAAGCGACGCTTGATGTTGCAGTGTGCACGCACGCCGTAATGCGCTACAAACTTGAAATTTACGAGGATGGCGAGCCTAGCGGGCTTTTTGTGTATTTTGATCTGCGAAAGCGTGCTACAGATCGAGACCGCGGCGAAGACACGCACTTGCATCACCACGAGCATTAGACGCGCCCCGTTTGTGCGCGGGGTAAAATTTACGCTTCTTTGAGACGTCTGCTAAAATTTACATGCTGCTCGGAGAAAATTTTATAAATTTTAAAGCGCCGCTTGCGATAAATTTTATGCGTCTTTTGGGCGGCGCACGTCTCGGGCAGATACGGATGCCTGCGTGAATACGCGGCTAGCCGTAGCGACCTAGGTGCGCTTTATAGGCGTTTGCAAGCACGTCATTATAAAAAGCCCTGCGATTTGCCGCGCATTCGCCGCATATGTTTCGTAACCACTACCGAGGCGCGTCAAATTTAGCCCCTCGCCGCCTCTAAATTTTAAAATTTTTAAAATTCGCTTGCGTTTCATACGCCTAAGCTACGCGGAATTTTGAAATTCCTTGTATAATCTGAAGCAAATTTTAAATCTAAGGAAAGCCATGCAAATATTAAAACAAGAGCACTTTAGCGGCGAGCGCGCGCTGTTCGGCGCAAAGGATCTGCGGATCGAAAATTCCGTCTTTGGCGAGGGCGAGTCGCCGCTAAAACACAGCGCAAATATCGTCGCGCAAAACTGTAAATTTGAGTGGAAATATCCGTTTTGGTATGCCGAAAATATCCGCGCGCAGGACTGCTTCTTTGATGAGATCGCGCGCGCAGGGATCTGGTATAGCCGCGGCGTGGTGCTAAAAGACTGCCTCTACGGCGCGCCTAAAGGGTTTCGTCGCGTAAAAAACGCCGCGCTGCAAAACGTGGAATTTCATGACGCGCAAGAGACCTTGTGGCACTGCAGCGACGTCACGCTGAAAAACATCACCGCAAAGGGCGCGTATTTCGGCCTTGATTGCGAAAGCTTAAGCATCGAAAATCTATCGCTCTTCGGAGATTACTGCTTTGACGGCTGCAGAAACGTAACGATCAAAAACTCCAAGCTCCTCTCCAAGGACGCGTTTTGGAACTGCGAAAATATCCTCATCGAGGACTGCTTCATCGCGGGCGAGTACTTTGGGTGGAATTCCAAAAACGTAACGCTTAAAAATTGCAAGATCGAGAGCCTGCAGGGCTTTTGCTATATGCAAAATTTGCGCTTGCAAGACTGCGAGCTCATAAATACGACGCTAGCGTTTGAATACAGCGACGTGCATGCCGAGGTAAAAGGCGCGATCGATAGCGTCAAAAATCCGAGCAGCGGGCTAATCCGCGCGGCAAGCATCGGCGAGCTGATCCTAGACGGCGCAACGGATGCGTCTAAAACTGAAATCATTACTGAATTAAGGGCGTAAGATGGGACTTTTTGATTTTATAAGCGGCAAGGAGAAATACGACTTCGACACTCTGCCAAACCGCCGCGGCACGAAGTCGCTTAAATGGGACGTAGGCGAGAACGAGCTTCCGATGTGGGTCGCGGATATGGACTTTGCCGTAGCGCCCGAGATCATCGAGGCTCTGCAAAAGCGGCTAAATGAGCGGGTTTTGGGCTATTCGCTTGTGGATGATGAGTGGCGCAGCGCGTATCAAGGCTGGTGGCTTTCGCGCCACGATTATGAAATCCAAAAGGAGTGGCTGATCTATGCTAGCGGCACGCTGCCTGCGATTGATTCGATCATCCGCAAGCTTACTTCGCCCGCCGAAAACGTGCTGCTGATGAGCCCCGTTTACAACTGCTTTTACTACTGCATCAAAAACGCCGCCCGCGTGCCGGTAGAAAACGAACTTGCCTACGCTAGCGGCGATTATAGCATCGATTGGGAGGATTTGGAGGCTAAGCTTGCCGATCCGCAGACGACGCTTTTTATCCTTTGCAACCCGCACAATCCGGTCGGTCGCACCTTTAGTAGGGACGATCTTGCCCGCATTGGCGAGCTGTGCGAGAAGCACGGCGTGACGGTGCTTAGCGATGAGGTGCATTGCGATCTGACCGAGCCGGGCGTGCGTTACACGCCATTTGCTGCCGCGAGCGAGACTTGCGAGAGGATCTCAGCCAGCGTAATCGCGCCCACGAAGGCGTTTAACATCGCGGGGCTGCAAAGCGCGGCGGTCTTTGCCGCTGATAAGCGCTTGCGTCATAAAATTTCAAAAGCGCTAAATTCTGACGACATCGCTGAGCCGAATTTTTTCGGCGTCCAGGGCGCGATCGCCGCATTTACGAAGGGTGCCGCGTGGCTGGACGCGCTGCGCGAATACCTCAGCGAAAATCGCAAATTCGCGGCGGAATTTATCGCCCGCGAGCTTCCGCAGGTGCGCGTCGTGCCGCAAGACGCGACCTATCTGATGTGGCTTGATGCGGGCGCTTACACGCAGGATAGCGCAGAGCTTGCACGCTTCATCCGCGAAAAAACGGGGCTGTATCTCTCATGCGGCGCGCAATACGGCAAGGGCGGCGAGAGATTTTTGCGCCTAAATATCGCGACCTCTAGAGCACTGCTAAAAGACGGGCTAGGGCGGCTGAAAGAGGCGCTAAAGATTTGCCCGCACTAAACTAACTGCGGCGCGGCAAGGACGAAATTTAAAATTTTATAACGACCAAATTTAAAGCGACGGAGCAAATTTTAAAATTTTGCGGCAGGGCGCGAACTTTACGCTAAATTTAGCGGCGATCAAACTTGCGGCGCGCGGTTAAATTTAAATATTCGCGCGGCAAAAATCGGCGCTTAAATGCGCTACAAAAGGCAGATTATGGATAGAAACGGCGATTTACAGGAGCTTTACCTGCTTGAAAAACGGCGCGAAAAGTTCGCGCGCATTAGCAAGCTCGTCTCATTTTTGATAACCCTGCTGCTAGTCGGGCTCTATGTATTTTTGAATACCAGGGCGGAGCCCGTCTCGTTTGATACAAACTGGCTCATAGTCGCGCTTTTCATCATCTTTCCAGTTTTAAACGGACTGCTCTATCGTCTATTTTGCGGCTTAAGCTTTGGCAAAAATGAGGGCGCACAGCGCGCAAATTTTGATAAATTTAGCGGCTTTGATACGGCGCAAGATATGGGCGCGCTAGGGCAGGGCGCAGCGCAAGACGGGCAAATTTTTAGCGCCGATGCGAAAGAGGGGCAGGTATTAAAAGCTGAAGCAGGCGAGGGTAGCGGCTTTAAAGACAGCGACAGCCGCATGAGCGCTACTTACGGAAGGTTTGAGCCCAAAGCCGCCGAAGGCGAGGGCGGGAGCGAGAAAGACGGCGCAGCCGGATCAAAATTTAACTTCTTCATCGATCTGCAGAGCCTGGAGGATGAGCGCGCGGCGCTGCAAAAAGCGGTGAAAAAGGCCAGTCTCATTGCTGCTGTCGTAGGGACCAGTGTGGGCGCACTGGTGGCGCGCTTTTGGGACGAAGTAGCGCCCGGCATATTTTTCGGCATCTCCGTTTACGGCGTCGTGAGCGCTCTTTTGACGGCGAGCAAAAGGCGAAATTTCAGATCAAATTTTAAAAACAGGGTCGTCGCGAGCATCGCAAAAAGCTTCGGGCTTAACTACGATGAAAATGGCAGGCTGGGGACGGATGAGTTTTTTGAAATTTACGACTGCTACATAAACGAACAATCTAGCGAGGATATGATGAGCGGGGAGGTGCAGGGCGTGCGCGTGAGGTTTAGCGACTTTTACGCCGCCGAAAAGGTGCGCACCAAAAACGGCACTCGCACCGACGTAAAATTTCAAGGAGTGCTTTTCGTCGCAGACTTTCACAAAAGGCTTAACTGCGAGGTGCGGGTGTGTCACAAAAACTCGCGAAATCTACGCAAATACGGGCAGCGAGCGAATATGGACGACGTGAAATTTGAGGAGTTTTTCGACGTCTATACGACCGATCAAGTGGGCGCTAGATACGCTTTGACGCCGCTTTTGATGCAGCGACTGACGGAGGTCTATCTAAGGTTGGGCTCGCAGATAAACGCGGTGCTAAGGGAGGATAAAATTTACGTGGCGATCGAGACCTGGCGCGATAATTTCGAGCCTAGAATCGACTGCTCGCTAAAGCAGGACGCTACGATAGAGCTTTACGTAGATGAGATCGGCGCGCTTGTGGGTATCGTTAGCGAGCTAAATTTGAACCGCAAAATTTGGAACGAATGAGGCAGGCGGCGGCGTGGTGGAGTATGGCAGAGGCGACTGCATACGGCCGTGGCGGCGCACAGATAGGACATAGCGCGCGGGATTGCAGGCTTTGGTGGCAGCGGCACAGATGTGCCGTGTAGCTGAGCGTGGAAATGAATG
>ERZ773003.677-NODE-677-length-23866-cov-4.484188_pt1 | contig 23866 bp, 19 predicted proteins | sample MGYA00580668_ERZ773003 | MGnify/ENA primary metagenome ERZ773003 (study PRJEB29015, sample SAMEA2738002) | human oral metagenome | biome: human oral; feature: human-associated habitat; material: dental | place: China | collected 2126 ... | reverse complement strand
GTTGTAAGGCGTGGAGTTGACTGGTACTAATAGGCCGAAGACTTATTCACACTAGTAAGTTGTTTGTTTGCGTTCGCTGTATAGTTTTGAAACAACAAGCCTGAGGGTTTGTTAGTTAATTACATATGTATGGAAGAGACCCCGTGAGGGGTCTCTTTTGTTTTAACCACTGATTTGCATTCTCCTTGAGAGCTATCGGCTCTGCTGTGTTCTTATGGCGCGCGTTGGTGAATGCTCTAAAGGCTAAGAAGACCTCATGAAATATAATCGGCGCATCAGGGTGTTGAAAATCTGTGAGAGCGTATATGCTTTCTTGTTATCTTAGGGGCATGGAGACTTTACAATCTGCCCCAGACCCGAAGGATTTGACGCTATCGATAGATGAGAGGCGTGAACTTATCGTCTGGGCGGCAGACTGTATGTATCGGATACTGCCTATTTTCGAGAAGCAGTATCCTGCTGATCCTAGGCTTCAGCAGGGGCTTGCTGCGATCGCTGAGTTCAACCGCGGTGCATTATCAGTTGGAACTATGCGTCAGCACGCTTTGCTCTGCCATGCTACGACCCGGGACTGTAAGACCCCGTCTGCGCAAGCCGTAGCTAGAGCCTGCGGACACGCGATTGCCATAGCCCATATGGGTGCCCATGCACGCAATATTGAGCGATATACTCGCAAAGTGCTTTCGGGAGAACCTTTGACCGAAGAGCTCGAATGGCAACGGTCACATATTCCTGCTCGATTTTTCAGCTATGTTTTTGCGCGCTAAGCAGCGTATACCCACACGTAGAATTTCGAAAGCCAGAGAAGTCCTTTTTACCGGTCTGTGATAGCGTGCCTGAGGCTTCATCACGGGAATACTAATACCAATCGTTGCACATTCTTCTGAACGAGTTTCTGGAACGTTTACTGTATCAAGTACCGACGAATACCTGTTCTCGCGTTAGAGTGAATGTATGGAGTATCCGCTTTTTTCAGACCGACAGCAGGAACCGTATACGGGAGAGGACACCTCAAAATACCGGACGGTGGCGCTCACCGCCGAGGTTAAGCTGCCTTTAGCGGAACTATGGCTGGCGTGCACCGAGTATATCCATCTGTGGTGGCCGCGGGAGCTTCTGCGGGACGAAGAAAGCTATCTGGAGCTTACGGATACAGTTCTTACCGAAGAAGACCCGCAGGGGTATGTAACAACTCTTGCTGAGGTAATCTACTATGAGCCCGAGGACGTGTTGGGCTTTTTGCCTCTGCCCGATACTAAACTGCATCAGCTTCTACGTGATGACAGCGGGTTTAGCCTACTTTTCGACGAAGACGGCGCAGAATCTTCGCTTATGGAAATCACCTCTGGTTTAGCGAAACCCCGTGAACTTGCGGCTGAGTACGACGAGCTGGGTGTTTATACGATCCAACGTTATGGCGCAGAACTTATTTTGAAGGCGTGCGCACGATTCTTTGGCGCTGAACTTCAAGCAGAGTCTCTTGTATCGGGTATGCTTGACAGCTATGAGCACTAGGCATGCCGTATCGGAACGAGGCACCGCAGACAGTACAGTACAAGAGGCCGAACACGACATTATCGTTCGTCGCCCTCTGATGGTTGTGCAGTGGCTGAACCTGCCAGCAATCCCGATTTTGGGGCAGCTGATTCAAACTGTTTTCTTCGTTCTGCTGGTGTTCGGTTTCTTCTTATGGTTTGCTTCTGTGGCGGCTACCGACCAAACCATCGAGCTGTGAGTAGGAACCAAGCCCGACCATCTGAAAATTTTAGACCTTGAAGTCAGCTACAACGCGGTTGTGCTTAAGGTGATGATGATCGTTGCGGTATTCTCTGGGCTGAGCTTTGTGGCAACGACCAGCAGCGACGATCGGCATGCGCGTGACTTCTTGGAACCGATGGTGCTGCGTCTGCGAAAAATCCTGATAATTCGAGATATATACCTCTCCATTTTCAGGTATGGGCGCCGAAGAGACACTGGAGAGCTATGAACTGTGGTCCGCATCGGCGCAAGAAGATAGTACAGAGTCCGTTGACTCTACAGATAAGGAGACAGTGAAGGATAATGGACTCGAAGAAGCCACTGAATCCGGGAGTACAGACCTATCCGGAGGTGAAGATAGGTTCACAGCGCCTCGATCACAATGCCGCTAAAACGGGCATTCTTTGCCTCGCAGGTTATTCCATCAACGTAGCAGGTTGAACTGGAGTAGGTTTCTTGCAGCCCGGTATTGGCGTAATATCCGTAAAATCCGCCAAGTAGCGTTATACCCGAGCTATTGGGAGTCGGCAGCGCCTGTATATCGTAGAAAACGACCGGGCGGCCAGACCGGTCAGTCACCCGTGCAGAACATTCGGGACAGAGCGAGCGAGGATAATATTCTAAAGTCTTCACGGGCTTGGAACAAACGGGGCATGCAATTTCCATGAATGGTGGCTTGACCATGGCGGATATCCTTCGGGTGGTTAGGTGACAATGTAGACACGTTGGAGGGGGATAGTCCCACTGCTTTTATCTTAGAGGTGTGTATCCAGGGTGAAAATGGTGTACGCCAAATAGGACATGCGCAGGGCGATGATGAACATCAAAGGTCTGAAAACTCCGTAAACCTAGCTAAGTTATTTCAACGTACGTAAGATGTTCTTATGACACGTTTTACGACCGACCACCTCAAAACATTCGTCACGGTTATCGAATATGGCACCTTCGATGCTGCTGCCGACGTTCTTGGGGTTAGCCCCTCCGCAATATCACAGCGTGTAAAAACAATGGAACAGCTGGCCGGTAAAGTTCTGCTGCAGCGCACCAACCCGGTGACTCCGACGGCTTCTGGACAGAGCGTGTTACGTATTGCCCGGCAAAGTGAATTTCTGCAGCTTGAGCTGGAACGAGAACTCATGGGCGAGGGCGGATTCCAGACAGTCTCTATAGCCCTGAACGCCGATTCTTTAGCAACGTGGTTTTTGGAGGCTATACGCACGCTCGCTCAGGAGGACGAAATTTTCTGTGACCTGCGGCGTGAAGGCGAATTTCATTCCTCAGCCCTTCTGCGTACCGGGGAAGTTATGGCTGCCATAACCTCACAGCCCGGAAAAATCCCCGGATGCTCGGTAGATTACCTGGGCGTGGCGCGTTACTGGTGTGTGGCATCGCCAGCGTATGTGGATCGTTACCTTCCGGGGTTCCCCGCGAAGACTACCCGTGATGACCTGAACCGGGCACCCGTGGTGGAATACGATCGTAAAGACTTTGTGCAGGATGCTGCACGCGCTCTGATTGAGGAAGACCTAAAACTGTCCAGAGCCGAATTCGAACAGAGCCCAACGCTCTATATTCCTTCGTCACCGGACTATGCGCAGGCGGTCTATGAGGGTATTGCATGGGGTCTGCTTCCGGAGGCACAGTGTAGCGAATATTTCGCCGCCCAAACACTTGTGAAACTTGCTCAGAAGCCCGTGGAGTTCCCACTGTACTGGCAGCACTGGAATATCAACTCGCCCGTTCTGGAAAAAGTTAGTCGTCGAGTTGCTGATGCGGCTCATCAGGGGCTCTTGAACTCATGACGGGCAGTTAGGGGCGAATGACATCAAACGCACCGCACCCACTGCTGCATCGCACGGATTCACCCTGTGGCTGATAACGCTCAACTTCGTGGCGGTATTCTACTGGTTATGACTTTACTTCCACGATCGCCTTGGCAGCATTCCTGGTGGTGTTGGCGCTGTTGCAGATTATGTTGCGGCCTTTATTTGCTACGCTTGCTGCTACACAAACCATTGTTTTTACCAGCTCTTTAAAACCTCAATCGACTAGTATATATGCTTATATCGGAATATTTGCATATATAGATCTTGGCAGTGTTTTCTGCTGCACGTCGCATCGACGAAGCGCCCTAGAATCTTGTTCGCTGGGTACTGTTCTACGTCATCTTTGCGCTCTGTACAGGGATTCTCGGGTGTATACCCCCGTATATGACACAGCATGTGGAACGACTCAAAGAAAGTGCACGCCGCAGACCGACCCATGCAGCACACAGCGCTGACCCAGACGAGGTGGAGCTGATCGTCATGATCGTATTCGTGCTGATTCTGCAGCCCCTGCGCGAAGAACCAGTCGCAGAGCCTCAGAACGATTAAAAGCAAGAAGAACGCAGCGGGCGCATCCCAGGGATACGGCACCGCCGCGCTTATACGTGATCTAACGGAAGAAAAGAGACGCCAACCAGAATAACGCCGCAGCGACGATAAACCCGATCAACGCCCAGCGGCGCAGCCTTGTCTCCACGCGGGCGGCACGAATATCCGCACGTTTTGAAATATCCTCGGTACTCCGCATGGGATCGGAGGTAGAGCCATGCGGGGCATCCTGAGATTCTTGAGGCGAAGGAGACCCATCTGATTCGGACATAGCCCTAACCTAACGCCACCGAGTCATCATGACCATACCCACCATCATGGCACCCACGCCAATAGTCACATTCCACATGCCAATACCGGGCACAGGAAGTCGACCCTCAAAAATGTAATACGCAATAATCCAGAGAATACCCAGCGCAACGAGCGAAAACATCACTACTCGATACCACAGGGGAGTACCCTCTCTCTGTGTTCCGCTCGTTTCCATCTCGCGAGCGACCTCCAACAGACGGAGCTCGCTCGCATCTTCTTCAACGGCCTTAGCCGATTTCTTGTCTTGTGACTTCTTTGACTTAGTATTGGCAGTCTTTTTCGATTTTTTCGCAGCCGACTTAGGGGACATATTTTCCTCCGCCTCAGATGTATGGGTAACCTTATGTAGTACGTTAAAAACTATCTTTGCAGACTCGCGGGATGATTTCACCTTTCACCGGCGTTGTCATTAAAGAAAGTGTAATGACTGGGACGGTAACATCCCGCTATGGAGGACACCCAAAACTATGGCGCATGCATCCGCGAAAGCGCATCAGGCAGTTCAGCCTCATAAATCTATTCTGCGGTGGACCATCCAAATCACCGGTGAGCTTCTGATCACCGTTGGTCTTGTGCTGCTGCTCTTTGTCGCGTGGCAGCTCTGGTGGACCAACATAGACGCAAACCGTTCACAGTCCCAAGCCGTCGATTCCCTGACGCACGAGTTCAGCTCCGCCGCGCCAGTCGAACAGTGGGATCCCCAAAATCCCCCGGAGCCTGAAGCCGAACCCGAACACGGAAAAGGATTCGGGGTTGTCTACATTCCCCGGTTTGGTGCAGACTACCAGCGCCCCGCCGCGCAGGGTACCAGCGCAGACGTGATCGATACCCTCGGTTTGGGACACTACGACGGAACCGCCATGCCGGGTGGCGTAGGTAACTTCGCGCTCGCAGGGCACCGACAGACACGCGGCGCAGTGCTCGACTATATCGACCAGCTGCAGGTGGGCGATCACATTTATGTGCGCACCAAAGACGGCTACTACACCTACACCGTGTACGAGCATGTGATTGTGCAGCCTGACAATATTGAGGTGATCGAGCCGGTTCCGAGTAAACCCGGACAGGAGCCCACGGAGCGCATTATGACGCTCACGACCTGCCACCCGCGTTACGGTGACACAGAACGTTATATTGTGCACGCCCGTTTTGAATCCTGGCAGCCTAACTCTGCTGGCGCGCCTGCGGAAATTGCCCAAGCAGCCCAGAACCCCGCCTAACCCGAGAGGATATAACATGTACGGTTGGATTTTTCGTCATCTTCCCGGACCTCTATGGGTTCGCATTATCATTGCTATTCTGCTTATCGCCGTGATCGTATACGCCCTCATGGAATTCGTGTTTCCGAATTTTGCCGAGTACGGTCCGTTCAACTTTGACGTTACCATCAACCATTAGCGGCGCTTGCCAAAGGAGAAGCCATGACCCGCATCCTGGTTATCGATAATTACGATAGTTTTGTGTTCACCCTCGTCGGATATCTGCAGCAGCTCGGAGCCGAGACAACCGTAATCCGCAATGACGAGTATGACCTTGATACCGTGCTCACAATGGCTGCCGAGTACGACGGTCTGCTCATCTCTCCGGGACCCGGTGCCCCCGCAGAAGCCGGGGTCATTATCGATACCATTCGCTGGGCTGCGCAGACTCATAAACCCCTGCTTGGCGTGTGTCTGGGGCATCAAGCTATCGCGGAGGCGTTTGGCGGCACCGTCACGCACGCCCCCGAGCTGATGCACGGCAAGACTTCAACCTTGGTTCACGAGAACGACTCGGTGTTCAAAGGCGTACCGAACCCCTTCACTGCGACTCGCTACCATTCGCTGGCGGTCGTCCCAGAGACTATGCCTGAGGTCTTGGAAACCACCTCGACGACTGAGAGCGGCATTATTATGGGGCTGCGGCACCGGGATGCGCCCATGCATGGCGTGCAGTTCCACCCGGAATCCGTGCTTACCGAGAGCGGTTATCTGATGCTGGGTAATTGGCTGGAAGAAACGGGGCTTGAGGGGGCCGCTGAGCGTGCCAAATCGTTGTCCCCACTAATTGCCTAGCGGGCAGCGGTAAAGGCGCCTTCTCTATGTGTGCGGTACAGCTGAAGAAATATATGTGGGGCGTGCTTTAGATTCAAATTCTAAAGCACGCCCCACATATATGACCAGGATTTACCTGAGCAAACCAGCCTTACCTTTCTTCTTTCTCCTCATTTTCCTTGCCGTTTTGTACGGCCTTGGATGAAGGAGCAGCGGCACTTGGCGTTGCAGAAGGTACAGGAGCGTTGCCCTGCTGGCCCTGTTGGCCTTGCTGTTGTTGATTCTGCTGCTGATTACCTTGCTGGCCCTGTTGGCCTTGCTGTTGTTGATTCTGCTGCTGATTGCCCTGCTGGCGCTGAGTGTTGTTGTTATTATTCGTCGACGGGGTAGTCGCACGCGGTGAGGCAGATGCGGTCGCCGCCGGGGCAGCCGCTACACGAATAGTAACAGTGCTGTTCTGAGCCACCAGAGTACCCGCAGCGGAACTCTGAGAAATCACCGTATTCGGTGCCGCAGAGCTTGTCTGAACGGTCTCAATATTGGTGTTGAGCAGAACATCGGACGCAGTCAGAGCTTCAATAGCCTGATCCTTCGTCAGACCCACGAGCGAAGGAACCTTGACCTTACCGGAGGACAGCACCAGGTTTACGTTGCTGCCAGCCTCGATCGTGGTCTTACCGTTGGCATCGGTTTCAGCCTTCTCAGGCTCCAGAGAAACTACCATACCGGCGGGAACGGATGCGCTCTCAACGGTGCTGACGCGACCATCCTTAAGGCCGAGCTCCTTCAGAGCGTTGCGCACATAGGCTTCGCTCTGACCCTGCAGGTTATCGGGCAGGGTTACGCGCTCGGGACCATTCGAGTAGGTTAGCGATACGGTAGAACCCTTAGCCGCCTTCGTACCCTCGCCAGGGTTGACGCTAATAACATCGCCCTTCTTCACGTTCTCGGAGTATGCCCCGCGGCTCTCCACGGCAAAGCCAGCATTGCGCAACTGGTTCTCGGCATCGTCCTTCGACTGGTTCATCACGGTAGGAATAGCGACCTGCGGAACTTCATTGAGCTTGCCCTGGTAGTACAGGAACGAGCCGATACCCAGCAGAAGCGATGCTGCAATAGCAAGACCAACGAGGAAACGAACCCAGGTTCGCTTACGGGGTTGCTCGGCGGGAAGGAACTCTTCCTCTTCAACAAATTCTTCTCCGCCGTACTCATCGTCATCAAAGAAACCGTTGAGGTTCGCGTCTTCAACAGGAGTCGAAACCTGCGGCATGGTCGTGGTGTAGGCATCGAAATCAACCTCACCCGTACCGGTTCCTGCCGCACCCGCTGCGGGAGCCTCAAGAGGCGCAAAAGCGGTGGTCATGGAGTCATCAGGAACCTGTTGCGGCATACCGCCGCCAACCTGCAGACCCGCTCCCTGACGGATCGCCTGCGAAAACTCATCGGCGGTCTGGTAACGATCATCCGGGTTCTTGGCAAGACCTCGAAGAATAACTTCATCAAGCTCAGGGGGTACGCTCAGCGGGCTAAAGGTACTCGGTGCGGCGGGAGTCTCGGTAAGATGCTTTGCCGCCAAGTCAACGTTAGTTTCCGCATCGAAGGGGGAACGTCCAGCAACCATTTCATACAGCACACATGCTGCCGAATAAAGGTCGCTTCTCGCGTCGACTTCTTTACCACTGACCTGCTCGGGAGACATGTAGCGTGCGCTACCCATCACCACGTTGGCCTTTGTCAGAGCCTCGCCAGCCTCTTCAATAGCTCGGGCGATGCCGAAGTCCATCACCTTAATCTGACCCGGCTGCCCCTTCGCGGCGTCGTCCTCGGTTCGGGGAAGCACCATAATATTCGCGGGCTTAATATCGCGGTGGATAATACCCATCGAATGACTGTATTTCAGAGCGCTCAAAAGCTGCTCTGCGTACCCCACCGCATCACGCACGGGAATGTACCCGCCCGACGAAAGCACACTGCGCAGCGTCCTGCCATCAACGTATTCCATAACGATGTACGGGATCTTAGCCTCGTCATCGTCGGCGGCATCATCAACGCCATATCCGCTGTTGGGATCTGACGGGGAATAAGCGCCCGTGTCGTACACCGCAACGATACCGGGGTTGTTCAGGGATGCGACAGCCTCCGCCTCACGTTTAAACCGTGAACGGAAGGTTTTGTCTTGGGCCTGCTCCGGGCGCAGGATCTTCATCGCGACCTTACGACCGAGACGAGTATCCTCCGCCGCGTATACGGTAGCCATCGCACCGGTACCGATAACATCGAGTACCTTATAACGGCCATCTACCGTTTCAGGAACCAACAGGTCCATACGTTCTCCTGGGGTAAAAATAGTTTTTGATGTGAGTGGACTCAGACACTAACGCCCAGTACGAGGACTAGAAGAAGTCGACGCGCTTGAAGGCGTAGCTGCGGATGGCGACGAGTCAGAATCCGTCCTCGTACCTGATTTCTCGTTAGCTACATACATCTCTACCATACTAGGAACTGACACTTTAGTGCCAGGAGAGGGGCTGGTACGCAGCACCGTACCGGGCTGTGCAGTCTCAGAGTATTCGAGGTGAATACGAACATTAACGCCAAGTGAAGTAATCGAAGGCGCAGCTTCTTCGTAGTTCTTTCCTTCAACGTTCGGAAGAGACACTGACTTAGAACCGCTTGAATAACGCACGGTAATGGTGCTGCCCTCGTCTACCGAACCAGCCGGTGAAATCGACAGAACGGTGTTGGCGGGCTCTTCAGACTCAACACTTTCAGTCCTGGGCGAAAGACCCAGGTTCTTCAGGTCATTGACAACATCCTGAAGGGGACGACCCTCGTAGCTGCGTGCCTGCAGGTTAATTTTCTGCTTCTGAGTACTGCTTGCAGCCGAGGACTCCTCGCTCGGGGTGGCTACCGTGACAGTCCCTGCCGCAGAGCTGGGTGCTGCCGAGCTGGTGGTATTCGGAGTGGGGGTTGCACGGCTGTTGGCCGCCCAGACAGCCCAGAGGATACCGAGAATAAGCACAAGTGCCGCCACAATAGCGACGATCCATACCCAGTTGCGTTTCTTCGGACCCTGTTGTGCCGTACGTGCGGCCGCAGCCTTTGACCCGGGCTCAGGAATCGGAGCGGTCGAAGGACCGGGCGTGAAGTGCGACCCAGATCCGAACTTCGGAGCGGCGGATGCCGAAATAGGCTCGGCGATCAGGGAGGTCTGGGCGGTATCCAGATTCTCCGGCAAGAACGCCTCCAGCGTGGGCACGGCCTTAATCGCCGCAGGAATATCGCGACGGCGAATAGCATCAATAGCGGATGCCAGCGCGGTAGCATCCTTAGGACGCTCCGCAGGATCCTTAGCAAGCAGGCACATAATCAAGGCGCGGGCGGGCGCCGGGATGCTCTCCGGCAGCGGCGGTGGCGGATCGTTCACCTGAGCTAGAGCAATCGCGATCTGTGATTCACCCGTGAACGGGCGGTGACCGACCAGGCACTCGTACCCGATAATACCCAGCGAGTACATATCGGAGGACGGGGTTGCAGGTTGACCGGTTGCCTGTTCGGGCGCCAAATACTGGGCTGTACCCATCACCTGACCAGTAGCGGTCAGCGGAACCTGGTTCGCAAGCCTAGCAATACCGAAGTCGGTAACCTTCACCCGGTCATCCGGGGTGATCATTAGGTTACCGGGCTTCACATCGCGGTGCACGAGGCCCTGAGCATGTGCAGCAGCCAACGCGCGAGCCGTCTGCGCAATAAAGTTCAGGATACGATCCGGCGGCAGCGTGCCGTCGCGCTCGATGATGCTCGACAGCGGCTCACCCGGAACCAGCTCCATCACCAAGTATGCAGAGTTATCCTCTTCACCGTAATCGAACATATTGGCAACACCGGGGTGGTTCAGGAGCGCAGTATGGCGCGCCTCCGCACGGAAACGCTCCAAGAACCCGGGGTCACCCGTATACTCCTCTTTCAGGATTTTAACGGCGACGGTGCGTCCGAGAACCTTGTCGCGAGCTTTCCAGACCTCACCCATACCGCCGATAGCGATACGTTCGGTTAGGGTGTAGCGCCCGCCCAAGGTGATATCAGCCGAAGGCCTCACTTGTTCAACACCGCCTCAAAAAGTTGTTTACCTGCATTTGTCGAAAGCTGGGAACCGGTTGTTGCATCCATATCCTCATAGACCACCGCAATGGCGATCTGAGGATCATCGGCGGGTGCAAACCCGGTAAACCAAGAGTTATTCAAACCACCCGTAGTTTCTGCGGTACCGGTCTTACCAGCAACCTTATACCCGGGCACGCCTGCGTTACGGGCAATACCGTTATCCACAGAGTTCACCATCCATTGTTTCACCTGATCGGCGACTTTAGTAGAAGTTGAGGTGCGCAACTTCTCGGGTGAGAACTCGTAGAGCACGCTCAAGTTACTGGTTTTGACAGAACGAATCATATTGGGCTTCATCTGCACACCGCCGTTAGCGATCGCAGCAGAAGTCATCGCCACCTGCAGCGGGGTGGTGCGTACATCGTACTGACCCACGGATGCCTGCGCCAGCTGGCTCTGCGACATACCCTTCGGGAAGCTCGACTTAGCCACCGCCAGCGGAATCTTCAAATCCTGACCATAACCAAAGTTTTCGGCAGTCCTAGAGATCCTATCTTCACCCAAATCCATTGCGATCTGCGCAAAAGGAGTGTTGCAGGACTGCGCCATAGCCCATTCAATCGTAGCCTTGGTGCGTCCTCCACACTGACCGCCCGCAAAGTTCGGAAGCGACACATTGGTTCCCGGAAGGGGAAGCTGTGCGGGGTTATCGATTGTGGAGTTCGCATCATATTTGCCGGACTCCAAAGCTGCGACGGCATCAATAATTTTGAAGGTTGAGCCGGGCGAATAGGTGTTACCCGCAATAGCACGGTTGTAAAGCGGGTTATTCGGATTCGAGTTCAGTTCCTCATAGTTGCTGACTACCGTAGACCCATCGTGGGATGCGAGCGTATTCGGGTCATATGAGGGAGACGAGGCCATCGCCAAGATTTCGCCAGTCTTGGGGTTGATCGCCACAATAGAACCCTTACGGCCCTGCAGCAGGTTGTTAGCAAGCTCCTGAAGCTTGGAATCCACGGTGAGCTCGACGCTCGCACCGCGTGCCGAAGAACCCGAGAAGAGCTGAGCAACACGATCGTAGAACTGGCTGTCGGAAGTACCCGAAAGCTCCTTGTCCATAGCGGACTCGACACCGGTAGAACCATACACTGACGAGAAATAACCCGTCAGCGCCGCATACTTTTCCGGCTCAGAGTACACGCGCTGATAGTTATACTCATCATCCGATTTCACCGACGAGGCGATTTCGGTTCCATCGACCACGATAGAGCCACGGTTGGCACCGTAGTTATCGTACAGAGAACGCGAGTTCCACGGGTTATCTTTGAGAGATTCGGTGTCGAAGAATTGGATATAGCTCAACGTACCCATGAGCAGGATAAAAACGCAACCTGCGGCCATCCACATGCGGCGAATTGCCCTATCCATTGCGGTCACCTCCTGCTTCTTGAGTTGAAATACGGGCGAGAACGCTGGTTGCGCCCTCAGATTCATAGCTGTAGTCTTCGTGGTCGATACTTTCGGGAACGTCGAACCCGACCACGACGTGAGGCGCTCGCGCGGTATGCGAAATCGAAAGCCACAACGCCACGATAATCCAGTTAGCCACCAGGGATGAACCACCGGCAGACATAAACGGTGTGGTCAAACCGGTCAGCGGAATTAACCGGGTTACACCGCCAACCACCACGAAGAGCTGAAGCACCATAACCGTGGAAAGGCCTGCCGCTAAGAGCTTGCCGAAACCGTCACGAGTGCCCAACGCCGCGCGGTAGCCACGCGAGATGAGGATGAGGAACATCATCAAAATAGCGCCTAGGCCGATCAGACCGAGTTCCTCACCGAGAGAAGTAATAATCATGTCCGAGTTAGCGAACGGCACCAAAGAGGTAAGGCCCTGACCCCATCCACGGCCAAAGAGACCGCCGTAGGACAGACCGAAAATACCCTGAAGGATCTGACCGGAACCACCGCTGGAGGACATATAGACCTCGGGATCAAAGGCGTGCATCCAGCCATAGATACGGGCGTGCACGTGAGAAATGGAGTTGTAGGCGAAGTATCCGCCAACCACCACGCCGACACCGCCGACTACAAGCCAGGAAATCTTGCCGGTCGAGAGGTACAGCATCGCCATGAACAGCCCAAAGAATAGGATTGCAGAACCCAGATCCTTCTGGAAAACCAACACACCGATGCTGACCATCCAGGCCAAGAAAATTGGGGTCAAATCGCGCAGACGCGGCAGATTGATGGGCCCCAGACGCTTACCCGCGGTGAGAATCAAATCGCGGTGTGTGGACAGGTAGCCCGCAAAGAAGATTGCCAGGGTAATCTTTGCAATTTCGCCGGGCTGGAAGGTACGCCCGCCGAGCCTGATCCAAATCCGTGCGCCGTTGATTTCGGTACCAAGGCCGGGGATAAGCGGCATGATAAGCAGGATGAAGGAGAGCACCAGCGAAATATAGGTGATCTTACGCAGCACTCGGTGATCCCGCAGGAAGTACAGCACAACGGAGCAGAGGATCATTGAGAAGCCCGTCCAGAACAGCTGCGACTCGCCCACTGGGGCCTTCTGCATGGCGGGATCCTTGTCGATGCGGAAAATCATCGCCAGCCCGATTCCGTTGAGCGCCACAACGAGCGGCAGAATAAACGGATCGGCGTAACGCGCCCGGAATTGAAGCACCAGATGCGCGATGAGCGCGCACACGCCCAGCACCACGGTACCTTGAATCCACGGGTTTTTCCCCATGTCCCACGCCGTTTCGGGGTCAATCAGGTACATGGAAAATGAGCCGATGCCGACCGCAACCACGAGCAGAACAAGCTCAATCAGGCGACGCGAACGGGGTATGTGTGCATCACGTAATAGCCTAGCCACGATTACCACCTTCCGTTGCTGAAGTTTTTTGACTTGTCTGCGCGCCGGACGAAGCCGCGCCGGAAGGCTGTGTATTCCGGTCATCCTGCAGATTCACCTGAGCCTGCATGCGGTTTACGATAACCCGTGCATCGTCAAGATTATCCGCGTGAATCGTATTCTTCAAAAGCGTGCGTGTATGTTCGGGCAGCTGTGAAGTTTCCACTTCGCTTTCCTCGACCACATGGGAGAGATGGATTGGCCCCAACGACTGCGGAACACCGTTATAGACGGCGACCTTACCGTTATTTTCACCAACGTAGTAGCGGCCCTCAACCCATTTCAGCCCGCTCCAACCCGCAATGAGCGCCAGCACAAGGATTACTGCTGCACTCACCAGCAGAATCGGGCGCCGACGGCGTCGAATCGGGTCCGCCAGAAGCTCTTCAAGCTCGTCTGGCAGCTTTGCGGGTTCCTCGGTACTCATCGGCACGCGCTGCGCCAAAGAGGCCCGATGCTCCAGGGTGCGGCTCGTCACTGCCGGAATACGCCCGGTCTCTGTTGCCACGGCAGCGCTGCCCACCAGCTGATGCGGGCGAGAACCAAGCTCGTGGCGCAAAATGGCGGCATTTGTGCGGGCAAAGTACACCGCATCCTGATCGCTTGCGTCGCCATCGTGGGGGAAGGAATCTGTGAGGTCACGGGCGCGGCGGAACTTCTTGAGCGCGCGGTCGTGATCGGACAGACCCTCTTCGGCGTTTACTTCCTCGGTGATTTCCTCAAGCTCAGAGGTTGTCAGTGAGGTATCGATCTCGCCGGTCTCTGGCAGGGCAGAAGGACCTACAGGTTCGTCGGCGGGAAGTTCTTCGCGGTCAATAACCTGTACAACCACGACCGTCACGTTATCGGGTGCGCCGCCGTCGAGAGTCATCTGGATAAGAACGTCCGCGATCTCACCCAGATCATCTGTGGAACGCATGACGGCTTCGATCTCTTCATCAGAGACCACCGCCTCTAAACCATCGGAAGCAAGCACCCAGCGCTCACCAGGAATGGCTTCTAAAGTCTGCAGCTCAAGTTCGGGGGAGGCATCGACGTCGCCAAGCACGCGCATAATCACGTTGCGGTGCGGGTGATTCTCTGCCTCTTCGGGAGTGATGCGGCCCTCGTTGAGAAGACGCTGCACGAAGGTGTGATCGGTCGAAATCTGCTCGAAACCGCCGTCTTCATCGGCGCGTAAACGATAGGCTCGCGAGTCGCCAATATGGGCCATCTCGATCTTTTCGCCGTCCACCAGCAGAGCGGTGCAGGTGGTACCCATGCCCGCAAGGCGCTGATCACTGGTTGCCAGATCATTGATAATGGCGTTGGCACTTTGGATTTCGTCGGCGAGGTATATGCCGCCGGTACCGTCAAAGTCGGGGTGGTCCAAAGGGGTCAGGTTCAAAACGGCGGTAGCGGAAGCGACGTCACCACCGACGTGCCCGCCCATGCCGTCAGCAACAACAGCAAGATAACGCCCACCGTACCCGGAGTCGTCATTCTTGCTGCGTTTCACGCCCGTATCGGAACGGGCTTCAAAGCGAAAGGCTATCTTCAACGATTACCCCCTCAGCTGCATAGTCGTTCCGCCCACACGGAAATCGACACCCGGCTCAATAGCAGTAGCGCGGGTCAGCTTTTGGTTGTTTACGAATGTGCCGTTGGTTGAGCCCAAATCCTCCAAGAACCAGCGAGAACCCTGTGGGAACAGACGGGCATGGCGACCGGAGGCGTAATCGTCCTGCAACGAAACCTCAATATCATTGGCGCGACCGATAGTAACCGGGGAGTCACCCAACTGCATCATAGCTCCCGCCTGCACTCCCTTGGTGATCACCAAGCGGGAAGGACGTGCAGGAGGAGCTGCAATATGCTGCGGTTGCGGCTGCGAGTCTGCGGCAGATTCTACGGGTACGGAGCGGAAGTTCTTGCCCAGCCCCAAATCGCGGCGGGCGGCTGCCACCACGAAAAACACAAAGAACCAGAGCAACCCCAAAAACGCAAAGCGCAGTATGGTTACAGTTAGCTCGGATGCCATTAACGTATACCTCCAGAGGCAATTGAGCGGAAGAGAACTCGGGCTCCGCCCAACTGTAACACCGCTCCATCTTGGAGAACGGTAGGGGTTTTCAGCGGAAAACCATTCAGCCGGGTTCCATTGGTTGAGCCCAAGTCGGTGGCAACATAGTTGCCTCCCTGGCGGGAAATCTGTAGGTGGCGGCGCGAAATACCCTTGTCAGCCAGCCGCACGGACGCATCGGAACCGCGACCGATGACGAGAGGTGCCCCAGAAAGCTCATACCGTTGCCCGTTAATATCCACAAAAGCATGATGCGCCGCGGCACGTTGCTGCTGCTGCGGAGGATTCTGCGGGGAACGCGGTTTCGGTGCGGACGCGGCAGGTGCCTGCTGTTGCTGCTGAGGCTGTTCCGTGCGGCGCGGCGGAGTAGCCCGCGGTTTTGTAATTCTGGTCGGCAGACCGGTATCACGAGCCGGGGCAACGGGGGCGTAGTCGGAGGCGCCGTGGGCGGCACCGGCGGGAGGAACATAGTTCGTCGCACCCGAGGGCGGAGCCTGGAACGCCTCAAAACTGGGCACAACCTCGAACTCGTCGGCTTCGAGATCGGCAATAGGACTGAAGGTAATACGTACAGCCCCAATCAGCGAATACCCCTGCGCACGCGCATGTGAAATAGCAAGATTGCACAGCTCAACCGCGAATGGGTTGCCCCACTCCCGCACGCGCGAAAAATCGGCGCTCGAAAAGCGAACGTTGAAGATATTTGGTGCCATCGTGTGACCGCCCTGGTCCACATATGAGGCATCATCCATCGACGTGCGAATACGGTTAGCTACATCAGCCTTTGCGAAGGTGCCAAAGCCTTTAGAAAAGCCAACGGTACGACCGATGCCTTGCTCCAGTCGTTCCAACTTATCAAATAACTTCATTGCCTCCTCCTTTATGGCTCGGGCCGGATGTCACCCCTGGCATCCCGTGGTTGGGAACCCGAAGGGTTCAGTCTAGCTTTTGTAGCTGTGCATTTGCTGTGTCAGGTGTGAGTGCACACACCCAACTCTATTCTAGGGGATAGTGTGACCACCATGCCGATAATATACTTTTTACTCGTAAAATATAGACTCGAAAACCCCAAATGTTGCCGACACAACAAAAAATCCCCGGCTCATCAGAACCGGGGATTGCTGGTGCGCGAGGGGGGAGTTGAACCCCCACGCCCTCACGGGCACACGGACCTGAACCGTGCGCGTCTGCCTATTCCGCCACTCGCGCATGTGTCTTACGACCCAAAGAGCCGCAGGCAACATATAGAACTATACAGGCTCCGTAACAGACCGTCCACTTCGGTATTCGTGAACTTACTCACCGAAGGTTGAAATTGTCATAGGATATGTTATTTTCCTTCGTCGTGAGGGTTCGAGGCGGTATCGGTCTGGTTCGCGGCGGCCGCATCCTTTTTCTCGCGATGCACGCGCAAAAACCACGCCAGCGCACCAAAGTACGGGAGTACCAGAATGAACAGAAGCCATTTGAGCTTCTGAATCTCGTTGAAGTAGGGGCTGCGATGCACCGTAAAAATGCAGTACAGCACCGAAGCAATCCAGATAAAAATCAGGGCAAGCACCGTGTACTGGTAGATTGCCTGCGCCGTCGGATTCTGAAAAAGCACAAGAGGAAATACCGAAAAACCTAAAGTCAGCACGTCTTTAGTATGCCAGAGGATACGCCAAGCGCCCGAGAACATAAAATTTATGTCCTCGGGCGCTGCGGGGAGAGTTATCTAGGTGAAACGTTATACATTCGCAGCCTTTTTGGCGCGTTTGGCCGCAGCTGCCGCATCACGCTCAGCCCAGAACTCGCGGGTGGTCACCTCGTCGGTGCCGTCCCAAGCCGCAAGATTCTTAATCTCAGGCATATCGGATGCCTTGAAAATAGGCTCCACACCGGATTTGCGCTGCCGCTCGTAGTTCTTGAGCACCGCAACGACCTTCGGCGAAAGCCACACCACCGCAATCAGGTTCACGATCACCATGCCCGCGTTGAGCATATCCGCTGTGGTCCACACCAGCTTCAGCGATGCGATTGCCCCGAAGAATACGAAGCCCAGCACCACCAGACGGAACACCGTCAACACCCCGGGCTTCTCGGTCACGAAGCGAATATTCGATTCGCCGTAATAGTAGTTGCCGATGACCGATGAGAAGGCGAAGAGGAAAATCGCGATGGTTAGGAAGTGGGTGGCCCAGGTGCCGAGTTGGTGGGCAAGCGCATCCTGAGTCAGGCCCGCACCGCGGGTCTTATCGCCATAGACAGGATTCGACAGAAGCACAATGAACGCGGTGACCGAGCAGACCAGCATCGTATCGAAATACACGCCCAAAGCCTGTACGTAACCCTGCTTTGCCGGGTGCGAAATAGTTGCGGTTGCGCCCGCGTTCGGGGCGGTACCCATGCCGGCCTCGTTCGAGAGCAGACCGCGCTTCATGCCCCAAATAACGGCGCCCATCGTGCCGCCCACCACGAACTCGCGCAGACCGAAAGCACCCTGGAAAATCATGAGCAGAACGTTCGGGATTTCGCCCACATTGAGCACAACCACGAACAGCCCCAGCAGCATGTACAGCACCGCCATGAACGGCACCAGAAACTCGGTTACCGACGAGATCGCACGAATACCGCCGAAGATAATCGCAGCCGTCAGTGCGGCAATGAAAAGGCCTACTACGATACGGAAACCCATACCCTCGGTACCGGAAATACCGATATCCAAGGAATTCGCGCTAGCTTCCACGATCGCATTGGTTTGTACCGCGCAGAACACAAAACTATAGGTGAGCACGATAAAGCCCACGAAAATCAGGCCCAGCCAGCGTGCATTCAGGCCACGCTGCATATAGTAGGCAGGACCGCCAATATAGGAATCCTTGCCGCGTTCTTTATACAGCTGACCCAGCAGGGATTCGGCAAAAGCGGATGCGCCGCCCACGGCAGCAATGACCCACATCCAGAACACCGCGCCGGGACCACCCATTGCAATAGCGATCGCCACGCCAGCAATATTGCCGGTGCCCACGCGGGATGCCGCCGAAACGGTGAACGCGCGGAATGAGGAAATGCTCTTGCGCCCATCGGCCTCGTGGCCGGACGGGTCGGTGAGGACGCGCAGCATCTCGGGCAGGGAACGCCACTGCACGGCACGGGTGCGGATCGTCAAGAACAAGCCCACGACAATCAAGGCAACGAACAGAAAGTTTTCCCATATCCAGCTTTGAATGCTGTCAACCACGCTGGTCGCACCAGCGGTGGAGGCGTTGATGTCCTGAATATAATTCACAAGTGAGTCCACAGGTTTTCTCTTTCGTCACGGCATAGAAGCGTCATAGGGGTAGCAACTATGCGGGCATGAAGGCGCGAAGGTGCAAACCGGGTAGACCGCACGCCAGGGAAAGAAATTCCCTTTAGAAATTACAGGTACTTATTGTTCCGTTGATGAAGGGTGTACGGCAATCTCATTGGGGGTCTTGTCCACATTTGTAACGAATAATTAATATAGCCGGAACACGGGTGATACTCCGTTTGACAAGCAAAAACATCAAAAAGTTATGGCTGAACCACAACTCATATCAAACATCGTTTAATGGACATAAAAACACTCTCTAGTGGAGAAAATGAATCTTTGACTACATGCTACTTCACGGGTTTAACAAACGGGAAAGAAAGCACCCCGCGAATCTGGGTCTGCGCCATGAGCATCGCCAAGCGATCAATGCCGATGCCCAACCCGCCCGTCGGGACAAGCCCGGTCTCAAGGGCGTACAGAAAATCCTCATCAATCTGCATGGCTTCCGGGTCTCCCGCTGCAGCCTTGAGAGACTGCTCGGTCAGGCGGCGGCGCTGTTCTAAAGCATCCGTCATCTCGGAATAGGCGGTTCCCATCTCCATACCGTTAATCACCAAATCCCAGCGTTCCACCAAGTGCGGCTTGGTGCGATGCGCACCCGCCAGGGGAGAGGTCTCCACCGGAAAATCCGTATAAAACGTGGGGAACACAGTTTTTGACTCTACCAGCTCACCATAAAGCTCCTCAAGAATGGCACCCGCGCCCATGTCATCACGCACATGAATCTGATGCTCATGCGCCAGCTCAAGCAAAGTCTCAAAATCTGTTTCACTCGAAATATCGCGCCCCAGCGCACGCGAAAGGGCCTCGCATACCGAAACTGCCCGCCACTCACCCGAGACATCCGTGAGAGTACGCTCGGTACTGCCCTTCTCGCCCAGCGGAAGTACCTCAGAACCATAGACGGCCCGGGCAGCGTTCTTGATGAGCGTTTCGGTAAGCTTGCGCATGACCGTGTAATCTGCGTAAGGCTTATAAGCCTCTAACACCGTGAACTCCGGGTTATGGGTGGCATCCGCGCCTTCGTTGCGAAAATCCCGCCCTAACTCATAAACAGCGCCCAAACCGCCAACCACCAGGCGCTTAAGATACAGCTCGGGTGCTATGCGAAGCGTCAAATCCGCGCCATAGGCGTTAATAAAAGTTTTGAAGGGGCGCGCGCTCGCACCGCCATGAATAGTATTCAGAATCGGGGTCTCAACCTCGGTGAACCCTGCATCATCGAGCGTGCGGCGAATGGCAGTGATCAGTGAGGAGCGCATCCGAAGGTTTTCAAGCTGCTGCGGATGCACCAACAGGTCGGTCGAGCGTTTGCGGATGCGCGCCTCCGGATCATTCAACGCCCCGTACGGAATGGGGTGCAGACACTTCGCCGCCATCTGCCAGCCGTGCACAATGACGGATGCGGTCCCGGTGCGGCTAGCCCCCGCCGTGCCGGTCACGAGCAGAATATCGCCCGTATCGACGGCGGACTTGAGAAGCCGAAACTCGCGCTCACTCACAAGGCTGCGCTCGGCAATAATCTGTACCTGTTTGCCTTCCTCAGACAGGGTCAGGAAGATAACCCCGCCGTGGTTGCGAATAAACCGCACCCTGCCCGACATGGTAAACTCCCCGCTTGGAAGCGTATGGCCGCTCAGCCCATCGTGCACCTGCACCGTCGAATACTCGCATGTGACTCCCAACGGGTACGGGTTCATACCGGCATCCCGAAGCATCTGCAGGTGACGAATACGGTGCTTGGTCTGATCGCTGAAGCGGTGTTCGGGGGCCTGCGCCTCGCCCGGATGCATACGCTCAATCTCGTGCACTCGCGCGATCTGGTCTTCGGTCAGGCGGTGCACTTCATGGCGCTGTTTACGTGCCGAAAAATCGGGCAGGAACCCCTCGGCAACCCCGGCCGCCGCCGCAACGTTCAGGAAAGCCAGCGTCGGTTCCGCAACCATATAGCGTGGCATCCACTCTGGGGCGAACTTGAGGTTGAAGCGGTACAGTCTCTCCAACTGAAGGAACCTGTCTAAAACCCCCAGCGACCGGGAAGCGAACCTGCTCCAGGCATTAGCACCGAACTGATCTGCGTTCTCATACACATGGCGGAACATAGCAAAGTTCAGTGAAACACGCGTGATGCCGTAGTCGGGGGCATCCTCCATAAGCTGGGCAACCATATATTCCACGATGCCGTTGGGGCTGTCAGGGGAGCGGCGCATCACATCCAGCGATATGCCGGTGCGGCCCCACGGCACGAATGAAAGGAGGGCAACCATTGTGCCAGCAGAATCATGCGCCGAAACAAGCAGATTGCGACCGTCCGCGGGGTCTGAGAGCCTGTTGAGCGCCATCGAGAACCCGCGCTCAACCTTGCCGTGACGCCAAGCGTTCACGTTATTTTCCACCTCGTGCAGCTGCTCGGGTGAAAGCTCACGATGCCTGCAGATTTTCAGCGTGTAACCGGCCTTACGAACCCGCTGGTGGGCGTGGCGTACCTCCGTAAGCGAGGTATTGTTCAGGCTAAAACGTGAGACCTCTAGAATGGCTTCGTCCCCCATGCGGATTACGCCCAGTCCCCGGCGTGCGAAAGCTCTGGCGCCGTCTTCACTCACGCTGATGGCGGCGGGAATCCAACCGTAGCGGCGCACCTGGTGCATCCACCGGTCGATTGCGGAACCCCAGGATGCCGGATCGCCCACCGGGTCGCTGGACGCCAAACATACAGAGCCCACTTGCCTGTAGGTGACAGCGGCACGCATATCCGCCGAGAAGATCACCTGCTTATCGCGGCGTGTTGCAAAGTACGAGAGTGAATCGTTCCCGCCATACTCCTGTAAAAGTTCGCGCAGGCGCAATTCCCGATCGGCGGTCCAGGTATTAGGGACGCGGTACCCCCGCACCACCACATACACCGCGATCAGTGCAAAAATTCCGTAGAACACGGATGCTGCCCCCACCACCGTGGCACCCGGGTTTGCACCCTTGAGTTCGGGAAAACTATCGAGCCCTAACCCCTGTTTGAGCAGGTGGGGAACCGTAACTCCCGGCACGTGATGCCCAAAATACCAGGCCAGCAGGGTTGTCACCGTTAGCCCGCCGAGGAAGACCACGGTCGCCAACACCCATGAAATTCGGCCTATATGCGCCGGGAAAGCAGAGCGTGCCAGGATGAGAAGCGGAATAAAGATAGCCGCCACAATAATAGCTACGGTGTCGAGTGTGGAGGAGAAAAATTCTTCGCTCGGCATCACGTTATCGGGGAAGAAGAGCAGAAGCGCACTTCGTGTTCCGATGAGGATGCCGATGACTTGAAAGAAGATGACGGCGTAGAGGGCGGCTCGTTTACGGGTAATCAGAGCGGATGTCATGACCACCATGATGACCGCGCTCACCAGCGTATGACTTGATGGGATGTTGAGCAGGCTCGCAGTGATTTCCCACCAGGTGAACCCGTGGCCCCTGCGAAGCGGGGAAATAATCCAGGTGAAAAGCGTCAGAATTGTCGCGATTGAGTAGATACCGATAACCCAGCGGGCGATGATTTCCGCATAGCGTGATGTCGTGTGATGGGCGTCTGCGCCCCGCTTCTGATGTGCCATAAACCGTTCTCCACCAATCACTCGGTACATTTCATTCTACGGACATGCCGTGTGTATGCGCAGAATCTGAGGACGTAAGACAGCGCACCATTGGGGTGGAGGTCGAAAGCGCTGCTAGGGATCGCCATGCAGGGAGTGCTTTGAATGCCATATGGCATATGCGGTAGACTCCCCGCCATCGATATATTCCAAAAATAGAATATATCTGAAAGGGTGCAGCATGGTTAGAGGTGTTGGGTTGGATGTTTAGAAAAAGCTCTCAAACCTGCGAAATATCAACTATATTCTGGAATGAGAATATAAAAATCCGGTGGTGATTCTTAGGGGTGTCACCACCGGATTCTTAACGCTTGGGCAAGGTACTTACCAATACTCCGCCGCAAAACACAGTCTGGCTAAGACTGTGATTTACGTTGCTGGAACACGTCCGGAATGCCATCCATATCGGCATCCACGCTCTCCTTTTCCGCCAGTAAACGGTAGTGCTTATTGCGGCGGGAGAGAATCAGAGCACCCAGAATTGCGGCGGTCACTGAACCGAAGAGAATAGCGATTTTGGCGTCTTCACCGTGCGGCGATCCACCGGTGAATGACAGTTCTGCCACCAGAAGCGATACGGTAAAGCCGATACCGCCGGTAACCGCAAGACCTATGACGTCAATCCACTGCACATCCGGGTCTAGGTTGGCGTGCCTGAACCTGGTAACCAGCCAGGTGGTTCCCGTAATACCGATGGTCTTGCCGAAAACTAGGGCGAGCATAATACCCAGGGAGACTGAGTCGGTGAGGGCTCGCTTAAGACCGTCAAAACCGCCCATAGCAACACCGGCGCTAAAGAAGGCGAAGACCGGCACGCAGATACCCGTGGAAAGCGGGCGGAAACGATGCTCGAAAACCTCGGCGAGGCCTGCATCCGCACCCGCAGCTTCGGTACGTTTATTGAATTTAACCGGAACGCAGAAACCAAGCACCACGCCGGCAATGGTTGCGTGAATACCGGATTCAAGGAAAAGAGCCCACGTGATAAAGCCCAGGGGCAGAAGCAGAATCCACGCTGCGGCGGGCTTGAGGTGCAGCATTTTTTCGCCGCGATAGGCGATAAAGGCGAATAGCGAGATAGGGATGATCGCAAGGAGCAGGTATTCGCCGTGGAATGTGCCGGTGTAGAAGATCGCAATAATACAGATAGCGATCAGATCATCAACCACCGCCAGGGTAAGAAGGAAGATGCGCATTGCCGAGGGCAGGAACGTTCCCACGCCCGCCAATACGGCAACCGCGAAGGCAATATCGGTTGCCGTGGGAATAGCCCAGCCATGTATAGCGGTGGGACTGCTGAAGTTGATAGCGGGGTAGATGATGGCGG
>ERZ773003.674-NODE-674-length-24000-cov-5.129589_pt1 | contig 24000 bp, 20 predicted proteins | sample MGYA00580668_ERZ773003 | MGnify/ENA primary metagenome ERZ773003 (study PRJEB29015, sample SAMEA2738002) | human oral metagenome | biome: human oral; feature: human-associated habitat; material: dental | place: China | collected 2126 ... | reverse complement strand
CTGCGCACAGGAGCTCATGGGCCTGGTCCTGGCGGGCGTGAGCGTCGTCGTCGGTGGTCTCCCGCATGAGCGCGACGATGCGACGGTGCCCGAGACCGGCCAGGTGCTCCACGCCGGCGTGCGCCATCTGAGCGAAGTCCGTGTCAATGCCCGGCGCTCCGCCGGCTCGATCGGAGGAACCGATAAGGACGGTGGTGATCTTCTCCTCCAGAAGCATCGCCTCGCGCTCATCGCCGTCGGCCACGTCCATGAGAACCACCCCACCCAGGGCGCCGGAGCGCACGAGCGAGCGCAGCTCGATCAACGGCGTGGAGGAGGTCATGACCGGGATGACGACCTGGATTCCGCTGGGAGCCAGAGCCCGGCGCACACCATCGACGTAGTCGAGGTCATTGGCGTCGATGGTGGAGCGCTGGCGCCGGAACAGGACCCCCACGGTGCGCAGCACCGGCGAAGCCAGTGAGCGGGCGGCGGTGTTGGGGTGGTAATCGAGCTCGCGCACGGCCCGCATGACCCGCTGCCGGGTACTCGAACGCGTCGAGCGCTGACCGGTCAGGACGTAGGTGACGGTCGAGGGCGATACACCCGCCGCCCGAGCTACGTCAGCGCGGGTCGCCGCCATCGGTTCCTCCAGCGGACGTATCCAGCCAGCAGGCACCGTTGGGCGGTACGACGACGGCATCCGCTGCGTCCGCCGCATAGAGATAGTCCCAATTCTGCGCACCCGAGGAGGAAAGCGCAAAGGGCTGTTCCAAACGCAGGGATTTCACAAGTGCGGGCAGCATCCGTCCCTCCTGCTCATACCGCCCATAGAGACTGAACACACGCCCCCAGATCCACGCGACACCGAGATCTGCCGCACGCTGCCGCGAGAGCGCACACGCGGCAAGTTTTGCCGCACCGTAGGCGCAGGCGGGGTGCGGACAGGTCTCCTCCGTGATGAGTGGCGTCTGCCGCCCGTACTCCGCCTGTGAGCCCGTGCAGATGAACCGTTTGCAGCCGAGACGCGCCGCCGCCTCCAATGCGCCGAGCGTATCTGCGATATTCCCATACTGCGTCGCAAAGTCATAGCGTCCGCCCTGCCACGCAAGATGGAAGAACACATCGCACGTTTCATCAATCAGCTCATCAAGACGTGCATACTCCGACAGGTCGGCGGGTACGATAGTCAACCGCTCCGATGGGGCAAGGCGTGCATTATGCGGTGAGTTCGGACGCACGACGGCATAGATGTGTGCATCCTCTTCCTGCAGGAGACGCTCCACGAGATTCGCGCCGAGAAATCCCGCCGCTCCTGTGACGATGTAGTTGTTCAAGATCACTGTTTTCGTCATCAAAAGCTCCAAATACACATATCAGCGTATCAATAAAATAGGAGGCATTACTGCCTCCCTGATTGATTTATTATGTAGTATTTTATTTATCTGTTTGTATGTTTAATCTGTTTGTATGTTTAATCTGTTTGTATGTTTAATCTGTTTGTATTGGTATTATACTAAACGCATGATATTTTGTCAACCCCCTAGTAAAGTTTTAGGCCAACTCTATATTTTCTCCACCCACCCCTATTTCTTCAATAATTTTCGTCCACTCAGGGTCAGGCTTGACAATAAGTCTAGCATTCATATATGCCCATTCAATCGGCAATACAGTGATCGCCATATAATACGAATCTCTTTGCGATGCTTTCACTTTATCTAAAACAAGAGCTAAACGAACAGGCGCTCCCGGGAAGTAAAGTGGAGCTAAAAGTTGAATCTTCCTCTCATCCGTTTCAGTGTTATGATAGTAAAACGGGGCTGCAAGCTTAAAGTTTCTCGACAATTTCTTTTTTATTTTCTCAATAGCATCTGTCATCAAAGCATAAATAAGCTCTTTACTCTCACCATAACCAGCTTGTTGAAAACGATCGATATTATCGTCAATAATGTGTTCAACATTCAAATCAATTTTCAAGTTTTTATCATAAATTACTTCGCTGATATCAGTAAAATAGTCTGCCATTTCCGGAACAGTATAAAAACGTTCCTTAAAATATTTTTCTCCATCATGGTAAAAACCAACCAAATACCACGGCAGCCGATTCTCATCTCGATTGCGGGAGAATATCGCTATAATGTCTCGATCATATTTTGTCAAAAGCCCAGTATTAATACAGGAAAAATTCTGATCGTCTGAAATTATTATTTTCTTTTCTTCATGTAACCGATCATAAGTAAATTGAAAATAATTGCGCAAAATTCGATACGGATCTTCTTGCGCAATACTTTTAAATGTCCACGGTTCTTCTTGTGCCATTTTTGCCAAATAACCTAACTTCTTATTATATGAATCACGCAATCCAAGAAAAACTGCATCTTTAATTGTGCCCATATTATTTCCTCCTCTATCAGCAACTTTAGTTTAAGCCTATATAAAGGCTCTGTCAACATATATTTTTCTCCTCAGTACAGCCGTACCACCTCGTTTGGCACCCCCATCTTCTCTTTGATCTGTGTATGGATTGCATCCTGTGCGAGCTGGGAGGAGATAATGATGGGGAGAGGTTCACTCGCCGCGAGCTTCTGTGGGGCGATGACAGGCACACCGTAGATCTCTTTACCCTGATAGTTCGCATTCGAATCGATGATTGCCTGCACTCGGATGCCATCGAGCAGCCCCAGCTGGTAGAGCATCGCCGTGTGCGTCCCCGCCGCCCAGACATAGACCTCGCGTCCGCGATACGGCGTAAGGCGATCTTTCATCTGAGCGGCGAGCTGTTCCGCCCCCGCCAGATAGGTACGCATATCCGCCGTGCCCGCTTGATCGAAGGTGCGTGCGGTCACGCCCTCCGACGCGTGCCGCCAGAGCGTGAACACGCCGTAGCCGTTGCGGTCATAAGCCACGCAGGTCATACCGAATGCCCCCATGAGGTTCTGCATGGACGGAAGGCTGAAGAAGTTCACATGCTCGACACTGAACTGCTGATAGAGATCATGACAGTCAGGGAATGCGGCGAGATCGGGCACATTGAGATAGAGAGCACCGTCCTTTTTGAGATAGGCAAGTGCATCTCTCACGTTCCCCTGAATATCAATGAGATGTTCAAGCACCCCCTCCATTAGAACAACGTCGAACGTCTCACCGACAAGCGGCGGTATGTCCTCCCCGAGTGCGCCCGCTACGGCACGAATCCCCCATCGCTCCGTGATGCCGCGGCAGTTCTTCTCCGACGGTTCCAGTCCCGTGAGATGCCGAAATCCCTGTTCCTGCAACATGTGCAGCATCGCACCGTTGCCGCAGCCAATGTCGATAATGGATTGCTCCGGCGCAATATGACCGCGCAGGAAACCGATGGCAAACGCATACTCGGCCAGAGCCTCCTGCGACACGGAGAACGCCTCCGTCTCGTACTTCGACATCATCTCGTAGTAGTGCATGAGCGGCATCGTCTCCCCGATGTTATCCGCATAGAATGCTCCACAGCGCGTGCACTGCACGACATCGTAGCCGGAGAACGGAACGATGCTCTCCATGCCGCCAAAATCCCGATGAAAGACCTTTTTCGTTTCCTCCCCCACGCAGACGGGGCAGCAGCGCTTTATCATGGCGTGTCCTTTCCAAGCTCCCGTATCTTGGGGAGCAGTTCAGCGCAATGGTCGTCGAGAATATCCATCGGATGCCCGTTGAACTGCATGGACTCACAACCGTCACAGGTGGGAATGTCGCGATAGTTCCCTGCGAGATGCAGCTCCATATATTTTCGGTGGATTTCTCCGTTCCATATATCCTTGAGGCGGGTTCTATAAATGTTGCCGATCGGCAACGGCGGATATTTGCACCCACAGCAGTCCACGTTTCCATTGGTCTGGATGTTGATAAGGCTGAACAGTGAATCACAGACGAGCTTTTCTTTATAATCATACTGATAGCGTGTTGTACCGTCCGCTTCCGGGCGAATGCTCGCGTAGTCCACCCCTTCGAATGCGGCAAAAATATGCTCGATACCCATTTCGTCGCAGACGGGGTCGAACATCCCATAGAATTGCTCATGTTCTTCTGCATTGTCAAGTGCCACATCCACCGTCTTGATGAACACTTTGCAGCTCTTTCGATGCGCATAGAAATAGGAAAGCTCCTCCAACAGGCGCGGATAGTCGATCCTGTAGCCGCATGTGTCCTTGTACTTCGCCTCGGTCACGCCCTGCACGGAGACGATCATACGTGTCAGCCCAGCATCAATCAGGGCATCCGAGAGTTCATGCGTCAGCAGGCTCGCATTCGTTGTGATCTCCACGCGGTCGGAGAGCTCGCGTTCCCGTGCATAGCGTATCATACGCGGGAGGTCTTTGTTCATCAGGGGTTCTCCATACCCCCACATTCGCAGGTTTTTCGTGCGCCCCATCCCACGCACACGGTAGAACTCCTCAAGCTGTACGGCAATCTCGCGGAACATGTCATACGTCATCATCTTCGGATTCTTGATGGCGTTCGGAATGGAGTGGTTGCAGTAGATGCACTTGAAGTTGCAGAAGTCGCTCACGGTGATGCCAACCGAGAATGGCACGGGAATCGGCACGACCTGCCAGAGCGGGGTGCGGTTCTCATCGCGCCCCGTCCCAATCTTCGCCTGATAGTCTGTGTCAGCCATCTGCCATCACCTCCAGCCGCCGATACGGCAGTGCCGCCGCTGTCTGCTCGTTCGGCGGGATCTTATCCTCTTCCCGCACAAACGCAACGGCGGGGCGACTGAGGCAGTAGTCGCAGGAAACGTAGTACGGACGGTTCTTCAGCTTTGCACGCAGTTCCGTTCGCAATTCCTCTGCGCTTTTATCTGCCATCAGGTCGACATAGTCGCACTGTGCGGCGGGGATGCCCTTGAGATTCATCGCATTCGCAATAAATGGACAGGGATAGAGCCGCCCGCCAAGGAGGGTCAAAAGATCCTTCGCGCAGCATTCGTAGAAGATGCGGCGGTTCTCCGCCGGCGTGCGATTGTGTTTCTCAAACGAGGCGCAGCGCGTCCAGTAGTCGACGGGTTTCCGCTCATAGCCGATGCCGAATGTCTCAAGTTTTGCGATCATCGGCGTGAGATTCCGTGAGAGTGCATGATAATCGCTGACGGAGAACCATGTCTTGCCGCCCTCCGCCATCACTGCAAACACATCATCCCCCGGCAGGATGGTCGCGTTCGTGTAGATGCAAAGGCGTTTGATCGCATCCTGTCCGTTCAGAAATGTAATAATCTCCTTCATCTCGGGATGCACGAACGGCTCACCGCCAAGGAGGCGCAGCTCGTACACCTCGTCATAGACAGTGAGAAGACGGGCGATTTGTTCTTGAAGCGCAGGAAGTCCGAAGTTCTGCGGTTTTTCATAGTACTGCATGAGGTTTGAGCACTCGCGGCAGCGCAGGGAACACCGCTCGGTAATCACGAAGTCGAGCGTATTCAGCGTCAGCCGCTCCGTATCACAGTAATGATCATGAACATACCACGCCGCCTCAAGTTTCTGCCGATCCATAAAGGGGAGTGCGGCGGGGATGTCGGCAAGGTCATAGAGCACAGAGACGGGATGCCACGGAAAGTCTCCCGCCGCCGCAATCTGCTGTACGACGGTATCAATATCCCGCACAGCGATGAGGAATACGATATTCTCTCCATACTCCTCCATCAGTGCCGGCAGCGTGCGCACGGGCAGACCAATTACATCACCGCCCGTACGCCCCAATACATTGTCGCAGTATGCGGCGACGGAGATCCCCGCCGCCGTGCACCGTTTTCCGATATATTCCCCAACAAAGCCCGCGCCGAAGATCACAATGGCGCGTCGTTCCCTCGCCAGCGTATCATATACGAACAATCAAACATCCTCCTGTATGGAAAGCATTGCGCTCCCTAATCCCTGCGAATATCCTCGAAGATGATTTTCGCATCAAAAAAATCAATGCCATCGCGCAGCCCTGCCGCGTGGAACTGCTCCCGTACGGCACGGTTGTTGCGCTCATTGATGATGCCGAGCAGCACGATCCGCTTTGCTCCGCACTGCAAGCCGTCCACAGGCGAAAGCACCGCGAGGCCGTCCACCTGCCGCCCCCAATGTTCCTCCATGTTGTCCGAAAATGCATGGACGGGAATCCCACGCGTCCCGAGATAGTGCACGAGCTTGCGTGCAAAGACCCCCGTCCCAAAGACAACGATCTCAGGATTCTCCCGCAGTCGCTCATAGAATGCACGAATATGCCGCCGTCCGTTCACAAGTGACGCGCGCATCAGCCCCACACGCGCATACCATTCCGCTACGGCATGCTCCTCGCAGAACGGCGTGCATTTGAAATACTGCCAGAAGTAGCGGTCGGGCGTACCGTTCACGTAGTGGAACGGTTTCGACTCATACGCATAGTGCATGGCAATCACGGCATCCTGCACCGCAGGGCTTTCCTCGTCGAAGAGCAGTCCGTCCATCCCGAGGAAGTGCTGGCAATGCGCGGGCAGGAGCTTTGTCTTTGCGTAAAAGAGATGGTGAAAGAGCACCTCGTCCACGCCCTTGACATCGGGATACTCCCGTACAAATGCCTTTGCCTGTGCAAGCAAATCGCACGTGCGCCGGATCTCGGCAAGGTTCATAATGACCATGCCGCCGTTGACACGCATGTCGATGGTGTGCGCCTCCTCGTAGGAGTTGAACTCGCGGTTCAGCGCAAAGGAGTTCGCGTACTGTACGCCTGCAATCGCATATCCCTCCATCGGGATGTCCCAGAGTTCGCGCACATCCCGCTTCACGACGACATCGAGGTCGAAGAAGATCACCTTCTCCACATCTGAAAGGATCTGCGGGAAGTAAAATTTGTTCAGAATGACGGGCGTCCATGTGTGAATGTGGGAGAGTTCCATGAACGCTGCGTCAATGTGCACCTCATGCCAGCGAAGGACAGCGCGATAGCGTTCCACCATCGCCGTCAGCCGCACACAGTAGTCATCCGTACGCGTTCCGATGAAAAAGACATGGATCGTCACATCTGCCGTCGTATTCTCCAAAATGGAGGCGCAGAGCACGCCCAAATAGGCATCATACTCTGCGCTGATCTTCGTAAAGTCGATGGATGCCGCTATGTGGATCATCGCCGTACCCCGCCCTCGAACATTTCTTCCTGCAAAATACTGTCCTCTGCAATATCGACGGCACTCACCCTGCCGAGGAGCTCCTCCATCCGTGCGGGCGGGATTCCCGTCCCGGGTCGCTTGCACGTCAGCATGTCCGCACGAATGCTCGTACCTGCAGGGATATGAACGCGTGCAACGATGGAGCGGCGTGCATTCTGCCGTGCCGCCGCCTCCGTTGGAAGAGCCGCGAGTTCCCCACTGCCGAGGATGGTATCCACATGGGCGATGCCGCGCAGAATCTCCTCCGCATCATGGGGATCCATCGCATGATAGTGGTCGTTCCCGACGAGGGTCTTATCCACGGTAAAATGCTTTTCAACAAGGGTCGCTCCCAAGAGATACGCTGTCTTAATGACATCCATATCGGGCTTCGTGTGGTCGGAATACCCGATATAGGCATCGGGGAAGTGTTCCCGCAGGCTGCGGATCTTCGCCAGATTTGCGTGTTCCTGCGGGGTCGGATACTCAAGTACGCAGTGGAGCAGGACGAGTTCGCGGTCATTGTGAGCGCGGATGACGGCGACAGCGCGTTCGATCTCATCGAGATTCGCCGCACCAATCGAGAGCAGGATTGGCTTCCCCTTCTTCGCCATGTGTTCAATAAACGGCAGATTTGTGAGGTCGGACGAGGAGATCTTATAGACCTGCATCATTTCCGCAAGATAGTCTGCCGAATCGAAATCGAACGGTGTGGAGCAAAACTCGACACCTGTCTGCGCCGCAAAATGGCTTAGTTCACGGTACTCCTCCGCGCCGAAGGAGTCGAATTTCTTGAACAGCTCATACTGCGATGTAGTCGGCTCCTCGCTCGTATCCCAGTAGGAGGGCGAGTATTTTGAGGCAAGCGTCTCCGCCTTGTACGTCTGGAACTTTACCGCGTGAATGCCCGCATTCGCCGCCGCGAGAATCATGTATTTCGCCGCTTCCATCGGCGAGATATGGAGTTTTGCAGCGATGTCGTAGTAGTTGACACCGATCTCTGCCATCAAGGTAAACCGCCCCGCATGCAAACGCTCGATCAGATCATACGCCATAGGTACGTCCTCCTCTCCCGAGTATGATGTCCCGCACGCGCTCCACACCCTCGCGCAGGGGGTACTGCAAAAGGAGTTCGTGCATATTGCGCCGTACGGACGGTGTATGAATGAGCCAGTCGAGCGTATTTTCGATCATTGACTGCTCGACCTCCTCGCCCATGCCGAGATTGATGAAGCCATTCGCCATCTGTGCGAAGCGGTGGGTCTGCTCGCGTCTGTTCTGCGAGAGCACAATCGCGGGTACGCCCATCGCCGCCAGCTCAAAGATGGCACGTCCCTGACTGGTGATGGCAAGGTCGGCTTCCTTCATGTATTTCGACACGCGCGGCACGTTCGGATGGACGAAGATGTTGCAGTCCTCGCGTGTCACAACGCCGTGCGCCTCATGGTCGTAACCGACCCCCGTGATGAAGGAGAAACGGATTGTGGGGTGGCGCGGCGCATACTGCAGCAGGCTGCGATAGATCTTCTGGTTGAGGTTCGCAGGATCAGTCCCACCGAACATGATGATGACGGAGCGCACCTCCTCGGAGAATGCGCGCGGTTCCTCGGTCTGGAACTCCTCGCGCAGACAGACGTACTCATAGCCGCTGTAGACATGTGCGGCACGTCCCTCCTCAATGTAAAGTGCGTTGATGGCAGCATCCGCGACCTCGCTGCCCGTCCCCAGATCCTCAATTGTGACGACACGCCCCACTTTTTCTTTCAAATGTAGGATATAGGCCTCGTCTGTATTGAGGCAGTCATTGACCCATATATCGGGCTGATAGTCCTCAATCACACGGTCAATCTCTGCATCATCACGAATGACAATGTATGGAAGAAAGGATTCCTGCACCTTTTTCAGCCCCTCGTGTGAACGCTCGTGCAGGACGAGCAGGACATCATGCTCCATCATGAGGCTGTATGCCATGGTCAGACAGTTGTAGATATGACCCATACCGAGCTTCGTATGTCCATCCACGCGGAAGACAATCCGTTTGCGCCCAAGCCTATGCTCCGCGAGAAGCCAATCATTCGGTGTGCGCAGCTCAATGCTCTCATCCTCGCCCATCTCAAAGACGGAGACACGTCTGCCGATGCGGCTGCCCTCCGTGACGAACGCGCGCCGCGTGATGAGAAACGCCCCTGTCTCAAGATACTGCGGACGCATGTTCTGACGGTTGCGTCGCTGTGTGTAGAGCGGCACCATTTCATCGCCTTGTTTTTCCCAGAAAAGGCGAGGCTTGTTTACGACACTGAGCACAGTATCCCATACTCCCGTGCAGAAATATTCGAGGCCCTTTGCAAGAGTCTCTGCACATAGAAGCGGCGTTGTCGGCTGAAGTGTAATAACGACATCGTATGCCGTGCCCTTTCTCTCTTCCATTTCACATACCGCATGATATACAACAGGATCAAGGGTTGCCTCATCCGTCGCAAGTTCAGGAGAGCGAAACACAATGTCTGCCCCATACTGCTGGGCGAGATCGGCAATCTCTGCACTATCCGTTGTCAAGACAATATCCGTGATCGCGGAGCAGTGCCGTGCTGTGCGGATACTATAGTAGATCAAGGGCTTTCCTGCAAGAAGTCGGATGTTCTTCCGTGGAATCCCCTTGGAGCCGCCGCGTGCAGGAATGACCGCCAAAATACGCACGCCTCAGTCCTCCGAGATCGCCATGTTCGCCCGGTGTTCCTCCTCAGGGAGAAACGGGAACATATCCTCAAGTGCAGAGGTCTGCATTTTACCATCCGCCCCCATGCGGCTCTTGATATTCGGAACAAATTCGGTTTTGAGATTGCTCACCACCTCAATGACAGCAGGCTCATCGTCCGCAAGTGCACGAGCAACAACCACATCGGTCATCTCCGCATTCTCGATGCAGTAATAGTCCAAATGGTAGGCACGTGCAATCGCTTCGAGGGCAGGGAACTCGATACCACTCTCCTTCGTACAGCCCGCAAGTTTTCCATCAAAATGTGCATTCTGCATCGTGTAGATCTGCCGATAGCCAAGATTCGTATCAATGAAGAGTTTGATAGGCAGATGGTAGTGATGCAGGAGGGCAAGCTCCTGTATATTGTGCTGGAGGCTGCCATCCCCCTCACCGACAATCACGCGCCGCCCGTCCGCCGCCGCACATGCGCCGATGGCGGCGGGCAATGCCGTCCCCATGCTGCCGAGTCCCATCGGACAGACATAGTCCTGCCCCCCCTTGAGCGGCATGTTGTAGGTATAGCAGAACGCCGAGGGCGAGGCAAGGAATACATCATCGTCCTTGGCGTATTTCTCAATCGCATAGGTCGTCAGATAGCCATCCGAAAGCCCGTCATCATGCGGGATGACATCGTTCCGCACGGGGTATTTTGCACGCATCTCATCACAGTACGCGAGCCATGCAGGTGACATCTGCGACTTCTGTCCGCTCTTTTTCCATGCCGAATGAAAACGCGTAATAAACTCCTTCGCATCCATCGTCACGGCATAGTCCACAGGCATACGTAACTTATCGATCTCCGGCTGTGCAATGTTGACGACCGCCTTTTTCGCATGCGGGGCGAAGCGCTCCTCATTGAACACGGTGAGGTAGTAGCGCAGACCGCATCCAATGGAGAAAAGGAAGTCGCAGTTCTGCAGAGTGTAGTTGCCATAGCGCGGCGCGATACGCCCGACGTTGCCGTAATAGTAACGGTCGTCGCCCACATGAAAGGCGCGTTTCACACGCTGCGACGTGAGCACGGGCATCCGCAGTTCTGACGCAAGCGCGCGGAAGTCATCCAGAGCATCCGCGAGAAAGACACCGCTGCCGATGAGAATTGCGGGGCGTTCGGCGTGCGCAAGCCCCTGCGCAATACGCGCAATCACGTCATATTGCTCATCATGCGCCGAACTCGCGTACGCTGCAGACGGTGTATAGCCCTCAAGCGTGGCAGGATCGATCTCCGCCGACTGCACATCGAGGGGGAGATCCATCCACGTCGGACCCGGTCTGTCATGCGTGGCGAGGTAAATTGCCTTTTCGACTTCATAGCGGATCCGTGCGGGCTCTTTCACCGTCACGGCGTATTTTGTAATGCTCTCCACGATGGGAATGATACCGATTTCCTGCGCGCCCGTCTGGCGCACCCCCCCTATCGTCGTCATATCGGCAGTCTTGACCTGTCCCGAGAGGACGAGCATCGGCGTCGAGTCGATGAACGCCGAGCCGAGGGCCGTCACCACATTCGTCGCGCCCGGCCCCGTCGTCGCAAAGACGACACCGAGACGATTCGAGCACTGCGCGTAGCCATCTGCTGCAAAACCCGCGCCCTGCTCGTGCAGCGTGTAGTATTTGTTGATCGCGTCTTCCCGAGCCACGGAGTCTAAGAGATGCATAATGCCACCGCCTGCAAGGAGAAAGACATCACGCACATCATTTTCTTTTAGTTTCTGAACAACATAATCGGATAGCTTCATTGATTTTCCCAACTTTACATTTTCTGTTAGAACATCCCTATATAGGTTATCGAATCTTACATGATTCTCATAAAATTGCTTTGCCAAATTTTATGCCAGAACTGCTCCGCGCTCACCAAAGTAGACGATCCTCTTCGTAAAGAAAACTCCATCTTCAGCCTGTTTATAATCTCATCAAGATAGGATGTTGCAGATAGGAGAACAATGTCCGCATCCGCAAAGGAAGTATCAGAAAGCAATTCAATCGACACATTGATATTTGCAATATAGCCGCCTGATTTCTTTGGGGCCCCGTCAACAATATGTGTAATGTTCACCTCTGCACCAAGCAAAGCAGAATAGGTGATTGCCTTTGTGCCTGCCCCCAAATGACCACCTTTTTCCGGAAAGATATTCCTTTAGACGCTGCGCTCCTGTGCGCGCCGCTCATTCATTGAAACAGACGCGCCCGGCTTCCTGCAGTAGAGATTCATCTCAATCTCTGCGTCATCCGACTTGAGTTCCTCAACGATAAAGTCTGCACGCTGCGCCAAGGTGTAAAGACTCATCGGAGTGTAGTAATTGATGTGCTGCAGAATCACCTGTTGATAGAGTACCTGCGCAAAAAAACCTGCAGTCCATTCGGACTGTTGATGATGCCATAGGCGTTTTCCCTGCACACATTGTAAAGTAGTTGAAGCGCACTCAAAGGATCTCCAAGATGTTCGAATACCTGAAACGATGCAAAAGCATCATAATCCCGTTCCAAGCGAATATTCTTATCAAAGTAGCCATGATCGACTTGGATATTACCTCCCTGTTTGAATACTTCGTTTTTATATGTGTTTGAAGGTTCAACTCCCGTACAATACTCAAAGTATTTCCCGGCGGTCAATAGAAAAGCCCTGAATCCCGAACCAATCTCGATAAGTGCGTCGCCCCCAGTATGCCGTCGCAGCTTTTGCGCGCCTGGGTCGTTCGCATCATAAGAAATCTGCCGGGAGAAGGTTCTCTGTCTGCATATGTCCACAAACAGCACACTCATAAACAGCTATCGTCACCGTATCCATAGTGAATGCCCGCCCCGACAATATCCGCTCCTCCCTCCGAACCCCTCAATCTACCGAAACAGCGTTGTTTACTCTCCGCACACTCTGCATATCATCGCGATCTCCTGTTATTTACGTCAGAAACCCCTGTATTTGTTCCTCACTCACTGCGCGCATATCCGTGCCCGCTTCCCACGCTTTGGCCCATTCCACCGTTTTCTCCACGGCTTCTTTGATGTGCCAGCGTGGTCGCCAGCCAAGCTGAGCCTTTAGTTTAGAGCAGTCGAGTTTGAGGAAATGCGCCTCGTGCGGACCGCCGACCGCGTGTGTCTGCCAACGCACCCCATCCCCCCACGCACGGCAGAATAGATCCGCAAGTTCTCCCGTTGTCACGCAGTCCGCATCGTCGGGGCCAACGTTCCATGCCCCAGCGAGAGATGCCTCCTCCGTCTGGCGTGCCGCAAGCATGAGGTAGACAGAAAGTGGTTCAAGCACATGCTGATAGGGGCGGGTCGAATACGGATTGCGGATATGAATAACATTCCCGGTTGTCGCTGCACGGATACAGTCTGGAATGATGCGGTCGGGCGCAAAGTCACCGCCGCCAATCACATTGCCTGCACGCGCCGTTGAGAGACGCACCTGCCCGTCTGTGAAGAAACTCTGCCGATAGCTGTACACAGCGAGTTCGGCACAGCTTTTGCTCGCCGAATACGGATCATAGCCCATCAGCGCTTCGTTTTCACGATAGCCCCATGCCCACTCTTTATTCTCGTAGACCTTATCTGTCGTCACAATGAGAACCGAGTGCACCGTTTCCGACGTACGAACGCACTCAAGCAAATTGACTGTCCCCATAACATTCGCTTCGAATGTCTCTGCGGGCTGGCGATAGCTCTCGCGCACGATCGGCTGTGCCGCAAGGTGAAAGACAATCTCCGGCCGCGCCTCGTCAAATCCACGTCGAAGTGCAGCAAGACGGCGCACGTCGCCGCGCATATCGCGCAGTTCTTTGAGGATACCAAGGCGACGCAGTGTCTCGGCACCATCCGTCGTCGGTGCATCAAGAGAGAATCCCGTCACCTCTGCACCTGCACGCAGGAGAAGAAGCGAGAGCCACAACCCCTTGAAGCCTGTATGCCCTGTAAGGAAGACACGTTTGTTCTTATAGAAATCCAATGCGTTCATACTATGCCCTATATTTTCAGTCATCCCAGGTACACCATGGAGCCGTGTTCTCCTGCCACAGTTTTTCCAGGATCAGCTTCTCCCGGAGTGTATCCATGCACTGCCAGAACCCCTCGTGCTTGTAGCTCATGAGCTGTCCCTCCGCAGCAATCCGCTCAAGCGGAGCGCCCTCAAAGACCTCCTGGTCTCCCGCGCCGATATAGGAGAACACCTCCGGTTCAAGGACCATATAGCCCGCATTGATCGGTGCGGCATCCTCCTGTGCCTTTTCGCGGAACGAGCGCACTGTATTGTCTCTGCCGATCGAGAGCACGCCCTTTTGTTCTTTTTGCATCACGGTCGTTAGGGTTGCCATTTTCCCATGTGCGCGATGGAACTCCACGAGTTTTTGAATGTTGACGTCGCAGACACCGTCGCCATAGGTCATCATGAAGGTCTCGTCGCCGATGTATTTTTGCACGCGGCGAATGCGCGAGCCCGTCATCGTGTTCAGTCCGGTGTTGACGACCGTAACCTTCCACGGCTCTGCGCGGCGGTCGTGCACGACGGTGCGGTAGCCGTCCTGCGAGAAGTCGAACGTGATGTCCGAGGTATAGAGGAAGTAGTCGGCGAACCACTCCTTGATCATGTGCTGCTTGTAGCCGGCACAGACGATGAATTCATAGAACCCGTAGTGACTATATTCCTTCATGATGTGCCAGAGGATCGGCATTCCGCCGATCTCCGCCATGGGCTTGGGGTGCAGCTCCGACTCCTCCGTGATGCGTGTCCCCCAACCGCCGGCGAGTAGTACAACTTTCATAGAATGCCTCCCTCTGTGATTGTTCCCATATATAAATTTCGCGTTAGATGCGTTTTTTCCTGTTTCACCTTTCTAAAAATTATGGTATGCTGTCGATATTTGGAACATGCGCAGCGTCTGCGCCGAGAAAGGAGGTCGTCCGCATGGAATATATTCCCGAGGAAGAGGAGAAGCCGCGGCGCGTCCGGCGTCCGAGCCGATCGCTCATCGTCACGGTGCTCTTCATGCTCGCCGTGATGATCGCCATTCCCGTCTATCAGCATTTCGTGGAGCACAAGCACGACGTGCAGTCCTCCGAGCATCACCATGTCCACGCACACAGCAGCGGCGCGGAGCCCGCGGACTTCGGCACGTCCGGCGGACATGCGCACGATCACAGTCACGCGCATTGAGCGCGGCACAAGCCTTGCCCCCGATGAGGCAAATTGCAAGTTTAATTGACGCAAGACTTTCCGTTAAACAGCGTTATAAAGTCTAATCCATCATATGGGCGTACATGTCATTTGCAGACCTGTAACCGAATATCTTGCGCGGATAGTTGTTCACCCAGTCCTCAATATAGCGCAGCTCTTTTGGTGTCACTGTCCTAAAATCCGTCCCCTTCGGCATAAACCGCCGCAGCATCCGGTTCGCATTTTCGTTGCTCCCTCTTTCCCAGCTGCTGTACGGATGTGCATAATATACTTCATCGCACTTTGCAGCACGCTTCATCCCCGCCGCGTCTAGGAACTCCACGCCGTTATCCGCTGTAATACTCTTGATAACCTGTGAGAAATCTCCACATATACGCCTCTGTATCCGCCTGAGTGCTTGTATGACCTCTTTCTGGGTTTTGTTCTTTATAAGAACGTACAGTACCTTGCGCGTGACCCGCTCTACCAGACTCATCACTGCCGGTTTTGTACCTGCCTTGCCAACGATGAGATCGATTTCCCAATGACCAAATGCCCTGCGTTCGTTTACCTCTTTGGGGCGTTCTTCAATACTCTTTCCTTCTGTATTGTTCAATGCAACAGAACGCTTTTTCTGCTGAGATGTATTGCTTTTTTTCTTGTATGGCAAGTCACTGTTACTGACCTCTGCAAATAAGCCTTGGTCAATGTAGTTATACAGCGTTTTCACGCAGATGTGGGTGGAAAACTCCAGTCCTTTTCTCTCGATCTCTCCAAGAATTGCTGCAGGCGAACGCTTATGTTTTTTGATCCCTACTTCAATGTGCTTTGCTAGTTTATGGTCATGACCTATCTTGAGCGGACGTCCCTTACGCGCACTATTTTCTTCGTGATGACGCTGGGCTGCATCGGCACAGTATACCCATTGTATTTGCAGATCCCCATGTGCTTTGATTCCTGCTGTGGCTGGGCATAGTTGCTCTGTTAGACCTGCCTTTTGCTCACGTTCGATGGTACGCTTTGAGCGCCCCATGATCCGGGCAATCTCCCCGGGGGGCTTACCGACCTTAAAATAGGCTTCAATTTGGTACCGATCTCTTTCGGTGAGCTGTTTCCATTTTCTCGTGGGCGTGGTAGAATGTAGTTGTTCCATTTGGGTTGCTCTTCCTTCAGTTGCTTTCTTGTGGTGATTAAAGTTTAACTGAAAAGATTCCTAATTGGAACTTTTTTGCGTCATTTTATTTTACAACTTGCCCCCTTGCCCCCGATGAGAAAAAAGAGCTTGATTTTTTCCCGGTGCCGCGTTATAATGTCCCTTGTCAGTCATGGGGACGTAGCTCAGCTGGGAGAGCACCAGGTTCGCAATCTGGGGGTCGAGAGTTCAATCCTCTTCGTCTCCACCATCGACGACAGTATACGGAGAAACCGCACGGTTTCTCCGTTTTTGTATATATGGCAATTGACCGCGACAAGGAAAAACAAATAAAAACCGGGCTTGCACCATCGGATTTCTCCGGCGATGCAAGCCCAATTTTATTGCTCAATTTTCATGAATGATCCGCAGGGCAAGCTCCGCATTGCGCGCGGCGAGAGTGCGCATCTGCGTGAGGAGTTCGCCGCTTGTCTCGGCAAAGCTGCGGCGCTCGTTCCACTTGCGCCGCACTTCTTTGAGGACACTTGCCGTTGTGATGTCCTGGAGGTCGTTGACAGGTTTTTCGCCGATGGAGCGCAGGAAGCGGTCGACCTTTGGGTCGTATGAGATACCGATCATGGGGACGCCCATGACGCCGGCGAAGATGAGTGCATGCAGGCGCACGCCGATCATGAGATCCATGTTCGCGACGAGGGAGAGGAGTTCGCTCGTCGTGTATTCGTCAGTGAGGACGGTGCATTCCTCGTGCGTACGGGCGGCGACGGTCTCGGCGGTACGAACGTCCTCGGGGTACTGCATGGGGAGGAAGATCACGCGCGCACCGAGCTCCCGGACGATGGCGTCGCTGATCTCGGCGAGGACTTCTTTATAATGCTGCCAACCCTGCCAGTCGCGCACGGAGATGCCGACGACGGGCTTTGCGCCGTCCGCGCCGTAATGCGCGAGGATGGCGCGCCCCGCCTCCTTTCCGACGGGATGGATGCCGAGCACAGGGTCGGCGGTGCACTCCATGGGCGGACGCATGATGCCGAGCCGCCGCAGCTCCGCCATGGAGCCCTCATCGCGCACGGTGATGAGCGACACACGGTTGCCAAGCCAGCGCATCGCGCGGCAGGCAAACACCCCCGTGACGGGGCCGATCCCCTGCGCGTAGAGCATAACGCGTTTGCCGAGGAGCAGCGCGAGGAAGATCACCGCCATGTAGTAGTACAGACTGCGCCCGCTCGTGACGTTCTGGAGGAGGCTCCCGCCGCCGCTGACGACGAGATCGGCGCGGCGCATGGCGGAGAAAATCGCCCCCGCATCAAACGAGCCGATCGCCTCGACGCCGTGCCGGCGGCGCGTGTCGGCGGGATCGGCGGAGATCACCGTGATATGAAGTTCCGGGTCCAGGTCTCCGAGCACCTCGAGCATCGCCGCGAGCATCGCCTCGTCGCCCGCATTCTTTGCACCGTAGTACCCCGATACGACGATCCGCTTCATCGGGTCAGATCCCCTCCGTTCCTTCGATCCCATAGTATTGGTTGTGTTCCCTCTGCATCATGCCGCCTTGACCCGCTCGAGCAATCGATTCCATGCCGCAACGAGCGCGACAAGCACGGCTCCAATCGCCCCTCCGAGCAGGACACCGCCGACGCCGCGCACGAGCGACATCTCGATCGGCGTGCGCATGTGCGCAAATGTCTCGACCATCGAGCCCTGTGCGATGGTGGCAACGAGGACGAGTCCAAAGACGACCATCGTCTTCCAGCGCCGCGCCGCCGTGTAGATGCCGAGCAGGAACGCGGGATGCCCGATCAGAAATTCCTTCGTCCGCGGACGCGCATAAAAGAGCTGCTCGAGGAAGGCACGCAGCTTCAGCTCGATGCCGGGTACAGGCAGCCCGGAGGTGTGCCCGCTGCGCAGGACGAGCACGACGAGCGCGCCGAGCAGGACGAATGCGCCGAGCAGCGAGCCGACGCGCACAGGGGTGTCCAAAATCTCCCGCACTTGTCCCATGACGCCCGCGGAGGAGTCGAACCGCCCGTCAAATATATCAAACCGCTGCATGAACGCAATAGCCACCAAAATCATCGGCAGGACAAAGGTGAGCTTGATCCCGCGGAAAATGTCGAACTCGAGGAAGTAGCGCGTGTCCGCAAGCGCCCCCGAGAGATATGACGCGCCAATCATCGAGAGCGCGCTTGTGATGGAGAGCAGTATCAGCCCCGCGACGATGATGCGCCATACGGGGGCGTCCTTTTGGAACCGCCTGCCGCGCAGGAGATCGAGGAGGCCAACCACCGCGAGCGCGGGGAAGAGGTTGGCGCTCGCGAGCGCCGCGAGAATCCGAATTTTGCTCCCCGCGCCGAGCAGGATCGGCATCATCCCGATGAGCGCAGCGATGGCAAAGAAGAGCAGGACGGCGCGCCGCCTGCGGTTCAGTGCGGGGATGATGAGAGAGAGGTAGAGCACGCCCGCCGCCGCAACCCCCATGATGACAAGAGCACGCAGGATACGCGGCGGTTCGTAGGCGGCAAATGTCCCGGCTTTTCCGATTTTGAATCCGTGCGCACGCAGCGCCGCGCTCGTATCAGAAAAATACTTCATATTCGTTTCGAGCAGCGACATATTCGGCGCAGGATCTTCGTAGATGCGCAGGAGGTTGATGCGGATGTTGCGCTCCTCGTCCGTCGTCACCCATCGCTCAACGGCGGCGTCGATCTTGAGCTTTGTCAGCTCATCCTTTGGGATGGAGTAGAGCCGCGCGACATGATCGTAGCCGACGCCCTTTGCGATCTCCTCCATGCCCTGTTGGTTGTAAAACTGCAGCTGTGTCACGCCCTCGATGAGCCCAAGCGTTAAATTGCGCGCGCGCATCTCGTCGATGGTCGTTTGGAGCGCTTTCGGCGCGCCGAGCGTCTCCGTCCCCGAAAATACAATGTCCGAGACGCGGATGCCGTCGAGCCGCGCAAAGACCGCCCGCACATCATCGGACGTTGCCGTATGATAGTTCGACGGGCGCGCGATGACGTCGAAGCCCGCCGCGTTCACCGCACGCAGCTCATCGCTCGGCAAGCCGATGTTGCGCTTTTCGAACGCCTCGTAATAGTCCTTGACCGCAACGACCTCATCGTTCCCGACTGTGTGGACGGTCACGCGCTGTGCGCCGAACCTGCGGAAGAGATCGTCCTTGAGCTCTGCGAATGCCGCCGCATCATGCCCGACGATGTAGATCTCCGTCCCGACGATTTTCCCGTCCTCGACCATTGCGCGCCACAGCGGATTGGTCAGCATCCCCGCATGGTAGCGCGCGAGGATGTCTGCGCCCGTGAGTGCGACCGCCTTGCCGTTCACGTTGAACTTCTTAAACGTCGTCTCGTAGACGGCGAGCGACGTGATGCCCGCGTCCTTCGCACGCGCGAACACCTCGTCCGCGGGCAGTCCCTCGCGCGCGGCGAGCTCCAAGAGCCCCTCATAGTCTATGGCGAGCTCCACCGTGCGGCTCTCCTCCTCGACGGCGTGGCGCTGCATACCGATGACAAGCGAGGCAATAAGTCCGATGAATATGGCTGCGAGCAGCACGGGGTGATAGTGAAATTTCTTCATGACCCTTCCTTCTCCGCTGCGAAAATCACGGTGCGTCCTTGCCCGCCGTCACGATAACGACATCATCGCGCGCCTCTACGCTCCGAAAGGTAAGCCCGAGGGGAAGCGCATCGGCACGCGCAACAACGACGTCGGGAAACAGGGAGTCGAGGCTGAGCGTATTCATGCCGCGCCCGCGCGCCGAAATGCGGCGAATCTTGTAGTAAAGATCGCCCGAAACGACCTCGAACGCGCCCTCAAGCGTCACGTCAAAGGTCTGCCCGAGCGCCTTGGTCTTTGCGGTCGCGGTCACGCCCGTAGGCGTTACGGTCACGACGACATCCTCGAATTTCCCCGAGGATTTTGTAATCAGCTCGCGGATCGCCTCCGCGTCGATCACGCCGCGCAGCTCCGCCGTCTCGGCAGAGGTGAGGACAGCCTTGTGTTCGGTCAGGAGCGTCATGGGGGCGATGTGCAGGCCTGTTCCCGTAAGGGTGAGCTCGCGGACAAAGATTTTGCCGATGCGCCCTTGCCGCATGACGCCGTCCACCGCACCGATCTCACCGAAGATGAGACGCGGGCTGTCCGTGATGGAAATCTGCACGTCCTCTGCCGCTGTCTGCTCACGCAGGGCATCAACGATGAGGTTCGTGGCGAATGCAGGGAGGGCGAGCATCGCCCCTGCGGCGATGATAACGACGATGAGCAGTGTGACGGCGGCTTTCCACATGGGATGCGTCCCTCCTTTGGGTGTTGTTTGGGGATTTTGGCGTATGTATACGGCTCATGGTATCTTTCTCACTGCGGTGCAGAGGGCGCGATTTTTTCGACGACCTCGGTTCGCGGGCGCATTCTTGTCGTTGCGTAAATTAATGTGCATAACGAGCAGGAATGAGCGCGGCTCAGGGTATCTTTCTCGCTGCTGCGCAAACGACGCGACAGTGCAGTGTCGTTATCCAGAGCATTCCGCCGCACAGTCCTACGGACTGCAAAGCGGCGGTCTCACATTTTTCTTTTTAGATTGTCGATACGCCGCGCCGCCCTTCGGGTAAATGCTCCGCGGCATCGATAAGATACCCGTTCGCCGCATCACCGGTTGCGGCGATACGGATTCGCACATCATGTACGGCACGATGTAAGGCGCGCACAGATCGCAGGAGGGCGCAGCAGCGCGGCGCCCCTACAAAGCGCGCATATACCGATACAATCACACTCGACGTAAGGCGCGCATATGTTGACAGGTGTTATATGCGCGCATGGCGCGTTATACAAAGCCCTGATTAGGATATAACGCACGACCCATTCCCCCCGTAGAGGCGCGCATATGCGGCGTTTTCCCCCACGATGTTGCATGCCCCCGCGTTAGGATGTAACGCGCCGATCCATGCCGCCCCCGTAGGGGCACGGCGCTGCCGTGCCCGGTAGCGATGTACGGCGGCGTAATGTACCGCCGCACAAAAATGACGACGCTAGGCGCGAAAATCCCGCGTCACACCTAAAAGTCGTGGTTCGCCTTTGCATTAAGATACGCCCTAATAAACGGATCAATCTCCCCGTCCATAACCGCCTGTACGTTGCCGATCTCGGCGTTCGTGCGGACGTCCTTGACCATGGTATACGGCTGGAATACGTAGGAGCGAATCTGACTGCCCCACTCGATTTTTTGCTGGACGCCTTCGAGTTTGGCGAGTTCCTCTTCCTTTTTCTCCTGCTCCAACTCAAAGAGCTTTGCGCGGAGCATCTTGAGGCACTGCTCCTTGTTTTGGAGCTGGGAACGCTCATTTTGGCACTGTACGACGATGCCCGTCGGCTCGTGTGTCATGCGGACGGCGGACGAGGTCTTGTTGATGTGCTGTCCGCCCGCGCCGCTCGCGCGGTAGTAGTCGACGCGCACGTCGTCCATGTCAATGTCAACCTCAACGGCATCGTCGATCTCGGGCATGACGTCGCACGCAGAAAACGAGGTGTGCCGCCGCGCCTGCGAGTCAAACGGGGAGATGCGGACGAGACGATGCACGCCTTTTTCGGATTTCAAAAAGCCGTAGGCGTTGTGCCCCTTGATGAAAAGGCTCGCGGATTTGACGCCCGCCTCGTCGCCCGGCTGGAGGTCGGCGGTCTCAACGGAAAATCCGTGCCGCTCCGCCCAGCGCCCGTACATGCGCAGGAGCATCTGCGTCCAGTCCTGCGCCTCGGTGCCGCCCGCGCCCGCGTGGAGCGTGAGGATGGCGTTGTTCGCGTCATATTCGCCCGAGAGGAGCACCTCAAGTTGGAGTGTCTCCAGTCCCTCAGCGATGAGGTCAAGCTCTGCCCGGATGTCCCCCTCCATGGAGGGATCGTTTTCCTCAATGCCCATCTCGTAGAGGGTTTCGGCGTCTTCATATTTGGCGGCAAGGGCTTTGTAGGTGTCGACTCCGCCCTTGAGTCCCGCGAGTTCTTGATTGACTTTTTGCGCCGCCGCCGCATCGTCCCAAAAGGTCGGTTCGCTCATTTTGTATTCGAGCTCGGCGATTTTTTCCTCTTTCGCAGGGATTTCAAGGGAAATGCGCATCTGATCCAGCTTTTCGCCCAAATCATTGAGTGTTGGTTTCAGATCTTCCAGCATGTTGTTTCTTTCCTAAAGTAAAATCAAAAATATTCTTTTCCCTCACAGGGAGGATCTATAGTGAACTGTAAGCTTGGATGCAGAACAAGGAACAAGAAAAATACAAGCGAAGTCGTAGTTAAGAGCTACGCCCTCCGCAGGATTCGACGAATAACGACGCTAGGCGCGAAAATCCCGCACATAAAGCCGTACAGTAAGTGACAGTCAAGCTTGGATGCACGGCTAGGAATGAGGAGAATGCGAGCGACGGCGTAGTAAAAAGCTACTCCTAGCGAAGCATTCGACGATATGACACCGCCGTGCGCCAAGATCGGCTGTCACGCCTTACTTTACGACTTCGCCGTGCCAATCCTTAATCCCCCCCATCTCAACGATATTCGTATACCCCATCTGCGCAAGCTTATTCGACGCGGTCATGCTGCGTGCGCCGCTGCGGCAGTAGACGAAGATCATCTGCGCTTTGTCGGGGAGCTCGGCGGGGGGATTCGTCCCGATGGTATCGAGGGGAACATTGATCGCGTGCGGGATATGCCCTTCGGCGTATTCCTGCGGGGTTCTTACATCCACGATCAGATAGCCCGTCTCGCTCGCCATCATTTTCTGCGCTTCGTCGCCCGTGACGCGGCGAAATGCGCTCTGCTTCCCGCCGTCGCTGCCTGTGGCGGCGGAGCTTTGTCCGCAGCCGAATGCAGTGAGCGCCGCCGCAGCGAGCAGAACTGCCGCAACAAATTTTTTCATGTAAATTCTCCTTTGTATAAATTACGCGGCACAACCTGCCGCAGTCTACCGAAACAAAACCATAATCAAGCCGCCCACCGCGGGGAGCGCGACGATAAAGAACCTCAGGACGGCACGCGGAGCAAGGTGTGTCAGCTTTGCCCCAAAATATGAGCCGACGGAGAGCGCGACGAGCGTCTGCAAAAAGATCACAGGCTCAAACTGTCCATAGAGGAGGTAACCGATGCCTCCGCTGATGGAGATCGGGACGATGATCATCATGGTCGTCCCGATTGCCTGCAGGAGCGGCACGCCGAACACAACCATGAGCGCGATCTGAATGTACGCCGCCGAGCCGATGCCGAACGCGCCCGCGAGAATGCCGCAAAGGAGTCCCGTCAAAGACCCGTAAATATAAAGCGGACGCCCCATGAGGAGTTCGGCACGCACATGGATGTGCTGTTCGAGCCACGAGGATTGATAGATGCGCAGGTAGAGCAAAAATGCACTCGACTCGAGCATCAGCCCCGTGAAGAGGCTGAGGTTTCCTGATTCGATATGATTTGAAATCACTGCGCCGATGAGTGCGCCGACGAGTCCGCCCGCACCGATCACAAATCCCGTGCACGGAACGACTTCGCCCTCACGGTAGTGGCTGACCGCACCCGAAAGCGTCGTGAACGCCATCGAACCGAGGGCAACGGCGAGCGCCTGATGGATCGGCACGCCAAATCCCACAACGAGCAGGGTGATGACAACGCCGCCCCCGCCCGCACCGACAAAGCCGATGATGCCGCCAAGAACGAGCATGGACAGGAAAAGCATACATATCCCCCTACATACACAAAAGGAGCTGCAGAGCAGCTCCCGAATAGACGAATGGTGACGCCTATGGGATTCGAACCCATGAACCCGCCGTGAGAGGGCGGTGTCT
>ERZ773003.666-NODE-666-length-24237-cov-8.578612_pt1 | contig 24237 bp, 18 predicted proteins | sample MGYA00580668_ERZ773003 | MGnify/ENA primary metagenome ERZ773003 (study PRJEB29015, sample SAMEA2738002) | human oral metagenome | biome: human oral; feature: human-associated habitat; material: dental | place: China | collected 2126 ... | reverse complement strand
GTCTCACATGTACCTCTATCGAGAGTAGTTGCTGTGAAACGAGAAAAGGAGAGTGCCGTGGGGGTAACTTTTCCATACAAAGTCAAACAGCCCCACAAATTTTATTGTACACAGAAAAAATATGTGTATTATCTGTCTCCCCTCTTTGCTATGATGAATGCATCGCGTAGGGAAGCAGGATATAAAGGAGGTGCAGGAAATGAAACTGATCCGACGGCAACTGACGCTCTTACGCTATTTGCAAAAGCAGCCGCAGTGGGGACAGCGAGAGCTTGCAGCGGCGCTGCATGTCGCAGCGGCAACGGTAAAAAACGACCTCCTGCAGCTCACGCCCCTGCTCAGAGAGCATGGTGTGGAGATCTCCATACGCTCGGGCGGAGGAATCCGCCTGATCGGACGGGAAAATTTGAGTTATCTGCGCAAGACCGCCCAAACAATGCAGGAGTTCTCCCTCGAAAGCCAGGTACGCCTACTCCTCTTGATGAGCGATGATTTCATGGTGCTCCAAGATATGGCAGACGCACTCTTCATTTCGAAGTCCCTGCTGGAAAAGGTTATGAGTATCTTGCTTCAAAAGTACGACGACGAGATAATATCCATGCGTCGGCATGGTATACGCATGACAAGCACCCAGTTCGAGCGGCGCAATCTGTTTGCAGAACTCCTGTTGCCGTACTTCAAGGGGATCGACTTCAAGGAGGAAACACGCCTCTTCCACAGGGATCATTTCCCGCTGCTGGATTTCGTGACGGAGGAGGAAGCGGCACGAGCCGCCAAAGCGGTCGGTCTGCTCCGTGCGCAGCGCGCATTTAGTTTTACGGATGAATCACAGCGGTTGGCATATCTCCAGATGGTCTACATCACCTATGTGCATCGGGCCTTCCGTATGGCATCACCGGGGCCCTTAGCCGGAGAGCTTTCCACAGGCATGAAAGGGGAGGCGCTTTGTCAGGAACTTGCGCAGGATGTCGTGCATGCACTCGGGCTGCCTGTCGACGAGCGGGCATATTTTCGCTATCTCTTCCTAAGTCTGCGCAAGCAAAAGATGGAGGATAGCGCATTTTATCGTGAGGAAATGCAGGGCGCATTAAATGAGATTCTCACACGCATCGAGGGGCGTCTTGTACTCGATCTCTCAGGGGATGAGGCATTGCTCTCAGGACTCGCCGTACACCTCTATACGACAGTGATCCGGCGCGACCTCCTCAAGACGACCTTTCAAGAGCACGAGGGACAAGGGATCCGCGTCGAGTACCCGATCGGCTTCGAAATGGCGGTGATCGCAGCACAAGTTTTAGCAGAGATGTATGACTATCAGGTCTTGGAGGAGGAACTTCTCTACCTGACGCTGCATTTCCAAGCGGCACTTGAACGTCTCAGGAGCACAGGCCAGCGCGTACGTGTGCTGGTCGTCTGCCACTATGGCATGGCGGCGGCAAACCTCATCGCCGAGCGCCTTACGCATCTGCACGCGGGCATCTTCATCATCGGCAGCACCTCGATGCAAAGTTTCCTCGCACATGATGCAGCGGAAGCCGATCTTGTCGTGAGCACGGAGGCCATTGCGAATACAGAGGGTCTGCCGCCCGTCCTCTATGTCTCTCCGACGCTGCCAGCGCAGGAACTAGCTGCCGTGCGCCAATTCGTGGAGACCCAAGGGCAGAGGAACGTCCTGCTGCTCTACCTGATGCGCGCTCATGTCATGGATATGGAACGGGCAAACAATGCGGAGGAGGCGCTCACGCTTGCCGCGCGAAAACTCGAGGAGGCAGGGGCGGTCACGGGAGACTATCTCGGCAGCCTGTTGGAGAGGGAATACATCTCCTCGACAGATCTCGGCACAATCGCCGTACCACATGGAAATCCCGACCTCGTCCGTGAGACCGCACTCCTCATCATCCGTCTGAAACAGCCGCTCCGTTGGCGGGTCTCTGATATTTCCTATGTATTTATTTTCGCCGTCAGCCGCGTAGACATGGGCCGCCGCCTCCCACTCATCTCAAGTTTCTACAAACGTTTGGTCAGCGAGGAGCTCCGCCGTGCGCTGCCGGAAATGCAGGCACTGCCTGTACAGGAGTTCCGGCTCGAGCTGGCGCATCTTATCGCCGGATGAAATCATCATCTAATATCCATAATAGGAGCAACTGTGCCTTCATACAGTTGCTCCTATTTTCACACAAGGATTTGCACGCAGAAGAAAATACGCTGTGTTTTACTCCACGCATTGTTTTGCTATTCTGTGAATAAGGAACAGAAAGGGGGATCTATAAAAAATGATTCGTGAGCCACTGATCTTTGCCAAAGAAGCCCTCAAGAACAAGGAGGATGTTATCCGCCAAATCGCAGGGGCGGCAAAAGAAGAGGGGGTGCTGAGAGATCCGGAGGAATTCATGGAAGCGGTGCTGCAACGGGAAGAAGAGGTTTCAACATCCATCGGATACGGTATTGCGATCCCACACGGAAAGACAGACGCGGTAAAAGAACCATTCATCTCCTTTATGAGCTTCGAGACACCATTCATCTGGGACCAAGAGACGGGAGACGAGGTCAAGGCAGCATTCCTCATCGGCGTGCCGGAGACGAATACAGAGATGCTGCATCTAAAGGCGATCGCCGCCATCAGCAAGAAGCTCCTCGATGACGACTTTAGGGAGGAACTTTACGCCTGTCGATCACAGCGGGAAGCATACGCTCTCCTGAGCGAGATCGACCAGAGCATTCGATAAGTATTTTATTTTAGGAGGGTTTCATATGAAAATCGTCGGTGTAGCAGCATGTATCACGGGCATCGCCCACACCTACATGGCGCAGGAAGCACTGGAAAAGGAGTGCAAAAAACGCGGCTTTGACTGCAAGGTGGAGACACAAGGCGGCATGGGCATCGAAAACGAGCTTGAACAGGATGAAATTGACGACGCGGATGTTGTTGTCATGGCGGTCGCCATCGGCATTGAGGGCGAGGATCGCTTCGAGGAGAAGGACGAAGCAGGACGCGTATTGACCCTGAACCCCGCTGATCTCATCCGTGACCCCGCCGCGACAGTGGACAAGGCGATCGCACTTGTAAAATAGAAGAGGAGGAAAAAGAAAATGGCAGAAGCAAAATCCATCCTAGCTGACTTGACAAAAGCCTTTAACACTGGCGTCAGCTACATGATGCCGGTCGTCGTGGTCGGCGGTATCTGTTTAGCCCTGTCGCTCGCCAGCGGAGACGCGACAGCCGGTGAAGGCATGGTGGTCACGAACCCTGTACTGAAAAACCTCGGAACGCTCGGCATGGCAGGCTTTGCGATGATGATCCCCGTTCTCTCAGGCTATATCGCCTACGCGCTCTGCGGCAAGCCCGGTATTGCCCCCGGCATGATCACGGGCTATCTCGCCAACACACCGTTCGGTGATAACCACGTACAGACAGGCTTCCTCGGCGCAATGCTGATGGGCATCATGGTCGGCTACATCGGTCAATGGGTAAAGAAATGGAATGTCGGCAATACACTGAAGCCCATCATGCCCATCCTGATCATCCCGATCGTCACGACACTCATCGTCGGATTTGCCTATATTTATATTCTTGTCGAACCGATCGGCTGGGTCATGCGTGAGCTGATCTCCATGCTGTCAGGGATGCAGGGCGGCAGCGCACTCATCCTCGGTCTGATCGTCGGTGCGATGGCGGCCTTTGATATGGGCGGTCCCGTCAATAAAACGGCAACAGCCTTCACACTCGCACTGATGGCAGAGGGCATCTATGAGCCGAACGGAGCCTATCGTATCGCCGTCGCTATACCTCCGCTCGGGGTCGGTCTCTCTACTTACCTTTCGCGAAAGAAATGGGAGGAAGCAGATCGGCAGATGGGCATCTCCGCAATCTTCATGGGGCTGATCGGCATCACTGAGGGCGCTATCCCCTTCGCGGTCAAGAGCCTGCGGACTGTACTTCCATCGATCATCATCGGCAGTGCAGTCGGCGCAGGACTTGGCATGATCCACGGCGTTCAGTGCATGGTTCCGCACGGCGGACTGATCGTACTGCCCGCCGTGACTCATGGTGCGCTGTGGTACGCGATTGATATGCTGATCGGTGTCTTGGTTACGGCGCTCTGCCTGCATATACTGCGCAAGGACATAGCGTCGTCAGAAAAATAATATATACATCTAAGGAGGATCTTACACATGTCAAAGATGACCCTGCATGAAGTCGTTCAGAAAATGCTGCGGCTCGAAGGCAGTGCAAAAGCGACAATGGTCGGTATCGGACCCATGAGTCCAACACTCATCAAGGCAACCATGTTGCTCGCCAAGCAAAAGGATTTCCCACTCATGTTCATTGCGAGCCGCAATCAGGTGGATGCGGATGAACTGGGCGGCGGTTACGTCTGCCACTGGGATCAGGCGCGTTTCCACAAAGCAATCCAAGAAACAGCAAAGGCGGTCGGCTACGAGGGGCTTTACTACCTCTGCCGCGATCACGGCGGGCCGTGGCAGCGCGACAATGAGCGGAACGCTCATCTGCCAGAGGATGAGGCGATGCGCCTCGGCAAGCAGTCCTACCTCGTCGATCTCGAGAACGGGTTCGATCTCCTGCATATCGACCCGACCAAGGATCCCTACGTCGTCGGCAAGGTCATTGATATGGACGTAAACATCCGTCGCACGGTGGAGCTCATCGACTACGTCGAGACGGAGCGCAAAAAGCGCAATCTGCCGCCCGTTAGTTATGAGGTAGGCACGGAGGAGACGAACGGCGGCCTCACATCACCGGAGAACTACGAAAAATTCATCGAGAAGCTGCACGCACAGCTGGACGCGAAGGGGCTGCCGCACCCCGCTTTCATCGTCGGCAATACGGGTACACTCACGCGCCTGACAGAAAATGTTGGTCATGTCGACAGCACGTCCTGCAAAGAGCTTTCTGCAGTCGCAAAAAAGTACGGCGTCGGCCTCAAGGAGCACAACGGCGATTATCTGGACGACGCAACACTCCTTGAACATCCCGCACTGGGCGTCACCGCAATGAATGTCGCACCTGAGTTCGGCACAGTCGAGACGCAGGCGTATCTAAAGCTCATCGAGACCGAGGAACGTCTGGTAAAACAGGGACTCATCAAGGAAGCCTCGGGGCTCGGCGCAGCGCTTCGTGAGGAATCCGTGCAGAGCGGCCGCTGGAAGAAATGGATGGTCGACGGCAAGGATCAGCTCTTACCCGAGGATATCTTCAAGGACGAGAAACTGACGCAATTGATCATAGAGATCAGCGGTCACTACACCTTCGATCTTCCGCGTGTCAAAGAGGAGATCGCAAGGCTCTATCAGAATCTGGCGGTCAGCGGCATCGACGGCGAGAAATACGTTATCTACAAGATTCAAGCGAGTGTCGATCACTACGTCGCATGCTTCAACCTTACCGGTCTTACCTCGAAACTTAAGGAATCACCGATAAAATAGGTCTTCAGATTGGGGCGTAGACTTTTCGTCTGAACGAGGAAGCACCCCGGAGACAGAGTAGTTCTCTGTGAAGGATTTTCCGACGAAGTTCGGACAAAAAGATACGCCGCGATGATCACGATGTATTTATCACTGATGCCCAAAAGGCTGAAGCAGTTCTTTCGACACAATTAAAAAGGGAGTATTGCACGTCAATCAGCGTGTAATACTCCCTTTTTCGCAGCGTATCGTCATGCCGCGCTTTACCATACATCTCAATGTCCATGATATCACTTCCTGCACATAAGAAAGTGATCGTTCCTGCCCCTTACGGGGTACAGTTTTCTCCTACAGAATCGCACAGCAATATCCAGCCACACAAGAAATACCTGCCTACCGCCGCATCCGCTTGCTACGCTTCACCTTGTCGAGATACCGGCGCGTCTCGTGGACGACGACGCCCGAGAGGGCGATGAGCGCGATGAGGTTCGGGATCGCCATGAGGCCGTTGACGATGTCGGCGAGGACCCAGATCGCCTCGAGTTTCAGGAAGGCACCGCAGGCGATGAGCGCGATAAAGACGAGGCGGTACGGCAGGATCGCACGCACGCCCGCGAGGTAGAGGATGGCGCGCTCGCCGTAGTAGTTCCACCCGAGGATGGTCGTAAAGGCGAAGAGAGCGAGCGAGATGGTGAGCAGTGCGCCGCCGATGTGCCCGTACGCGCCCGTGAATGCCGCGCCCGTCATCGCCGCGCCCGCCGTGTCGCTCTGCCATGCTCCCGTGAGGACGAGGACGAGCCCCGTCATGGTGCAGATGATGATCGTGTCGATGAAGGTGCCCGTCATGGAGATCAGCCCCTGCTCGGCGGGCTCCTTCGTCTTTGCCGCCGCCGCGGCAATCGGCGCGGAGCCGAGACCGGACTCATTGGAGAAGACGCCGCGCGCGATACCGTTCTGCATTGCCATCATGATCGTGGAGCCTGCAAAGCCGCCCGCTGCCGCCGTGCCGGTGAATGCCCCGTCGAGGATCAGGCCGATCGCCGCGGGGATGCCGTCAATGTGCATCGCGATGATGCCGACGCTGATGACTATGTAGAGAACCGCCATAAAGGGAATGATGCGCGCGGCGACCTCGGCGATGCTCCGAAGGCCGCCGATGGTGATCGCTGCGATCAGCACCGTGAGAGCGATATCCGTCACGAGACGCGGCACGCCGAAGGACAGCTCTGCCGAGTCCACAATGGCGTTGACCTGCGGGAACGTCCCGATGCCGAAGAATGCGACGAGCACCGCCGCACACGCAAAAAATCCTGCGAGCGGGCGATATTTCTCCCCCATGCCGTGACGGATGTAGTACATCGGGCCGCCCGCAATGTCGCCACGCTCGTCGGTCGTGCGGTACTTCACGGCGAGCAGGCCCTCCGCGTACTTCGTCGCCATGCCGAAGAACGCCGCCATCCACATCCAGAAGATCGCCCCCGGGCCGCCGACCTTGACCGCCGTCGCGACACCGACGATATTGCCCGTGCCGATGGTCGCGGCGAGCGCGACGCAGAGTGCCTTAAAGCTCGACACGTCGCCCTCTCCGCGGTTTTTCGCGCGCAGGATGAGCGCGAGCGCACGCGGCAGGCGGCGCACCTGGAGCAGCGAGAGACGCAGCGTCAGCATGATGCCTGTCCCCACGAGCAGAACGATGAGCGGCGCCCCCCAGAGGAAGGAGTCCACCGCATTCAGTACGGGAAGAAACGATTCCATACAAGATCCCTCCGAAAATAAAAATATGCGCACATTTTACCATGATAAAGCACTAAATGTCTATGGAATCTGTATGTATACAGGAATCAGTGTGCCCCCACCACCGCAAGCGGTCCCCCTCCCCCGTCATACGGGGGAGGCTTCGGGGAGTAACGGCATAATAGCTTCCCCATCTACGGGGAAGTGGCGAGCGCAGCGAGCCGAAGGGGGCGTGCCCCCCTTCGGGGGATCGGCCAGATGAGGCGCTGCCCCCCCTCCGTCATTGATACGGATCGTCACACCACATATCTTCATTTTACATCCACCGTGAAATGGAGTAGAATATACCATCACGACAATTGGAAAAGGAGGTGCGCCATGTTCCCCGGCATCGGAATCATCGCCAACGTCGCCGCCATCGCGCTCGGGGGCATCCTGGGGCTCGGCTGCGGCCGCTTTATCGCGGAGCGCGTGCAGGAGACCCTGATGCGCGCCTGTGCGCTCGCCGTGATGTTCCTCGGGCTCAGCGGCACGCTGCGCACGATGCTCAGTGCCAATGCGGACGGACAGCTCGCGCTCGGCGGCATCTACATGATGATCACGAGCCTCATCGTCGGCGGTCTCGTCGGCGAGCTGCTGAACATCGAGGCGCGCATGACCGCGTTCGGCGCGTGGCTGAAGCGCGTCTCGGGCAGCGCGGGCGATACGCGGTTTATCGACGGCTTCGTCACCGCCTCGCTCACGGTCTGCATCGGCGCCATGGCGGTCATCGGCTCGATCAACGACCGCCTGCTCGGTGACCCGTCCGTCCTCTTTACAAAGAGCGTCCTCGACGGCGTCATCATCATGCTTCTCACGGCGACCCTCGGCAAGGGCTGCATCTTCTCCTCCGTCTCCGTCGGGCTCTTTCAGGGCGCGATCTTTTCCCTCGCGGGACTGCTCGCTCCCTACATGACGGACAGCGCCCTCGCCGGGCTCAGCTGCGTCGGCAACATCCTCATCTTTGCCATCGGGACGAACCTCCTCGGCCTGCCGAACATCCGCGTCGCGAACTTCCTCCCCGCCCTCGTCATCGCCGCTCTCTGGGGGATGGGGTGAGTGAAAAACAGCCTTCTGCATCATGATCGATACAGGAGGCTGTTTTCATACATACGTCGACACATCGGTCGAATCACTCCGATCCGACAATTCCAATCGAAGTGATAAAGCCCCTTTGGGCGGTGAATGCAAGCCCTATGTGATACTGGTCACGGTAGACGAAGGTCTCTCTCCCATTTTCTGCTTTGCTGTAACGATACGGTTTGCCGTAGATGCGCAAAATCTTGCTCTGTGGGTCGCCGACGGTCACGCCTGCCGGCGTCGCGATGCCGTTCTGCGCATCCGTGTTGATGAACTCGGCACGGTCCCCAATAAACTTTACATGAAAGGATGTCCCATAGGTATACGTATCTATCATGTCATTCCGCGCATCACTCCACTCCGGCTCTGTCCGCGTGGTCGGCGCACCATATATCTCCTCGACCTCCGCGCGCGTTGTTCCCGCCATAATACCGCCAAGTGCAATGTCCGAATAGTTCAGAACGTGCCCATCCCGATTGATCTGGTTGATGCCCGCTGCCATAGAAATTCCTGTCAGGGCGAACATGAAGACCGCCAACAGGATCAATCCCTTTTTCATCTCTCTCATCCTCTCTGTCCACTTACTGAGAAACCATCGATATCATTAGTATAGCATAAAAACCATCAAAAGAAGCAGAGGCTTCCATGTCTCCTGTCGAATCCATATCCACAAGAGGTACGGATAACATGAAGCATGTCAATCTGAGAGGCTCTCTATCAGCGATTCCCTAGAATCTCCGCACACGTCAAACTACTCGACGCCTCGATTACCTCGACAGGGACGTTCAGCTTGAGCAGCGAACGTGCCCTGTCCAGCATTCCCTCACAACGCCCCTCTTCCAGCTTCTTCTCACCAAATTTTTCCATCAGTTCACACCTAGCATTGACCCCCTCTGCTTCTGCCTGAAGGAAGCACGGATAAATTCAGCACCGCCGTGCGATAAAAGTAGCCATGCCGCTGGAACGTTGTTGGTAAATGATTGGCAGATTTAATTTTCATCTGCATTGTATACGAAGGACACCATGAAATCATGCAGGGCTTTTCTCCTGTACATCGAATAAATACAGTAGTATTTCGTAAGGAGGTCGTGCCATGTCCATCGTTGCCGCATATGCCGTACCGCACCCGCCGCTCCTCCTGCCGGAGGTCGGGCAGGGCGAGGAGCGAAAGCTCCAACTGACACTTAACGCTTATGAACGCGCGATGAAAGAGGCGGCAGAGCTCACGCCCGAGACGGTGATCGTCGCGAGCCCGCACACGGTGATGTACGCAGACTACTTCCACATCGCGCCGGGCGAGATGGCGTCGGGGGACTTCGCCGCGTTCGGCGCGCCCGATCTGCGCGTCATGGCGGACTACGATGAGCCCTTTGCCAAGGAGCTCGCAAAAGCGGCATCCGCCGAGGGGATCGCGGCGGGCGGCGTCGGCGGACGGGGTGCCGCGCTCGATCACGGGGTGATGGTGCCGCTCTCCTTCCTTGAGACACACACGACGGACTTTCGTCTCGTGCGCGTCGGGATCTCGGGGCTCTCGCCCAAGGAGCACTACGTGTTCGGCCGGTGCATCGCCCGCGTGGCGGAGGAGCTCGGACGGCGGGCGGTCTTTTTCGCGAGCGGTGACCTCTCCCACCGTCTGACGCCCGACGCGCCGCGCGGCTTTGCGCCCGAGGGGCCGCGGTTTGACAAGGCGTGCATGAAGTACCTCGAGGAGGGCGACTTTCTAAAACTCCTGCGCATGGATCCCGCGATCTATCAGCCGGCGGCGGAGTGCGCCCTGCGCGGGCTGTGGATGCTGGCAGGCGTGCTCGACGCGCGCGCACTGAAGATCAAAAAGCTCTCCTATCAGGGGACAACGGGCATCGGCTACGGGCTCGTATCGTTCAAGGTGATGCGCGAAGATCCGCGCCGCAGCTTCGTGGAGCGGTATGAAATGCTGGAGCGGCGCGCCCGCGAGGAACGCCGCGCGGCAGAGGACGACTACGTGCGGCTCGCCCGCCGCGCCGTGGAGACGATCGTCCGCACGGGGAAACTGCCGCCCGTACCCGCAGAGCTCTCGGAGGAGATGACGGGGCGCGCGGGGGTCTATGTGACGCTCACGCGGGACGGTGCGCCGCGCGGAACATACGGCACGTTCGAGCCGTCGGCAAAAAGCATCGCCGACGAGATCACGCGCAATGCCGCGCACGCCGCACGAAATGATACCCACGTCGCCCCCGTGACAGAGGAGGAACTGGACGCGCTCGACATCACGGTCGACGTGCTCAGCGAGCCGGAACTCGTGGACGGCGCAGATGCGCTCGACCCGAGAACCTACGGCATCATCGCCGAGTCGCGCGGGCGCAAGGGCGTCATGCTCCCCGCTGCCCCCGGCATAGAGACTGCCGAGGAGCAGCTGCGCGCCGCACGCAAAAAGGCGGGCATCCCCGAGGACGCCGAGATCCGCATTTGGCGGTTCACGTCGGAGCGTCACGCGTGACGGCAGTATGCAATCTCTGTCCCCACGCCTGCCGCCTGCGTGAGGATGAGATGGGCTTCTGCCGCGCCCGCACGAACGTCGGCGGCGTCATCCGTCCGACGAACTACGGGCGGCTGACCGCGCTCGCACTCGACCCCATCGAGAAAAAGCCGCTGCACCACTTCCACCCCGGCCGCGCGATCCTCTCCGTCGGCAGCTATGGGTGCAATCTCGCCTGCCCGTTCTGCCAGAACGCGGACATCGCGGCGGCAGATGCCGCCATACCGACCGAGAACGTACCGCCCGCGCGTCTCGCCGCCCTCGCACAGAAGCTGAGTGCCGCCCCGCACGGCAGCCTCGGCGTCGCGTTCACCTACAACGAGCCTCTCATCAGCTATGAGTACATCATGGACTGCGCGCCGCTCCTCCACGCGGCAGGGCTCGCCGTCGTCCTCGTCACGAACGGCACGATCTGTGCAGAGCCGCTCGCGCACCTCCTCCCGCACGTCGATGCGATGAACATCGACCTCAAGGGCTGGCGCGAGGATTTCTACCGACGGCTCGGCGGCGACCTCATGACCGTGCGCGAGACCATCACGCACGCTGTCCGCGCAGGCGTCCACGTTGAGGTGACGACCCTCATCATCCCCGGCATGAACGACAGCCTCGCCGACATGGACGCCGAGGCACGCTGGCTCGCCGCTCTCTCGCCCGACCTCCCGCTCCACATCAGCCGCTATTTCCCGCGCCACCGCATGAGCGCGCCGCCGACACCGATTGCGGACATCGACCGCCTCACGGCGATCGCACGCCGCCATCTGCGGCACGTCCATCGTGGGAACTGCTGAATAAAGATTGTATTGCACAGGAAAATGCGGTATGCTGTGCACATAGGAGTGTTCATTGCAAAGGAGATGAGGCGCATCATGTTACGTACAAAACACAGGCTGCTCCGTTCCATCGCCGCATTTACAGCGGCAGGCTTCCTGCTCACAAGCACCGTAGGCGAGGCGGCAAAGGAACCGATCCGCAACGCGTTCTACAGCGGCGTAGAGGTCCTGCTGGACAAGCAAAAGACAGAGCCAGCCACGAGCACCACACCGCTCTCGTTCGTACAGCAGGGCAAAAAATGGGGCGCAATCAACACCGCAGGAGAATTCGTCATTCCGCCGGAGTACGATGAGCTCACCCCCTATACATCGGGCTATGTCTCTGCGCGCCAAGGCAAAAAATGGGGCGTTTTCCGCGATACGGGCAAGCTCATCGTCCCCGTGATGTACAAGAGCATCGAGCCGTTTGAAGAAAGCGACATTGTCGTACAGAACACGAACGGAACATGGGACTGCTACGACATGGAGGGCAACGTCTTCCTCCCACGCTAGCAGCGCGACATCGTCCCCGCCCTGCATGGCATTTCTCTCGTACAGGCAAAGGACAAGTCATGGACATTCTACCGTGCAGACGAGACACGCCTGACTGAGAAATCCTATCAGAACATCGGCGTCTTCTCCGAGGGACTTGCGAGCGTTGAAGACAACAAGGGACGCGTCGGCTTCATCAACATGGACGGCACAGAGGTGATTGCCCCCCAATATGCACTCGCCATGATCTTCAGCGAGGGGCTTGCGGCAGTGGTGGTCAAAGGGAAATGGGGATTCATCGACAAAAGCGGGACAATGGTCATCGCGCCGCAGTTCCGCGACGTTGCGGGCGGATTCAGCGAGGGGCTCGCGGGCGTGCAGAGCAAAAAGAACTGGATCTTCATCGACAAGACCGGTACAAAACAATTCGATGCGCGCTATGAGACCGTTCTGCCATTCAACAACGGCACGGCAGAGGTACATCGTAAAGCAAAAACGACCAACTTCCTCGGCGCCGCCATCGGCGTTGCCGCCTCTGCCTCAGGCTTTCTCTCACTTGGTACGGATCTATATACCGATCCGAAGATCAAGCGCGGGTACATCGACCACAGCGGCAATGAGATCGTATCGCCAAAGAACAACTACAACTCCACCTATGTGGACGGCATGGCACTCGTTGTCGTCAAGGGAAAATGGGGCTGCGTGAACGAGAAGGGCGCATACATCGTCGAACCAAAATACAACGAGATGCACCGCTTCTTCGAGGACATGGCGGCGGTGAAGGACGGCGACAAGTGGGGCTTTGTCGGGCGCGACGGCCAGATCGCAATCGCACCTGCCTACGAGGAGGCGCATGACTTCCACGAGGATCTCGCCGTCGTCTCCAAGGGAGGAAAGAGCTTCTTCATCGACAAGACGGGGCGTGTACCCTTTCTCGTCCCGAGCATGATCACGACGCTCGGTGACTTTGCATCGGAACTTGCACCCGCGAAGATCGGGGACAAGTGGGGCTTCATCGACCACGCGGGCACGATCGTCATCGCCCCTGCGTACGACGTGGCGGGTACCTTTTGACAGGCTGCACACGCACGGCTAAGACGGCACTCACCTCTCTTCAGTAAAACATCATCTTCCCTCAACAACATATAATGCGTCGAAATAGGACTGTAACGCGCAGTGTCGCACTACAGTCCTATTTGTATGCGGAAACTTTAAGAAAGCGCAGAGAACAGACAGGGCACGGCATGCGCGCCTCCATGAAATGACGGGACTCTGCTCCCGTCTAATATCACCGCCATAATGCAGCAGCCAAACGGAATGAGTCCCGCCTCATCCCCTACGTTTGCCCCATTTACGCATACGATTGGCTATGTTATCAATGGGATGGATATATTCTCATTAGAACAGGCACGTTGAAAGGAGTCAATGCTATGAATCGCAGGGGACAGATGCGTCTGGGCGCACTGATTGCAGCAGGGCTGGCGCTCGGAGGAGTGAACGCATCCGCTTCACCGATCGAGGACAATCATCACGTAACGGTGACGGATGGCAGTCAGGGCACGGTATACGGCGGCTATGCAGAGCTGCGTCATGATAACGGTGACGGCACAGCGTCAGCAAGCAGTAATACGCTTGATGTACGAACCAATGACGAGCTTGGCTTCCTTGCGGGCGGGTGGGTCGAATACCAGCGCTACGACAACGCGACGACGCCGGGCGCGACCACGCTCACGGCGAGCGGGAACACCCTCACGCTCGCACAGGGAGAAACGACCCATCTCTACGGCGGCAACATCCGCATCTATAGTACGCAGGGAGGCCCCGTCAACTATCGGGCAAATAACAATACAATCCTTGTAAATGCAGGGGGCAAACAGATCGGCGACCTCTACGGCGCGCACATCGAGCAAAAGGCTGCGGGTGCGGGTACGTCCTTTACCGCCGAGGCAAAGGGGAACCGCGTGACCAACACGGGCGGTGCGATCAATCACGCCGCCGCCGCCTCGGTCGATCTCATCGGAACGACTGCCACGCGCGTCAGCGTGACGGTCGATGACAACGACGTGATCGGCACGGGCGGAACATACTCCTACACGTTCGACGGTGGCTTTGGCTCGATCAAAACGGACAGCGGCGCGGCGGAGACAATCGTCACGAACAACGATATCACGATCGACGGCGGCACGCTCACGCATGGATTCTCCGCGCAGGGCGGCTTTGCCCGAGCCGAGACGGGAGGCGGCGCAGCAGAGGCGCACGCGGACAAAAACACTGTCACCCTCAGAAATTCATCAAGCACCAATGGCGGCTACATCGGCGGCTCAGCCTATGCCAACGCCTCGGGCGCGGGCGCAACTGCATCGGCAAATGAGAATGCCGTCGCCATCACGGGCGGCACCTATTCGAATGGGCGTAATGTCACAGGCGGCTCTGCAACTGTCCTGAACGGCGCGGGCACAAACCTTGCGACGGCAAACGCAAACCGCGTCACACTCAGCCCCACGAACGCCGCGTGGGAAGAGATCAGGGGCGGTAGGGCGATTGCGAATGGGATATCTGCCGCGTCCACGGCGACTGCGGACGGCAATATCCTGACGCTCAGCGCGGGCACCTTCGAGCAGCCTGTCTACGGCGGCGATGCGAGTGCCGCATCGAGCAGCAATACGGCAGTCGCTGCCGCAGAGAGCAATGAGCTCCATATCAGCGGCGGCAAATATGAGGACGCGATCTACGGCGGGCGTGCAACGACGGACGGCTCTGCCGGCACAACTGCCATCGTACGGGGCAATACGGTCGAAATCTCAGGGGCTCCCAACCTCAGTGCGGCACACCTCCACGGCGGCGTGGCTACGGCGGCAAATGTGACACGGGAAAACAACGCACTCATCGTACGCGAGACGAAGGGAATCACAGCCAAGAGCATTGCGGATTTTCAGCGGCTTGCGTTCTACGTGCCCGCAGGGATGACGGAGAACGACACAATGCTGCGCGTCACGGGGAGTGCGAATACGAATCTCAATGGCACAGCACTTGAGGCATACATGCCGGGCAGCAGCACGGCGAACCGCCTCCGCCTCCTCTACGCAGAGAATGCGCAGATCGATACGGACAGTGCGACCACGATGACCGTCTACGAGGGCGTCTCGGGACATCGGACGGCACGAATGGGCGTCACGGCGAATAAGAAGGAGCTCGTAGTGAAGGTCGACGGCAGCGCCATCGACGGGGGTACGACACCAACGCCAAACCCGAACCCGAATCCGAACCCGAACCCGAACCCGAATCCGAACCCGAACCCGAATCCGAATCCTAACCCAAACCCAAACCCGAATCCCAACCCGAACCCAAATCCGAACCCGAATCCAAATCCGAACCCTAATCCTAACCCAAATCCGAACCCGAATCCGAACCCAAATCCGAATCCGAACCCAAATCCGAATCCGAACCCAAATCCGAACCCCAACCCAAATCCGAATCCGAATCCGAATCCTAACCCCGGCAATAACAACTTCGTTCTGCACGAGAACACGAAGTCCCTTGCCGAGACCATGACGGGCACAGCGGCATTTCTCGGTGCGAGCGGCGACCTCATCGCGGGCGGCGGCATGGCGAGTGCCTCAGCCGAGGCAGCGGGCGCGGGCGGATTCGCCCCCTTTGCCGCAATCGGCGGATCGAGCCTGCGCCACGAGACCGGTTCGCACGTCAACGTCCGCGGCATGAATCTCGCCGTCGGCTTCTCCCGCGAGGTCATGCGCGGCAATGACCGCATCCTCTTCGGCCCCATCGTTGAATACGGGCGCGGCAGCTACGACTCCTACCTCGACGACGGCACCCACGGCGAGGGCAATACCCACTACGTCGGCGGCGGCGCCTTCCTGCGTCAGGAGAAGAAGGGCGGCATGTTCTACGAGGGCAGCCTGCGCTTCGGGCGCATGAGCACGGACTATGAGGCAGACCTTCCCGTCGGAGGGATCACGCGCCGCGCATCCTACGATACGGACGCGAACTACATCGGCGCGCATCTCGGCGTCGGCCACACGGCAAAGGCGGCAAACGGAACGGAGCGCGAGCTCTATCTGCGCTACTTCTATACGCATCAGAACGGAGCGAGCGCAACCCTCTCGACCGGCGACCGCTATGACTTCCACGCCGTCGACAGCCACCGCCTGCGCACGGGCGCACGCTGGACGATCCCGAAGGGGAGCGGCGCACTCATCCTCGGCACTTCCCTTCAGTATGAATTCAAGGGGGACGCAGGTGCAACTTACCACACGGGCGGCTTCTCCTACGATACCCCAAGCCCTTCGCTCAAGGGCCTCTCGGGCAGCCTTGAGCTCGGTTACCGCACGAACCTCAGCAAGCGCGCCACCGCCGATCTCAGCGTCGAGGGCTGGGCCGGCAAGCAGCGCGGCGTCACCTTCAAGGCAGGGCTTGACTGGGGATTTTGACGTTCCCGCATTGTTACAAACCAAAAGACCTCCCGCACCATCCTCGGTGCGAGAGGTCTTTGTCTTGACCGAATGCCTTACATCATCTGAGAGACAGCTGCCGCCGTCGCGACGGAGCTCTGCGCCGCCTTCGACATGAGCAGCGGATCCGCGGTCTGCTCGAGGGCCTGATGCTTCATCTTTTGGATTGTTTCGGAGACGAGATCCTTGCCCGCCTCGGGATGCGAGCCGCGCGTCACAATCTGGGAGATGAGCTTCGTCCCCTGATAGATCTGCGTGATGACCGAGCCGTCCGCGAGCACGCGCGTGATGACGGTATCGCCGACCTTCTCCGCCCAGTCGCGCGCCTCTGCCGCCTTGGACTCCTTGAGGTTCTGCAACATCCGCGCAAATGTGTCGGACGTGTCCTCCTTCGCCGCATGGGTGCGCTGCTCGGATGATGTGGGCACTACTCCACGGCTGCCATAGATTTTCTCGAGTTCCATCGGTTTCCCTCCCTTCGTGCTTCCTGCATGATATTGCTGTCCTTACTGTTTCTATCGGAGAAATCCCCCCCCCTCTTAACATTTTCCTTGAATCCCCATCGATTTTCCGATAATATAGAATCGTACGAAAAAGGAGATGACGAGAATGAGCGAACTGCTGTCCTTTGGCTCGGACTATCTGGAGGGGCACATGCAGAGATTCTGCGGCGGCTCATAGAGACAAATCTGGAGCAGACGGCCGGCTACGGGCTGGACACTTATTCCGATGCGGCGCATGCGAAGATCCGAAGGGCGTGCCGCAGTCCGCGTGCGGAGATTCACTTCCTCTCGGGGGGAACGCAGACGAACCGCATCGTGATCTCATCTCTGCTGCATCCCTATGAGGGCGTGATTGCCGCAGATACGGGGCATATCACCGTACACGAGGCGGGCGCAATCGAGTGCGGCGGCCACAAGGTGCTCGCGCTCCCGCATGCGGACGGCAAACTCACGGCACGCGCCATCGAGAGCTGTCTGCGTACGTATCACGAGGACGCGAACCGCGATCACATGGTGCGCCCCGGCATGGTCTACCTCTCGCACCCGACGGAGTACGGGACGCTCTACACCATGGACGAGCTCGAGGTCATCAGCGCCATCTGCCGCGCGTCACCTGCGCCATGTCCATCGCGGGAACTGCTGAGTGCCTGCGGCGCACAATGTTCGAAGGAACACAAAAACCCGTACACCTTCCCCATGGTGTGCGGGTTTTTGCGACAAGGATTTTCATTTTATCCATTTCCATGGCAGGGAAAGCACTGATTCTGCGCGAATAACAGCAGGATAAGGAAATTTTAGGGAATCACTGATAAAATGAGGTCTGCCAGATTGGCGTAGATTTTTTCGTCCGAACGAGGTGGAAAACCGGACGCAGAGTGGTGCTCTGTGGAGGATTTTCCGCCGAAGTGCGGGCAAAAAAGATGCGTCAAGATGGTTGTGCCGAATTTATCAGTGCTTCCCTAGCATAAAGGGGAATGAATATGACACAGAAGAAGACGTCTCGTCTGCGCACCGCCATCGCCGCGCTCGCTGCCGCAGGCCTGATCGCGGCACAAATGCCTCACGCCGCCGCCGAATCCATCCACGACAACCCGCTCTACACGGGGATGGGCATCCTGGTCGACCGCGGGCAGGAGCCGTCCGCCGCCGTTCATGCGGCACCGCTCGCCCTCGTCAAGACCGCAGGGAAATGGGGCGCCGTCTCGACGACGGGCACCGTCGTGATCGCAGCGGAGTACGACGAGATACGTCCCTACGCAGAGGGCTATCTCCTCGTGCGTCAGGGAAAGAAATGGGGCGTGCTCCGCGCGGACGGCAAGCAGGTCGTCCCCGCCGCCTATCGTCACATCGAGGAGCTGACAGAGGATCGCATCGTCGTACAGGATGCGGACAAGAAATGGGGCTGCTATGGGACGGACGGCACGCTGATCCTCCCCGTCGTCCACCGCGACATCGTCCCCTATCATAACGGCGCGGCCCTCGTGCAGGGCACGGACAAGCGATGGAGCTTTTACCGCGCGGACGGCTCCCGCCTGACGGAGAAGTCGTATACGTCGGCGGGTATCTTCTCCGAGGGGCTGGCGAGCGTCATGGAGGACAAGAAGCACGTCGGCTTCATCGACAAGACGGGCGCAGAGGTGATCGCGCCGCAGTACGCCTCGGCGAGTATTTTCTCCGAGGGACTGGCCGCTGTCGAGGTCGGGGGCAAGTGGGGCTTTATCGACAGGACGGGCACGATGGTGATCGCGCCGCAGTATCGGGACATCCCCACGGGATTCAGCGAGGGGCTGGCCGCCGTGCGCGGGAAGAAGGGGCTCGCCTACATCGACAAGACGGGCACGCAGGTCTTTGCCGCGCCGTACGACAGCGCACTGCCCTTTCATGACGGGCTCGCCGAGGTGCGCCGCAAGGTAAAATCGACGAACTTTCTCGGCGCGGTGTTCACCATCGTCGCCGGCACAGCAGGCCAGTACATCTATGACCCGCTCATGCTCGACGATGAGAATGTGAAGCGCGGCTACATTGACAAGACGGGCACGATGATCGTCTCGATCAAGAACGACTACAACAGCACATTCGTTGACGGCACGGCACTCGTCAAGGTAAAGAGCCGCTGGGGCTGCGTTGACCGCACGGGGGCATATCTCGTTCCCGCAAACTACCGCATGATGCGCCGTTTCTCCGAGGACCGCGCCGCTGTGCAGGATACGGCGGAACTGTGGGGCTACGCGGCAAAGGACGGCAGTGTTGCCATCGCGCCCACGTACAATGCCGTGCAGGACTTTCACGAGGGGCTGGCCGCCGTCGTCAAGGGCGGAAAGCCGTTCTTCATCGACAAAACGGGGCGCGTCCCCTTCCTCACGCCGAGCACAGTGACGGAGCTCGGCAGCTTCGCCGCAGGGCTTGCGCCCGCCAAGGTCGGCGACAAGTGGGGCTACATCGACCACAGCGGCAGTATGGTGATCGCACCGCAGTACGAGGACGCGAGCATGTTCTTTGGCGCTCCGGCGAAGAAATAAGGGCTCTGGCGGATTTTTAGGGAAACACTGATAAAACAGTCTCTCAGATTGGCGTAGATTTTTTCGTCCGAACGAGGTGGAAAACCGGACGCAGAGTGGTGCTCTGTGGAGGATTTTCCGCCGAAGTGCGGGCAAAAAAGATGCGCTGGGAAGTACTGATAAAATAAAGTCCGTCGAATTGGTGCAGATTTTTTGTCCTGTCAAGGAGACAAACCGGACGCATAGCAAAAGCTATGTGGAGGATTTGTCGGCACAGACAGGGCGAAAAAGATGTACTAAGACGGCGGTGCTGAATTTATCAGTACTTCCCTAAGATGGTTGTACCGAATTTATCAGCGCTTCCTATACACATCAATGACGCAGGAGACAGAGTAATATGAAGGAATCCCTGCAGCACAAGCTGAACAATCTCACCGGCCTCGCCGCATTCGCCGTCGTCATCGGAGCGATGCTCTTTGCGTGGCAGCTACTCAGCACGGTGCCATACGCCAACCTGACCCCCGAGTACGCCCTCATCAACAAGGATCTCTCCCACAACGACATCATCCACTTTCATGCAGCGGATCACGACTGGCGCCCCTACACAACGCCAACCCCCCCCACGGCAAACGATGCACCGGCGGTTTACATCTCGTGGGAGATCCCGCCGAATACGCCCCTCACCATCGACCACATCCTCGCGGCGACGACAAATCAGGATCTCTGCGTCTACATTGACGATCGTCTGGTCTACGTGCACGGTTCGTGGGAGATTCTCAGTGACGCCTACGGCCGCACGCTCCACTTCATTAACGTCGGGGAACATCTTGCGGGAAAGCGTGTGACTTTTCTTCTACACTCACGCTATTCTGAGTGGCTCGGCAGCTTTGACTACTTCTTCATCGACAGCGAGGTGGCACTCTTCCAGAAGATCAGTATCACCGATGCCATCTACACGGCGAGCCTCTCCATCGCCGCCTCGCTCATCGTCTTCCTCCTCATGGATCTCGTCTGGCGCGGGTATTCACATCGGCGACGGTTGCAGCTCTACCTCATCGCCTTCCTCCTGAGCTTCATCCTGTGGACGACGGGCACCTCCTCCCTCTTTCCGCGCCTCTTCGGCACAACGCAGATCTGGACGGAGCTGCACTACATCATGCTCTACCTCATGCCGATGCTCTTCCTCAAGATCGCCGAGCACATCACCGCACGGTGCTACGCGCGCCCCCTGCGCATCATCCTCTGCCTCTACGGCATCCTCTTCGCCATCGCTACGACGATAGAGATTTTCGGGCGAAGCGGCTACATAAACATGCTCTTCGCCTTCTACCCCATCCTCGGCCTCACCTTCCTCTACCCCATCTTCGTCCTCCTGCGCTCCTCGTGGGTAAAGCATCCCGCGTGCCGCTACGGCGTGATTGCGGCGATCTCCCTCATGCTCTTCGTCGGCATCGATGCGCTGCACTTTGAGTACCACCTCTTTACACCGATACTCTCGACCACCATCTTCTCGATCTACGCCGTCATTCCGTTCGTCTTCTTCCTCATCCGCGAGCAGATGATACTGGATGCGCAGCTCGCGCGGGAAAACAGTGCCCTCGCACAGGAGCTGCAGGTATCACAGGACGAGGCAAAGCACGACTTCCTCACAGGAGCGTTCAACCGCTTTCAGCTCGAGCCGAGCTTTGAGCAGTTCGCCTCACTCGCACACGAGAAGGGCTTCTCCTTCTCCTACGCCATCTTCGACATCGACCACTTCAAGGAGGTCAACGACACGCGCGGCCACCTCGGCGGCGACCATGCGCTGCGCGGCGTCGCCGAGATCGTACAGGAGAAGATCGACCGCCGCCACATCTTCATCCGCTACGGCGGCGACGAGTTCATCCTCCTCGCCCTCCATCACGACCTCACACAGATGGCAGCGTTCTGCGAATCCCTGCGCTGTGCCATCGCAGAGACCATGGACGGCATCACGATGAGCTTCGGCGTCTCCACATGGCACGGTGCAGATGACTCGATGCACAGCCTCATGGAGCGTGCCGACCGTGCGCTCTACTGTTCCAAGGAGAAGGGACGCAACAGCGTCTCCACCGAGAGCGAGGCAGCGTGCTGCGATATCTGTGCGAACGCGAATGCGGAGCACCATCGCTGACGAGTAATATAAAGGCAGCGCTGATAAAATAAGGTCTGCCGGATTGACGCAGATTTGTCCGAACGCGGCGAACGCCGATGATACCAGCGCATCAGAGGACTGCTGTGCGAAGCGCAAAACTTCGCGCAGCGCCTTTTTTTTATCCCTTCCACTGTATACTTAGATCACTGATGCTGCGGGAATCGTCTTTTCTATTGTTTTATCGCACCTAAATATGCTATAATGTTAGAAAATCCACACAAATTCCTACGAAAGTCCTTCTCTTCCCCAGAAGGAAGGTGCTCCCCATGATGAAACTCCGCACATTCCTGCAGGACAATGCCGCTGCTCTCCTCTGCACGGCACTGCTCGCCGCCATTTGCATCATTTCATGGCGTCTCCTCGCAGCGCCCCCCGACCGTCAGCTCCCCCCCACGTATGCCCTCGCGGACACGACCTCCCCGATGCTCCGCGACTTTCGTGCTGACGCGCTCGACTGGCAGTCCTATGACTACCCCGTCCCGCCGCCGCTGCCCACGGATGCATCGGCGGTCTATCTTTCGTGGGAGATCCCGTATGCCTCACAGTTCATGGACGGCAATCTGCTCTTTACCACAACGAATCAGGATATCGCCGTCTACCTCGACGACGACCTCCTCTACCGCTACGGCGACTGGTCGGGGCGCACGGAGACGCGCGGCCGCACGATCCACTATGTCCCCCTCGACAACAAGGCGGCAGGACGGCGGCTCACGATCCTCCTGCACTCGACCGATATGAGGCGGTGTGGAAGCATCGACGACTTTGAGATCGACACGACAACGCAGTTCATGAAGAACATCTCCTTTGCCGACGCGATCTACATCTCGGCGCTCTCCATCGCCCTCGCGATGATCGCGTTCCTCAGCCTCAACCTCTCGTGGCGCGCCCTGCAGGACATCCATCGCCGCGCACACATCTACCTCATCGTCTGGCTCGCCGCATTCGCCCTGTGGACGACGGGCAACACCTCTCTCTTCCCGCGTCTCTTCGGGATGCCCGCACTCTGGTGGGAGCTGCATCTCGCGATGATCTATGCGCTGCCGGTCTGCTGGGCACTCGTCGTGCGCGAGATCGTCCCTCCGCAGTACCACGCGCGCGTAAAGAACATCCTGCACATCTTCGTCGGCATCTTCGCAGCGGCCACCCTCGCCGAACTCATCGGACGGCACGCATACAGCAGCATGCTCCCGTTCTACAATGTCCTGATCTTTTCGTCAGACCTCATCCTCATCCATGCACTCGTCCGCTCCCACTGGGCATACCACCCCGCGTGCCGCTACGCCGCCTTTGGGCTGATCGCCTTCGCCGCGCTCTCCATCTTTGACGTACTGCACTGGGAGTGCCATCTCTTCACAGGGATACTCTCCATGGCCGTGTTCTCCATCTACGCCATGGTACCGCTCATCCTCCACCTCATCCGCACCCAGATGATGGAGGAGGCGGCACTCGAGCGCCAGAACGAGCACCTCACGCAGGAGCTCGCCGCATCGCAGGACGCCGCCAAGCGCGACTTCCTCACCGGCGCGTTCAACCGCTTTCAGCTCGACGCGGGCTTTGAGCGGTTCTCCGTCCTCGCGCACGAGCGCGGGTTCAAGTTCTCCCTTGCCCTCTTTGACATTGACCATTTCAAACAGGTCAACGACACGCATGGGCACCTCGCGGGCGATCAGGTGCTCAAAGACATCGCTGCCATCATCCACGACGAGATCGACCGCCGCCACATCTTCATCCGCTACGGCGGCGACGAGTTCGTCCTCCTCGGCCTGCACTACGACCTCGAGGCGATGACCGCCTTCTGCGAGAGACTGCGCGCCATCCTTGAGGAGCGCATGGGCGGCGTCACGCTCAGCTTTGGCGTCTCCACATGGCACGGGGGATGCGACTCCCTCCCCGGGCTCATCGCACGCGCCGACCGCGCCCTCTACCGCTCCAAGGAAAAAGGACGCAACACCGTCTCCGACGAGAGCGAGATCGGTGCGGCGTAGGGAGATATGCGCTCACCGCTCAAGTCAAATGCTGCCGACAAAGGGGGCTGTTGCACAAAGCTGCAAACTTCGTGCAACAGCCCCTTCTTTGTGCCCCTTCCACCGCTTGCGCGGTCCCCCTTCCCCTCCTTTTTTACTCTCTCTTTCATTTTTAATACTAGGTCATATATTTTTCTTGTGAATCACAGGCAACTATGCTACAATTTCCATATACTTGGGAATCGTTTTCCATGAAACAATGATTCCCTCATCAACGAAAAGGAGAATCATCATGTTCCAAATCGACAACATTCGGGAAATGTTCTTCTCGTGGGAGGGGCGTCTCAACCGCAAGCCCTACATCCTGCGCTGCCTCGCCCTCGGTCTCATCCTGACGGCGGTCTACATCCTGCTGATGGTGATCGCCTTTACCACGGCGGCGACACCGATGGGGAATGACCTCCCTATGATGGGCGCATTCAGTGCGACCTATATCCTCTACCTGCCCTTCATCATCTCGGGCTATCTCCTCGCGAT